>Ga0209553_1000083_pt1 | contig 43878 bp, 40 predicted proteins | sample LauGreFBDMM110DN_2_FD_188217 | JGI IMG/M metagenome (GOLD analysis project Ga0209553, IMG submission 188217) | Freshwater lake microbial communities from Lake Michigan, USA - Fa13.BD.MM110.DN (SPAdes) (version 2) | ecosystem: Environmental > Aquatic > Freshwater > Lake | place: Lake Michigan...
TGGCTGGAGCAGCTTTCTTGGCTGGAGCAGCTTTCTTGGCTGGAGCAGCTTTCTTGGCTGGAGCAGCTTTCTTGGCTGGAGCAGCTTTCTTGGCTGGAGCGGCTTTCTTGGCTGGAGCGGCTTTCTTCTTAGGAGCAGCCTTCTTCTTAGGAGCGGCCTTCTTCTTAGGAGCAGCCTTCTTCTTGGCTGGAGCAGCTTTTTTGGCCGGTGCAGCTTTCTTCTTAGGAGTAGCTTTTTTGGCCGGTGCAGCTTTCTTCTTAGGAGCAGCTTTTTTGGCTGGTGCCGCTTTCTTAGCCGGTGCAGCTTTCTTCTTAGGAGCAGCCTTTTTGGCTGGCGCCGCTTTCTTAGCCGGCGCAGCTTTCTTAGCTGCGGGTTTCTTTGCTGCGGGTTTCTTGGTAGTTGCCATTTCAACCTCCAGAGTAAAGTTATACAGATTTACTTCTTCTTACATTTTACGACTACCACTACCACTACTGGCAGAGTCTTAGGCTGGCAGACAAAACAGACGCCGCTTTCACCCAAGCCTGACTGTAGTTCCTTTATGCAGCCCTGCCCTAACGAGCCTGGCTACAGCATCCTCCAAAATATCAGCGTCCTCCTATTCGGAAGCGCGATTTATTATTTACCGTTATCAGCACTTCAATTCTTTCGAGCCCCCTCAGTCCCAGCTGAGAGCCCCACCGGTCTGGTACTCGGTAACACGCGTCTCAAAGAAGTTCTTCTCCTTCTTGAGATCCATCATCTCGGACATCCATGGGAAAGGGTTATTAGCGCCGGGGTAGAGCGTATCCAGTCCGATCTGTTGGCACCGACGGTTGGCAATGTATCTCAGATACTCCTTGAACATCGGCGCATTCATGCCCAATACGCCCCTCGGCATGGTGTCCTCTGCATATCGGTACTCCAACTCAACCGCTGTCTGCATTAGTCCATTAATCTCATCTCGAAACTCCTTCGTCCAGAGCTGCGGGTTCTCCATCTTGATCTGGTTGATTACGTCAATCCCGAAGTTGCAGTGCATCGACTCATCCCTCAGGATGTACTGGTACTGCTCTGCTGCACCGGTCATCTTGTTCTGCCGACCCAGGGCCAGTATCTGAGTAAAACCTACGTAAAAAAACAGCCCCTCCATGATGCATGCGAATACGATCAAACTCCTCAGCAACTTCTGATCGGCCTCTAGAGTACCGGTCTCAAAGTGAGGGTCTGTCAGGGTATCGATGAACGGAATCAGGAACTCGTCCTTATCACGGATTGAAGTGACCTCATGATAGGCATTGAAGATCTCGCCCTCGTCCAGACCCAGAGACTCAACGATGTACTGATAGGCATGGGTATGAATTGCCTCCTCGAATGCCTGTCTCAGAAGATACTGCCGACACTCTGGATTGGTAATATGGCGGTATGTTCCGAGTACGATATTGTTCGCTGCTAACGAATCAGCCGTCACAAAGAATCCTAAATTTCGCTTAATCAGCCGCCTCTCATCCTCGGTCAGTCCATTAGGGTCCTTCCAGGTGGCGATATCCCGACTCATGTTTATTTCCTGGGGCATCCAGTGGTTGGCACATGCCGAGAGATACTTCTCCCATGCCCACTTATACTTGAACGGCACCAGCTGGTTCACATCTGCCTTGCAATTAATAATCTGCTTATCTTCGACCGATATCCGGCGGTTAGAACCCCCTCCTCCGGATTGATCATCCCCTCCACCATCAACCCTCGTATCAGCATCCCCGACCAAGGTCATTCCACCTGCAACATGAAGCTTTTTCCCGCTCAAGGCCATCGGCTGCACGCCCCCTGATATAACCTGCAACATCGGCGTCCCTGATTGCATTGTTTCATTCTCAATATTCGGCACAGTCTTCTCCTTTTATTCCTGACGATCTATGAATTACTGGCAAGACTCACACTCTGGGGTATCGATAGAACAGTACTTTAGGTCTGTCGCAGCCGCATTCACCCCCCCATCCGCCGGCACAGCGTTCAATACGCCCGCGTTTACTGTGGACTTCTCTGCCGAGGTTGCACCCAGTGTGCGCAGATAATAGGTCGTCTTAAGACCTCTCAGCCATGCCAACTTATAAGTCTCATCTAACTTCTTCCCAGAAACGCCCGCCATATAAATATTGAGCGACTGAGCCTGATCAATCCATTTTTGTCGTCTCGATGCCGCCTCGATCAGCCAGTGAGGCTCGACCTCAAATGCGGTGGCATAGAGCCTACGGATATCAGCCGGCGCGCGGTCTATCTTGCTCAGCGCCCCATCAAAATACTTAAGATCAGAGATCATCACCTCATCCCAGAGCCCGGCCGCTCTCAAATCTTTTACCAGGCTCTCGTTTGCAATCGTGAACTCTCCCGACAAGTTGGACTTGACATAGAGGTTCTGGTAGGTCGGCTCGATACTGGCGGATACGCCGATGATGTTTGAGATGGTCGCGGTTGGCGCGATCGCGAGGCAGTTTGAATTACGCATCCCGTACTGCTTGATGCGTTCACGCAAGAGCCCCCACTCTAAGGTCGACGAGCTGTCCACCTCGACATAGCCGCCACGCTCCTCTCTCAGTAAGTCGAGAGTATCCTGCGGCAAGATCCCACGATCCCACAAACTGCCCTGGTAGGATGCATAACACCCCCTCTCCTCGGCCAGTTCAGTCGAGGCCCAGTAGGCCTGATAGGCGACCGCCTCCATCGAATGGTCTGCGAACTCAACCGCTTGCTCAGAAGCGTACGGAATTCGCAGCATATGCAGACAATCCTGAAACCCCATGATGCCCAGACCCACTGGGCGGTGTTTCAGGTTTGAATTACGCGCCTTAGCAACGGCATAGAAGTTAATATCGATTACATTGTCCAGCATCCTCATGGCCGTTCTGATGGTACGCTTGAGCTTCTCGGTATCAAGCCTTCCGTCCTTGATGTGTGCTGACAAGTTAACCGATCCCAGATTACACACCGCGATCTCATCAGAGCTCGTATTTAATGTGATCTCCGTACAAAGATTAGAGCTATGCACGACCCCAACGTGATTCTGGGGAGACCTGATATTGCACGGGTCCTTGAAGGTGATCCATGGATGCCCAGTCTCGAACAGCATACTCAGCATCTTGCGCCATAACTGCTGAGCGGGAACTTTTTTGTATAGGCTCAACTCGCCACGATCAGCCTTCTCCTCGTAGGCCAGATAAGCACTCTCAAAAGACTTGCCGAACTTCTCATGGAGGTCGGGCACATCCGATGGTGAGAATAGAGTCCACTCACCCCCCTCCATCACCCTCTTCATGAACATGTCCGGAACCCAGTTGGCGGTATTCATGTCATGGGTCCGGCGCCGGTCATCCCCTGTATTCTTTCGTAGCTCTAGGAACTCCTCTATATCGAGGTGCCATGTCTCTAAGTATGAGCAGACAGCCCCCTTCCGCTTACCTCCTTGATTCACCGCAACTGCGGTATCTGATACCACCTTGAGAAAGGGAACCACTCCCTGAGACTTGCCATTGGTCCCCTTGATATGCGACCCCATCGCTCTCACTGCAGTCCAATCATTACCCAGACCACCAGCATACTTGGCGAGAAGCGCATTCTCTTTAATCGCCTCGTAAATACCGTCCAAGTTATCCGACACCGTGGTCAGATAGCACGACGATAGCTGAGACCGGCACGTACCCGAATTAAACAGAGTCGGTGTAGAGCTCATGAAATCAAAACTCGACAGGACATGATAGAACTCGATCGCACGAGCCTCTCGGTCCACCTCATTCAGAGCAAGCCCCATCGCAACCCGCATAAAGAATGCCTGCGGTAATTCGATCCTCTGATCCTGCACATGCAAGAAATAACGGTCATACAGAGTCTGCAATCCTAGATAGCCAAACTTTAAATCTCGGCTGGCGTCGAGCACCTTCGCCAATCGAGGCAGATCGAACCGAGCCATCCTGCCATCCAACAACTCGGCATCGATACCCCTCTTGATGAATTCGGGGAAGTATCCAGCGTATCGTGACAGCATCTCTTCCTGTATTACCTCCTCACCCAGAACCTCGACCCGGATGGTATGCAACAATAGTCGCGCTGTCACGTAGCTATAGGCAGGCTCTTTCTCGATCAATGCTCGGGCAGAGAGAATGACCGACTTCCTCACCTCCTCCGCCGGAACTCCATCGTACAGATCCTTTAGTGTAGCCTTGAGTATCAGCGTAGCGCTCACCGTTTCGTTCAGCCCTGCGCAGGCAGACTCGATCAGCGCCAGCAAACGAACCGTATTAAGAGGGACTCTATTTCCACCCTCCATCACATGCAAGATGCTGGCAGGCGTCTCTGCCGCAATCGCAGCCTTTTGCCTTGCCCTCTCTCGAGCCCTTTCCTCTCGGTAGAGCACATAGGACCGCGCCACGTCGTGATCACCCGATCTCATCAGAGCAAGCTCCACCTGGTCCTGGATATCCTCAATATGGAAGGTCCCACCTTCTGGCTGATGTCGTATCAGCGCGCTGACCACATTATTGGTCAGCTGACCGACCACCTCCCTCACTCTGGTTGAGACCGCACCCTGACCCCCATTCACAGCGATAAAGGCCTTGGTCATTGCGATGGAGATCTTGCTCGGTTCGAAAGAAACTACCGAGCCATTGCGGCGAATTATTTTGTGCTGGGAGTACCGCGAGTCTTGTGAGGTGGCAGCTGGAGAAAAGTCGTAATTGGGCGTTAGCACCGGATCGGTGTTGTCTGCTGCGAGCTGCATATCGAACTCTCCTTATATATTCTGTTTCTATTGCAATACTAAACGGGAAGCACTCCTCCCCATGCTATATCAGGACAGATAGCCAGTATGTCCATTGACTACTACATCTAGTAGCTCGTTAAATCATATTTAACTATTAATGGTATGTGCATATGGAAGTGTAGTTTTGTACAAATGATAAAATAATGCAAGCATTTTTACGCATATCGCTAAAAAAAAATTATAAATTTAGGTACGCCGAGTCATGCCCTTTGATACTTCTAATCAGATCTCTCAACACCGACGTAACTTATTGTGAGATGCCGATCAATGCACCCCGATCAAGAAGGTCTCTCATCACCACCAGACCCCCCTCAATCACGGCCCCCGGTTCAGGATGTTGACTCTCTTTAGCGATAGTCTCAAGCGCTCCCCGGCCGGTGTTCTTCGCGTTCCCGAACAGACCTAGCAGTCTTGTGGTGAATGCATTGATCTCCATGAATTGAACCTGATCACCCGCATCGCGGAATACCAGCAGGTAGGTCTCTGCCGGCACAACTCTGACACCTGACTCGATGCGATGGACGGGCCAGTGATAATGCAGACTCGCAAGAACCGGATTCAGAACCGGACGCCCCTCGAGCAGGTCCCCCTCTCGGTCGATTTGATTCCAGTCCGGCTCATGGGTTGATATAGAGAGCACCAACTCAATCCACTCGTAGTGAGCGAGCTCTATCATGTATCTAGGGTCACTCGCAGACGGGGTCCACTCGTCCTTCAAAAAGTGGACGAACTCGTCCGGTATCTGACGAAAGAATGGTGACTGGCAGCGGTGTTTGGCTAAGAAGGCCCTCACCAATCTCGTCCAACGGCGCAGCCCTAAAACCTCTCTCAGTACGGGAAAGCAGGTCAGGAGGAAGCTCTCTATATTTTTGTAGACCAGGCCCTCGTATACCCGCATCCGCCTCGCTTCAATCCCGCTCGGACATGGATGTTTTTTAGGATCTCTCAGATGAGCGGTAAACGCATACTGAAATCGCTGAAATTCAAGAGGTGCTAGCATCTCTTTCCTGGCTGTATCTCGCCTGATTCTGGGCGATACGTTTAACCTCAATCATCAACTGATCAAGTGGCGGGATATTAAAGTCCCTCTCCAGCAGTGTCGGCAATACCCCATGGATGCGGTAGGACTCATCCAACAGCGACCAAACAGGCTCGATCACGTCCTCACCATGGGTATCGATGACCAGATCCTCATTCTCCTGATAGTGTCCTGCCATGTGCAGGTAGACAATACGCTCCGCTGGCATGGAACGGATAAACTCAATCGGGTCGTAGTCGTGGTTGATGCTGTTGACGTACACATTATTCACGTCGAGATGCAGATCACAGTCCGCTTCCACTAAAACGGACCGGATAAAGTCGACCTCCCTCATCTCGGCAATGGGCGCCTGCAAATAAAAAGAGGCATTCTCTATCGCGATACGGCGCTGCAGAATATCTTGAGTGATCCGTATCCGCGAGGAGACATACCTCACAGCCTCCTCGGTGAAGGGGATTGGTAATAGATCGTACAGATGTCCATCATCAGAACAGTAGGATAGATGCTCGGTGTAGAGCAGTACTTGGTGCTGATCGAGGAACCTCTTGATCTTATAAAGCAGATCCTCATCCAAAGGGGATGGGCTCCCGATTGAGAGCGACAGCCCGTGACAGACGAATGGATATCGTTCGGTGAATCTACGCAGGTCACGCCCCAGCGAACCACCGATATCGATCCAGTTTTCGGGTGCGACCTCAAAAAAATCGATACCGTCTGGGACATGCTCCTTCAGCGAGGGGATCATCTCTCGCCGAAATCCCAGACCCGCGCCTGTAAGTTTTAGGTGGCTCATGGCTCTTGCGCGCGACTATATACCCATGCCGAGATACTCGCCCTCACGATAGCCCGAAACCGCCGCCTCTCATTTATTTCTTCTTGGCGAGCTCGCCCTTACCCAGTTCGGTCTTTTCAATAAATCCGTCCTTGTTGGCGTCCATATGCTCGAACATGACATCATGATGCTTGCTCCATTCTTCCTTGCTGACCTTGCCGTCCTTATTGGTATCCGCCATGGTCACACCACACATCCCCTCAGTGGTCTTCATTGATCCACACTTACCCTGTCCACACTTGCCCTCTCCAGCCTTCACTTGTGCGACCATGTAGCCTCTATCTAGGGGCTGAGCTACGAATGGGTTATCGGCGGCAGCGGCGATTGGTGCCACTCCGAGAGTGGCCGCAAAGGCGGATCCAACAGCGATTGAAATGACCGATTTTTTGTAGAGCATAATGATCTCCTATGTGCATAAAAAATTTTTGCGTCACAGTCTGCTGACAAATCCAGCAAAAGCTTGCTACCGATAATTCGCGAACCGAACCCCTCTCAGGGTAGATCGCTTGCTATGTCGGATCGAGTTTTAGGGTCGTGACAGCCCCGCCAAAAAAGCATAGCACAACTCCTCTCTAGAAGCCCCCTTCGAGCAGAGACGGAAGACCTCTCGACAAGCAACACTCACATAATAACGAAGAAGCTCACTGCGAGCTATCAGTCACGACCCGACCTGAGTCAAGTACGATTCGCTGCAAATGCACGTGCCGCCCTTGATCCGGAGGGCCTTCCCAAAAAGTTGCAGATGAAGTTACCAGCAGAGATCAGTCTATCCATATCTACGCCCGTCTCGATCCCCATTCCATTTAGCATATAGAGTAGGTCTTCACTCGCCACATTGCCGGATGCGCCGGGCGCATACGGGCACCCGCCCAGACCCGCTACCGAAGAGTCGAGCACGCTGATACCGCACTCTAGAGCAGAATAAGCATTGGCAAGTGCTTGACCATAGGTGTCATGAAAGTGTCCTGCAAGATTCTTCAGTGGCACCCTCCCCGCCACCACCTCGATCAGGCTCCGCGTCTTGCCCGGGGTGCCAGTCCCGATTGTGTCCCCCAGGGAAACTTCATAGCAACCCATGCGTAATAACTCTGCCGCGATATCTGCCACCCTATCCGGCTCTACTGATCCCTCGTATGGGCACCCGAGAACACAGGATATATATCCCCTCACCCTCACCCCACTCGCCTGGGCGACAACACATATCTCATCAAAACGTGCCAACCCCTGCTCGATAGAGCAGTTGGTATTCCTGCTCGAAAAAGACTCGCTCGCACTCGAGAATACGGCGATCTCGCTAACCCCAGCGGCTAATGCCGCTATGAGGCCCTGCATGTTAGGAACCAGCGCTGGATAGCTCACCCCGGGCCACTTGTTTATACCTGCCATGACCGCCGCATGATCCGCCATTTGCGGCACCCACTTCGGCGACACAAATGCGGCCGACTCCACCACGGACAGACCCGCCCTCGAGAGTCTCTCAATCAGCTCGATCTTGACTGAGGTCGGCACACTGATGGATTCATTCTGCAGACCGTCACGCGGCCCGACCTCAACTATCTTTACATACTCTGGAAGACCCATTCCCTCTTTCCTTTTTTTGCCATATAAATTATTTCAACATGCAACCGCTACTGCCATCACCTCTCAGATTAGGATGATTCATCCCCCCTCAACAAATCGCACGCCAGTATATAATGTCTCCTTTCATAAATTCAAAGTCAGTTTGGATATGGCTCACAACTACCGCAATGAATGACACAAAAGTAGATCAGGGAATGTCGACGATCGATTCCTGTGCTCGGCACGGGGAAGAGGTGCTGGCCACTCAGCAACTCCTGATTAAGGAAAGGGGGTACGATTTTGCTCCCGAGTTCAAGCAGATGACGACCCATCTCTATCTGGTCGGGGTTATGTGGCGCCATGGAGAGGACCTTGATCTATCGATTGATGCCCGTGATCATGCCTTTGACGCATTGGCCTCGCTGCTGGTTAACCGAGGCATGAGAAAGAAAGAGGCCGAGAAACGGATTGCATTCCTCCGCGGCATGTCTCGTTTAGAAGATGGTGGCGATACGCTTGCCATCACTGCCGGCTACCAGGCGTCTCCCGGTGACCCTGCTCTGCTCACAGTCTTTGATGAGTACCTCGATGAAGTACGGGTCTCGGGTGCCCTCTGGCGGCTCTATGACCGCGGCAAGAAGACTATGTTCATCGGTGGCGGTGCGGCGGCCTTTGTCGCGATATGGTTTGTAACGATCTTCATACCTGATAGTGGCGCGATATCGATACTCGCCGTGGGCGTCGTTGCCGCCGGTCTGGTCGTTATTCCGACCTTCCTGATTGGCTTACTGTTCTACCGGAAGAAGATCAAGAAGGCCGACCCGAAAACGGCTCCATAGCCGCGGGTAACACCAGGGGTAGTTCCACCCGTATTAACACGAAACGATATGGCTGGTTCAAACAAATAATGAGTGCCAAGATCATCGACGGCAATGTGCTTGCTCGCGAGATACGCGCAGAGTGGAAGGTGCGCTCTGATCTCTTAACCGAGCAGGGCATGCAACCCGGACTGGCGGTGATCATCGTCGGCAGCAATCCAGCCTCCAGCATCTATGTACGGAACAAGGCCCGAGCCTGTGATGAGGCCGGCATCCATTCTGAAATTCATTCATTTCCAGAGAGCGCGAACCAGGATGAAGTAATTCTGCGAATCCGGGAGTTAAATGCGGACCCTCGCATCCACGGCATTCTGGTGCAGCTGCCACTACCAAATCATTTCGAGAGCAGGGAGATCATTGCATCCATCTCGGTTGAGAAGGATGTGGACGGTTTTCATCTCTACAATGTGGGCGCACTGGTCACCGGTAATACCGTCTTCCCTCCATGCACCCCCTTTGGCGTGATAAAAATGCTGGAGAAAAATAATATCGCGATCGAAGGTCGTCATGCGGTGGTCGTCGGCCGTAGTAATATCGTCGGTAAGCCGATGGCACTCATGCTGCTGGAAAGAGGGGCCACCATCACCATCTGCACATCAAAGACGCGTAATCTAGCTGACCATACGCGGCGGGCTGATATCCTGGTAGTGGCTACCGGCAGGCCTCACATGATCACCTCCGACATGGTCAAGCCAGGCGCAGCTGTGATCGATGTGGGCATTAACCGCATGCCTGACGGCAAGCTCACAGGCGATGTAGACTTCGAGTCCGTCAAGGAAGTTGCGGGCCACCTTACCCCGGTCCCCGGTGGCGTGGGTCCGATGACGATCAGTATGCTCCTGTGCAGCACCATCGCGGCCGCAGAGCGTGCCCTGGCACGCGCTTAAACTCAGTTCAGTTAAGCCAAACAAACCCGAGATAAGAGACATGGAACCCCTACCCGACATAGATCCGCAAGAGACGCAGGAATGGCTAGAGGCACTCGAGTCTGTGCTCGCGCAGGGTGGACCGGATCGAGCGCACTACTTACTCGAGAGGATGGTAGAAAAGGCCCGCCGTTCAGGGGCCTACCTCCCCTACAGTGCAACCACCGCCTATATCAATACCATCCCACCCAGCAAGGAGGGCCGCTCACCCGGCAATTATGCACTTGAGCAACGTATCCGGTCCTACGTACGGTGGAACTCAATGGCGATAGTGCTTCGCGCCAATAAAGAGACCAATGTCGGCGGTCATATTGCGAGCTTCGCCTCCGCTGCAACACTCTACGATGTCGGATATAACCACTTCTGGCATGCTGCCAGCGCGGATCACGGTGGTGATCTGGTATTCGCCCAAGGTCACTCCTCACCCGGCCTTTATGCCTACGCCTTCTTACTAGGAGAACTGACTCAGGAACAGCTCAATAACTTCCGCCAGGAGGTGGGGGGTAAGGGGCTCTCCTCCTACCCTCACCCCTGGTTAATGCCCGACTTCTGGCAGTTCCCAACAGTATCGATGGGGCTCGGTCCATTAATGGCGATCTACCAGGCGCGTTTCATGAAGTATCTGGATAGCCGCGGACTGATCAAGACCAAAGGACGCAAAGTCTGGGCATTCATGGGCGATGGCGAGATGGATGAGCCTGAATCTCTGGGCGCAATCTCACTCGCATCACGCGAAAGCTTAGACAACCTGATCTTTGTAATTAACTGCAACCTCCAGCGTCTCGATGGGCCGGTACGCGGTAACGGTAAAATCATCCAAGAGCTAGAGGGTGATTTCCGCGGCGCAGGATGGAATGTCATCAAAGTGATCTGGGGGTCCTATTGGGACCCGCTGCTAGCGCGAGATACCAAGGGACTATTGCAGCAGCGAATGATGGAGTGTGTTGACGGCGAGTACCAGACCTTTAAGTCTCGGGATGGCGCTTATGTACGTAAGCACTTTTTTGGGAAGTATCCAGAGCTACTGGAAATGGTCGCCAATATGGCTGACGACGATATCTGGCGTCTGAACCGTGGTGGACATGATCCTCATAAAGTCTATGCCGCCTACGCTGAGGCTGCAAAGCATACTGGGCAGCCCACCGTAATACTTGCCAAGACCATTAAAGGATACGGAATGGGTGAAGCGGGTGAGGCCCAAAATATCACTCATCAGCAAAAAAAAATGGGGACTACCTCGCTGAAAGCATTCCGTGACCGGTTTGGTTTAAAGATTGCGGACGACAAGATCGATGAAATACCCTACCTCGTGTTCGATCAAGACTCCCCCGAGCTCGCATACATGCAGTCCCAACGCAAGTCCCTGGGGGGATTCCTCCACCGGCGTCAACGCAAGGCAGACCCACTAAAGACCCCCCCATTGTCTGCCTTTGAGTCATTACTCAAGGCCAGCGGTGAAGAGCGAGAGTCTTCCACCACCATGGCATTCGTACGCATACTCAACATCCTAGTAAAAGACAAGACCATTGGCCAGCGAGTGGTCCCGATTGTTGCAGACGAATCGCGCACCTTTGGTATGGAGGGAATGTTCCGACAGCTTGGGATCTGGTCCTCGGTGGGTCAGCTCTACACGCCGCAAGATGCTGACCAGTTGATGTACTACAAGGAAGATAAGAACGGACAGATCCTGCAGGAGGGCATCAATGAGGCCGGGGCGATGTCATCATGGATTGCCGCTGCAACTGCTTATAGCACCCACGGCGTGCAGATGATCCCATTCTTCATCTTCTACTCCATGTTCGGATTCCAACGTATCGGTGATCTGGCCTGGGCGGCGGGGGATATGCGCTGCCGCGGTTTCCTCTTGGGCGGTACTGCCGGGCGCACCACCCTTAACGGCGAGGGACTTCAGCATGAAGACGGCCATAGCCACCTGTCGGCTTCAACCATTCCCAACTGCATATCCTACGACCCCACATTCGGCTACGAGCTTGCAGTCATTATCCAGGATGGGATGCGCCGCATGTATCAGGATCAGGAGGATGTATATTATTACATCACCGTAATGAACGAGAATTACCCCCACCCGGAAATGCCTAAGGATGCGGAGCAGGGGATACTTCGAGGGATGTATCTATTCCGTAAGGGTAGCGAGACCATATCAGGAGGCTCAACTCTACGAGTGCAATTACTCGGCTCCGGTACCATCCTTCGTGAGGTCATCGCAGCAGCGGAAATACTCGATCAAGATTTTGGTATTTCAGCTGACATCTGGAGCGTCACCAGCTTCAATGAGCTCCGTCGTGAGGCGCTGGATGTAACACGCTGGAATATGCTGCACCCCTCTGAACCGGCAAGACTCTCATATGTTACAAACTGTCTCAAGGACTGCACAGGACCCGTAGTGGCCGCAACTGACTACATGAAAATATTCGCTGACCAGATCCGAGAGTTTGTGCCGGGTCGATACAAGGTATTGGGCACAGATGGCTTTGGTCGTTCCGATACACGGGAAAAGTTACGCCAATTCTTCGAGGTGGACCGACACTATGTCGCCATCGCAACCCTCCAAGCACTTGCCGAGGATGGCAAGATATCAGCAGAGACTGTGGCCCAGGCAATCAAAAAGTTTGGTATCGATCCGGACAAGCCCAACCCGGTAACGGTATAAAAGTTAGGGGGGCAAAGTCTTTAAGGCTATTAAGTCACTGATACCGCCCTTGCATTGAAAATAATTTAAGGAAAAATCGTGGCAGAGATTAAACAGGTGCTGGTCCCCGATATCGGCGACTTCAAAGATGTCCCCGTGATCGAGTTACTGGTTAAGCCCGGTGATACCGTGAGGATGGAAGATCCACTGATCTCGCTCGAGTCGGACAAGGCTACGATAGAGGTCCCCTCCCCCCTCGATGGGGTCATCAAAGAAATAAGTGTCAAGCTCGGTGATAAGGTTTCACAAGGGTCCCTCATCCTGACGGCAGAAGTCTCGACCACAATTCATGCGAGTTCAAGTTCAGCTACAGAGACTCGCACACCGAGCATCACTCCTGCACCCGTGCCGACCAGTCTGGAGACAACTTCGATCTCCACCCCTGCGCCGATTCGTCAGCCCCCGCCTGTCCCTACACTCACCACGGATGCGGGTACGTTTAATAAAGCACATGCCGGACCCTCTGTCCGACGTTTCGCACGTGAGCTCGGGGCCAATCTCGCCCTAGTTAGAGGCAGTGGATTAAAACAGCGCATCCTCAGAGAGGATGTGCAGTCTTATATCAAGAATGAGCTTTCAAAACCGCGCGGTGGCGGGGCAGATCTAAATCTCCTCCCATGGCCGCAGGTGAACTTTGCTAAATTCGGTCCGGTTGAGTCAAGGCCATTATCGCGTATTAAAAAAATGGCGGGTGCGAACCTGCACCGAAACTGGGTAATGATCCCTCATGTCACCCAATTCGATGAGGCCGACATTACAGAAATAGAATCTCTCCGCAAGCAATCAAATGAAGCCTCTGGAGGAAGTGGGGGTAAGGCCACCCTGCTGGCCTTCTTAATGCAAGTAACAACAGCGGCCCTAAAAAAATTCCCAGAGTTCAATGCCTCCCTCGATCAGAGCGGAGATGAAATGAATCTAGTGATCAAGAACTACTACCACCTAGGCTTTGCCGCAGACACCCCTAACGGTCTGGTGGTCCCGGTGATCCGTGATGTCGACCAGAAGAATGTATTGAAGATCGCAGAAGAGTTAGGTCAACTCTCATCACTCGCCCGTGAGGGGAAACTGAAACCCACTGAAATGCAGGGGGCGAGCTTCACCATCTCAAGTCTCGGGGGCCTCGGTGGCACCGCCTTTACACCCATCATCAATGCGCCGGAGGTTGCGATTCTGGGAATCTCCCGGGCCAGTATCAAACCGGTTTATCGCGATGGTCAATTCGTTCCGCGTCTGATCCTGCCGATCTCTCTATCCTATGACCATCGCGTGATCGATGGAGCATCCGCCGCACGTTTCACCACATACCTATCTGAATTATTGTCCGACACAGACCGAGTCCGCTTGTGAGAGACAGGCTCCAACGTAAAAGACACCACCCGGTCGGTCTGTCGAAAGCCTTCTGCATATCATCACATTCCCATGCTCTAGTAAATAATGACTAAACTGGGTCCTCGCCTCGTTGGCATTTTCGGCGGCACTTTCGACCCCATTCATTACGGTCACTTGCGTATCTCTGAGGAGCTGGTCGAGACAATGAATCTGCGTGAGATGCGCTTTATTCCTGCCGGGGCGCCGCGCCTGCGCGCCCCCCCCATCGCATCTCCATACCACCGTGCAGGAATGGTACAAGCTGCAATCCAGAGTAACGTCCGCTTCATTCTAGACGAACGTGAGATCTATCGCCCCGGAACGAGCTACAGTGTGGACACGGTTCGCGAACTCCGTCAGGAGATGGGGGAGGATGTCACTCTCTGCCTTGTGATGGGTGCGGATGCTTTCATGAGACTTAGCGAGTGGCATGCCTGGCATGATCTTTTCAGTTTATGCCATATCATCATTGCAGCCCGGCCCGGTCATGACCTGACAGCACGTCTTGACTCTCTCCCGCAGGCGTTAAGAGAGGAGAGCTCACGCCGCTGGGCGCACAGCTTAGCGGGTCTCGAGTCTGCACAATGCGGATTGATCTATATCGCGCCGACAATACTTTTGGATATCTCAGCAACCGTCATCCGCACACTCATCAGCACTCAGAGTAGCGCGCGGCATTTGCTCCCGGAGGCCGTTCTCGATTATATTGAAACGAATCACTTGTACTCAGGAGAGGAATGAAACTTGATAAGCTAGTAAAAGTTGCTGTGGCCGCACTAGAAGATGTTAAGGCTCACAACATCACGGTCTTGAATGTTATCGGAGCGACGACCTTATTTGATCGAATGATCATTGCCAGTGCTGACTCTACTCGCCAGACCAGGGCATTAGCAAATAACGTACAGGATAAGGTCCGTTCCGGTGGGGGTGCGGTATACGGCATTGAGGGGGGTGAGACCGGGGAGTGGGTACTGGTGGATCTCGGCGATGTGCTGGTACACATCATGCAAACCAGTGTCCGTGCCCACTATAATCTTGAAGAGTTGTGGGCTGGCTCAGTTTCAGAAAAGGTCGACGTGATTACGACCGTCGCAAGCAAGCTCAAGCCCACTGCCAGACCGCGTAAGCCGCCGACTAAACTGGCCTCTACAGCCAAGCGAACTAAATCAAAGCCATCTGAATAAATTTAGATCATGAGACTACTCATCCTAGCAGTTGGCAACAAGATGCCAGAATGGGTAGAAACAAGCTTTGCTGAGTATGCCAAGCGCATGCCTCACGAGGCGAGTATTGAGCTAGTTGAAATCAAGCCAGAAAAACGAGGTGGCGGCAAGAATGTAGACCAGTTGATGGCCGCTGAGGGCGCTCGTATCCTATCAGCAATCCCCCCAAAATGCCGTACAGTGGCTCTAGATGAAAGGGGTCGTCAGTGGACTACAGTTAAACTAGCTGATTCCATTAGTGGTTGGATGAAAAATGGTGGTGACACCGCATTCATCATTGGTGGCGCGGATGGGCTTGATGCCAGCATCAAGAATTCAGCGGACGAAGTCTTGGCACTGTCTGCTCTAACACTCCCCCACGCCTTGGCTCGGGTCCTTTTGGCAGAACAACTATACCGCGCACTATCTCTCATAAAACGGCACCCCTACCACCGGGCATGACGATCACCCGCGTCCGCACATTTAAGTCAGGCCCCTTGGTGTCGGCGGAGATCCCGAGACAGGCTGCACATGGTTGTCGTTTAGGTGCATGGACTCAAATAGAGCTGTTTCATAGATGTTGCGTGGCGGACGTACCGGAGAATTAAGCGCATCATGGTTCAGCTAAAAAATCGCATCTATCTGGCATCCTGTAGCCCTTTCATCAGAAACCCTAGCTGAGTCTTTATTTATGAGTAGTGAAATCCTTGTCAACATCACCCCGCAGGAGACACGTGCAGCCTTGATGGAGCAGGGTGTGGTACAAGAGTTGCACATAGAACGCAACAACAACTACGGCATTGTCGGTAATATTTACAGCGGTCGCGTCAGCAGGGTACTCCCGGGAATGCAATCGGCCTTCATCGATATCGGTCTTGATCGTGCCGCTTTCCTCCACGTTGCAGATATCTGGCGGCTAAAACAGGATGGTGATACAAATAAACCGATCGAGACACTCCTCCATGATGGCGAGAGTATCCTGGTACAGGTGATCAAGGACTCAATCGGCACCAAGGGCGCGCGCCTGTCCACCCAGATCAGTATCGCAGGACGCATGCTGGTTTATCTGCCGCAGGAGTCCCATATCAGAATCTCTCAGCGGATCGAGAGCGAAGCTAATCGCGATTTACTTCGGGAGAGACTCCAGCACTTATTACCTTCTGATGAGAGGGGGGGGTATATCATCCGCACCATGGCAGAGGCTGCCAACGAACAAGACTTGCGAACAGATATAGCATATCTGCACAAGCTATGGCGCAATATTCGGGAAAGGTCTTCCATCACCACGCCCACCTTACTCTATCAGGACCTGTCACTCAGTCATCGCGTCCTCCGAGATTTTGTTGATGATGACACGGTCCGCATCCTCGTTGATTCGCGTGAGGCCTTTCAGAAGATGATTTCATTTTCTCAAGACTATATGGTCAATATGTTAGCCCGGATCAATCTTTATGGGGGTGAGCGCCCACTATTTGATCTGTATGGGGTTGAAGATGAGATCGAGCAGGCCCTTGCAAGGCGGGTTAACTTAAAATCAGGCGGATATCTCATCATCGACCAGACCGAGGCCCTCACCACCGTAGACGTTAATACTGGTGGCTTCGTTGGCATAAAGAGCTTCGACGATACAATCTTCAAGACCAACCTAGAGGCGGCACAAGTAATCGCTCGTCAGCTGCGACTGAGGAATCTGGGCGGCATCATTATTGTCGATTTTATCGACATGGAGAATGAGGAGCACAAGGATGCGGTACTTGCAGAGCTTAAGAAGGCGCTCGCTAAAGACCGCACTCGTATGACTGTCAGCGGCTTTACAGCACTGGGGCTCGTAGAGATGACCCGGAAGCGTACACGCGAGAGTCTTTCCCATGTCTTATGCGAGACCTGTCCCACCTGCCAAGGCCGAAGCGAGGTCAGAACAGCGCAAACGATATGTTATGAAATCCTACGTGAACTACTACGCGAATCCCGCCAGTTCGATGCACGCGAGTTTCGTATCCTTGCTTCACAACAGGTCATCGATCTATTCCTCGACGAAGAGTCGCAAAGCTTGGCACAACTGGGTGACTTCATTGCCAAGCCGATTAGCCTGCAAGTCGAGGCTGCCTATACTCAGGAACAGTATGACGTGGTCCTGATGTAGCCGTATGAACACCCCATCTGCCTATTAAATCTACTGCTACTCCTTAATTAAATCAATGATGCCCCTTCGTCTCAGCCTCAGGTGGCGCTAAGTGGGTGAACTCTACGCTATCTTCATATGCTAGCTCGGTCGTCCCCGTCGCCTTAATTAGTTTGCCGGCCAGGAATCCACACCCCAGTGCGAGCGTTACACTGACAATGATTCCGATGAATTGAACTCCGGCTATTCCCGGAACCACCATGATGGCGATCAGCGCACCCAGAATTCCTGGCATCCCATGCAAGTTATGGACACCACAGGTATCAATAATTTTAAACCGCGATTCCAATGCAGGCTGAATAAAAACATAACCAATGACGCAGACTGCGCCGGCTAGTAAGCCGATCCCAAAAGCACCTGACGGCGAAACTATATTGACCGTTGATCCGATGGCAACACCTCCCGCTAGGGCGGCATTAGCCATATCGACCATTGAGGTCTTTCCCTTATGAAAGTATGAGCTAAGGAAGTAGGTGCTGATGGTCGCTCCGCAAAGCGCGAGCACGGTATTGACCACTGTCTGAGGCATCTCCTCAAAGGGAACGATGGCTGCTGCGAAACTTGGCCAGAAGAGCCACAGAACCATTGACCCAAGCATCGCAAAACGATCGGACGTGGCATCAGACTCAATCGGTTGACTGCGCTGCAACTCGGTGGTCAGCGCGATGGATAGGCCCAACCCAAAGTAAGCTCCAAAGGCGTGGATGATGACTGAGCCCGCCGTATCCTGGAACCCCTTTGTGAAGCCCAACGCACCATCCAGCACCAGATATTCATTCATTAGGTATGCCGGAATCAGAAAAATCGCCAGCAATGCGTATTGAAAAACCCGTAAACGTCCAAGTACTGCGCCCATGGCAATAAGTGCAGCTGCTACTGCGAATTCAGCAAACATTAATGCCTGAACTGTATTCGGGGCGATGGCGTGCCCCATTATTCCATTCGCTCTGAGCAGTATATACAGAGGGAGCCCCACCGCAACCACCAGATAGGTTCCCGTCGTGGCACCGAATCCGTATCGGCGAACGAACACCATCAGAAATCCAAATCCCACTAATAGCATGGCCAGGATATGGATGACAAAGTTGTACTGGGATACTTGCCGAGCTTCACTGAGCTCTGGAACAGCCGCCCCCTCACTCGCCCAAGCGCTGAAACAAAACAAAAAAAGATTCGCTACAACAGACAGCGCCATGCAGAAGCTTCTTTTCATTTGCGTCTCCCCATCTACGATAATTGTTTAGCATACCCCGCTGCAGAGTGTGTACCTCGTCGGCCATAAATACAATAGGGTTATGCCAGATACTTGTCCAACCAAGAAAGTTAACCCACTCTCCAGGAGAACCATTGGACAACAGCTTGACTAGCTGGCCCAAGGGTGGATTTATTTAGAACCGGATGATCAATATTACATTTATTGTGACGAACAAAAGCAAACGGCCACCGAGATTCGATGGCCGTTCCTTGAAAACTGAATCATTGATGAAGACAAACTTTAGAAAGTTCTTCGCTCTCTAAGAACCAACACAATTCTCACGAACTTCTGCCCCGAGGGAGATCTCAGAGCGACTCTGAGGTGCAATCATAACGCCACCTGAATTATTTTTTGAGCTATGACTTGGCACCTGACTTACGGCGACGTAGCCATAAGAAAGCACCGATACCGGCTGCGGCAAAAAAAACTGCAGCCTCCATCAAGCCAGGGAACGAGCCATGGTTCCCATGCCCACCACCCTCACCAACTGTTAACGGGATACGGGCCTTCTCCTTCATCGCTCCGGCCTCCTCTGTTTCCAGCAGCACGACATACTGACCGATGTCAGCCATGTCGACCTCTCCGAGCGAGATGCTCCCGGATGAGTATATCTTTGGCGGGAGGGATAGTATCTCATGTCCATTCGGACCATGGCCCTCCATCACTACCCGTACAGCCAGTGGAAGCTTCCGAGACTCGGGGTCGTTCAAGTCCACCGACATGAGGATGATCCCTGTTGCAGGTATCTGCTGACAGAACGCGTGCATCGGAGGGATGTCCCCCTTCGGTTTCTCATAGGCGCTAAAATTTACAGAGAAGGCCCCACCATTAATGACACAATCCCCCGAATGGTGACCCTCATGGGCAAGCATCAGCTGCGCATGGGCTGGTACCGTCACCAGCATTATCAGTACCGCCCAACTCAGCCGCTCAGCCCATCCAGATACTCTGTTCATAACATCTCCGTATTAATACCAAGTTAATCGTGTGTCCGGTGGTCCTACCTAGACAAATCGCTTGCCAGATACTCAGTGTGGCCATGTGCTGACTCGCAAAGAGTTCCGATCGCCGAGAAGATTTGAGCGGAAGCGGCCTAGCATTAATTTGCGGATGCCCCACCGACCGAAATCTTTATGTCAATCCGCAGGAGAGAAAGTCCGTGCTGATGCATAGAACAGCCAAGATTCGAGATTGTATAACAAACTATCCGAGAATAGGAATCCGCATGGTTATAAGTATCACCGGATCAGCTGGGCCTGTTTATATGCTTTTGTTTTATAAAATTACCTCTGCCTATCTTCTCTATAGAGACCCCATAGATCGTAGGCTATTCAAGTCTTCTGCATGTAGGCAACCGCACCATTTAAAGAGAGGCATACTTGCTGTACAATGTTTTTTCTGGTATTAAACTGTCCTCGAACCAGCGCAGAAAAATCAAAAAGGATCCAAAGATGCCGCAAGCGCCACTTCGTAAACAGGCCGCTCCTTACCTGCCAAAAAAAGGAGAAAACTACATGAGCTCCAAGCAACTCATGCATTTTCGCAAGATACTGGAAGGCATGAAAATTGAGTTGGGGCAAGATATGGATCGGACAGTTCACACCATGCAGGAAGAAGCTACAATCTTCGCCGACCCCAATGACCGAGCCAGTCAGGAGTCTGATGTCGCGGTGGAACTACGTAACCGAGATCGCGAACGTAAGCTCATCAAAAAAATCGATGCGACTATCGCAAAGATAGAAACGGAAGACTACGGTTACTGCACCAGCTGCGGAATTGAGATTGGACTGAAACGACTGGAGGCACGACCTACCGCCACACTATGCATTGACTGCAAGACACTCGACGAGATAAGAGAGAAGCAAATAGCTAAGTAGGGTCGTCCTGCGCATGATCCAAAGTTGACTTAAAAAAAGCCCCGTATCTTGCGATACGGGGCTTTTTTATAATCACACCCTCAAGTGGTAACCACCTCGCTACGAAGGCGCACCACTATCAGCAACCTCGCTATTAACTGCCTTCATACTAAGGCGTAACCGCCCCTTTTCATCAGCCTCCAGCACCTTAACGCGGACCGCTTGGCCTTCCTTGAGATGATCAGAAACATTATTAACGCGCTCATTCGCAATCTGAGAGATATGCAGCAGTCCATCCTTACCCGGCAAAACACTAACAATTGCGCCAAAGTCCAAGAGCTTCAGTACCGTACCATCATATATCCTGCCAACCTCTACCTCAGCGGTAATATCTTCGATACGCTTTCTCGCCAGCTCACCGCCCTCAGCGCTGATGCAGGCGATCATGACAACTCCATCATCAGTAATGTCAATGGTCGTTCCAGTCTCCTCCGTCAGCGCACGGATTACCGCACCACCTTTACCAATCACGTCCCGAATCTTCTCCGGATTAATTTTGATTTTGATGATGCGCGGAGCGTGCTCTGAGATTTCCTCACGCGTTGAAGGTAATGCCTTCTTCATAATTTCTAGAATATGCATACGCCCATCTTTGGCCTGGACCAGAGCTGCATGCATGATCTCCTTGGTAATCCCCTGAATCTTTATATCCATCTGCAGTGCAGTGATGCCACGATCGGTACCGGCAACTTTAAAGTCCATGTCACCCAGATGATCTTCATCTCCAAGAATATCGGTCAGTACTGCAAAACGATTACCCTCCTTGATCAGTCCCATCGCGATACCTGCCACGTGCGCCTTCAACGGCACGCCCGCATCCATTAATGCTAAGCACCCGCCACAAACAGATGCCATAGAACTGGAGCCATTGGATTCAGTAACTTCAGATACAACCCTCAGTGAATAACCAAACTCTTCAGCAGAGGGCAGTACCGCTAGTAACGCACGCTTAGCAAGCCGTCCATGGCCGATTTCTCGGCGCTTGGGTGTGCCCACCCGTCCAGTCTCACCGGTAGCATAAGGGGGCATGTTGTAGTGCAACATGAACCGGTCCGTATAGTCTCCTTGCAACGCATCAATCCTCTGTTCATCTCGGCCTGTTCCCAAGGTGGCTATTACCAGTGCCTGAGTCTCCCCTCGGGTAAAAAGAGCAGATCCATGTGTTCGTGGTAGCACACCATTCCGGATAGTGATGGGCCGCACGGTGCGGGTATCACGTCCGTCGATCCTCGGTTCGCCATCAAGAATCCGTGACCGTACAATCTTTGACTCGAGTGCAAAACAAACTTCCTTAACGGCCTGTCCATCTGGCCCGTTCTCAGTACCGACCCCAATCTCAGTAAAAACCCGTTTCCAGATTTTATCTATTGTCTCTGACCGGGCTTGCTTTTGCTTCAGCTGGAATGCCGCACACAGATCCGGCTCTGCCAGTTTGGCAATTCTCTCAGCTAAGGCAAAATCCCTTTCAGCCGGCACCCAGTCCCAAGCAGTTACACCTGCCTCATCCGCCAATTCGTTAATCGCATTGACTACCGGCTGGAGCTGCTGGTGGCCAAACATGACCGCACCTAGCATCACATCTTCCGGCAACTCAGAGGCCTCAGACTCAACCATCAGTACCGCTTGCGGTGTCCCCGCCACTACCAAGTTCAATTGGGTTTGTTTCAGTTCGGTCGTGGTTGGATTAAGTACATAGTCGCCATCAATATAGCCGACTCGAGCGGCAGCAATGGGTCCACCAAAGGGAATGCCAGAAAGAACCAAGGCCGCAGAGGCGCCGATCATCGCCGGGATATCTGAATCAACTTCGCTATCAGATGACAAGACCGTGGCAACGATCTGTACTTCATTATAAAAATTGTCGGGGAATAATGGACGGATGGGGCGATCAATCAGGCGAGAGGTGAGTATTTCTTTTTCAGAAGGGCGTCCTTCGCGCTTAAAGAAACTTCCAGGTATTTTACCGGCGGCGTAAGTTCTCTCCTGATAGTCCACAGTCAAAGGGAAGAAATCTTGTCCCGGCTTGGCGTTTTTTGCGCCCACCACAGTAACCAGCACCACGGTGTCGTCCATTGTCACCATCACCGCGCCATGTGCCTGCCTTGCAATTTCGCCGGTTTCTAGTGTGAGTTGATGACGTCCGTAGGAGATACTTTTCTTGATTGGTTTCAATTGACTATCCTTTTTCTATGAAAGCACTGCCGTTCTGTGCCCAGTTGTTCCATGCAACAAGATCCACATTATTGCTAGCCGTTTCCCCGCTCAGAGGGGCCGGTCTACTTCCGAAGACCCAAACGCTCAATCAATGTCCGATAGCTATCGACACTTCTGCTCTTAAGATAATCGAGTAATTTACGGCGGCGATTTACCATCCGTAATAACCCGCGACGGGAATGGTGGTCCTTAACATTGGCCTTGAAATGGCCAGTCAATTCATTAATGCGGGTAGTTAGCAACGCTACCTGCACCTCAGGAGAGCCGGTATCACCAACAGCCCTTTGATAACTGAGCACCACCTGCGCTTTTTGATCGGTTGTGACTGGCATATGTATATTCTCCAATAAATGCCTGATACGAAAGGCGGACATTCTACCCTTTAATGGGGGAAACTCTCAAGTAACTCGCTTAATTTATTTCGACGCCGGGGATGCTCCTAAAATAAATAGCATTCAACCCAGCCTGAAAAACCGCGGCCTCAGCATTAACAGATCCGCTCACATCAAGACCAAGACCCGCGCGCGATGTTGCCACTCTACGTCGACTCTACTCATTTTCTGGAAAATTGGGCAGGGCTAGGGGTTGACCAAAGATCGACTAACCGTTACTGTTCTTAGTTCTGCGCATTGCATTATTGATGCCTAACATTAGGAATAGCTAAGGTATGGATACCGATTTAACAGGCGCCGAGATCACAATACGCTGCTTGCAGGAAGAGGGGGTGGATTATATCTTTGGCTATCCCGGCGGTGCCGTTCTCTTCATTTATGACGAACTGTTCAAACAGGATAAGGTCAAGCACGTCCTAGTCCGTCACGAACAGGCAGCAGTTCATGCGGCAGACGGCTATGCTCGTTCGAGCAACAAGGTCGGGGTCGCCCTAGTAACATCAGGTCCTGGCGTAACGAATGCCGTCACAGGAATTGCTACCGCCTATATGGACTCAATTCCATTGGTCATTATTAGTGGTCAAGTGCCAACCTACGCCATTGGCCTGGATGCGTTTCAGGAGGTCGATGCGATCGGAATCACACGCCCCTGCGTCAAGCACAATTTCCTGGTTAAAGATATCGCCGAACTAGCGACTACCATCAAGAAAGCATTCTACATCGCCTCGACCGGTCGTCCCGGACCTGTGCTGGTCGACATCCCTAAAGATATCAGTCAGCAGAAAGTGCCATTCTCCTACCCCGATAGTGTCTCACTGCGCTCATACCATCCCGTTGCTAAAGGCCACTCTGGGCAGATCAAGAAAGCGGCACAACTGATACTGGAGGGGAAGCGTCCAATGATCTACGCCGGCGGTGGCGTGATCCTGAGTGATGCAGCCCCACAACTAACCGAACTGGTCAGGTTACTGGGATTCCCATGTACCAACACACTAATGGGTCTAGGAGGGTTTCCAGCCACAGACAAACATTCTGTCGGCATGCTGGGAATGCACGGCACCTACGAAGCCAATATGGCGATGCAGCATTGTGACGTACTCATCGCTATCGGCGCCCGTTTTGATGACCGCGTGATCGGCAACCCCAAACACTTTTTCAATGAAGACCGCAAGATCATACATATCGACATTGACCCCTCTTCTATCTCTAAACGGGTCAAGGTGGATGTCCCCATTGTCGGCCGCGTCTCCGATGTGCTAGTCGAACTCATCAAACAACTCAAGGCCGGCAAAACGAAGCCTGACCAAGTTTCGCTCAAAGCCTGGTGGAAACAGATTGATCTTTGGCGTGCACGCGACTGTCTCAAGTACGATCGCGCGAGCAAAATCATCAAGCCACAAATGGTAGTCGAGAAACTTTATCAGATCACAAAGGGCGATGCCTTTATCACCTCAGATGTCGGTCAGCATCAAATGTGGGCGGCGCAGTTCTACAAGTTTGACAAGCCGCGCCGGTGGATCAATTCCGGCGGCTTAGGAACCATGGGATTCGGTCTCCCGGCAGCAATGGGGGTGCAGTTTGCCAACCCACACGGCGTGGTCGCTTGCGTCACCGGTGAGGCTAGCATTCAGATGTGTATTCAAGAATTATCCACCTGCAAGCAGTATGGGTTACCCCTCAAGATCATTAACCTTAACAACCGCTACATGGGGATGGTGCGCCAGTGGCAGGAATTTTTCCATGGCAACCGCTACGCTGAGTCCTACATGAATGCACTACCGAACTTTGTCAAACTGACCGAAAGTTATGGTCATGTCGGCATGAAGATTGAGCAGCCGGGCGATATTGAAGGAGCCCTGAAAGAGGCTTTCAAACTTAAAGACCGCTTGGTATTTATGGACTTTATTACCGACCAGACCGAGAACGTATTCCCGATGATACCTGGGGGCAAGGGACTCTCCGAAATGATCCTAGTTTAAAGATTATGCGACATATCATCTCACTACTGATGGAAAACGAGGCCGGCGCATTATCCCGCGTGGCCGGCCTATTCTCAGCGCGCGGCTACAATATCGAGTCGCTCACAGTCGCCCCCACTGAAGACCCTACCCTGTCACGCATGACCCTGGTCACCGTTGATTCGGATGATGTCGTTGAACAGATCACCAAACAACTGAATAAACTGATCGAGGTGGTCAAGGTGGTAGACCTGAGCGAGGGTGTTCATATTGAACGTGAGCTGATGCTGGTAAAGGTGCGCGCCGTGGATAAGGGCCGGGATGAAATAAAACGCATGGTCGACATCTTCCGCGGGCACATCATCGATGTCACCGACAAATCCTACACGATTGAACTGACCGGTCCCGGCTCTAAGCTTGATGCATTTCTGAATACGATTGATCGCAGCACGATTCTAGAAACGGTTCGTACCGGCGCTTCCGGCATTGGCCGCGGTGAGCGAATACTGAAAGCGTAGCGGCCCTCGATACACATGGATTACCATACGCTCCATTTGTCCGATTAAGCTCCTGTCCTCAACTAAAAAAGAAAGGAATTCCATGAAAGTTTATTACGATAAAGACGCCGATCTGTCCCTCATTAAGGGTAAGAAGGTTGCCATCGTGGGTTACGGATCACAGGGCCACGCTCATGCCAATAACTTGAATGACTCTGGTGTAAAGGTAACCGTTGGCCTACGCAAGGATGGAGCATCCTGGAGCAAAGCAAAGAAGGCTGGCCTTGTTGTCAAGGAAATTCCAGAGGCCGTTAAAGGCGCCGAGGTCGTGATGCTTCTGTTACCTGATGAGCAGATCGCGGCCGTTTATAAATCAGATATAGAACCCAACCTCAAGAAGGGTAGTACCCTAGCATTTGCTCATGGATTCAATATCCATTATGGCCAGGTAACACCCCGCTCAGACCTTGATGTCATCATGATTGCGCCCAAAGGCCCTGGCCACTTAGTGCGATCGACCTATACCCAAGGCGGAGGGGTGCCCTCTCTCATCGCTGTGCATCAGAACAAGTCCGGCAAGGCGCGTGATTTGGCCTTGTCTTATGCCGCAGCCAATGGCGGCACTCGTGGCGGCGTGATCGAGACCAACTTCCGCGAAGAGACTGAGACTGATCTATTCGGCGAACAGGTCGTCCTGTGTGGGGGTCTTACCGCCCTAATTCAGGCTGGCTTTGAGACCCTAGTAGAGGCCGGTTACGCACCTGAAATGGCTTATTTTGAATGTCTTCACGAGGTGAAACTGATCGTAGACTTGATTTATGAAGGTGGCATCGCCAATATGCGATACTCTATCTCCAACAACGCAGAATTCGGCGATATCTCGCGTGGCCCGCGCATCGTTACCGACGCCACTCGCGCTGAAATGCGCAAGATTCTGCGTGAGATTCAGACCGGAGAATACGCTCGAGAGTTCATCTTAGAGAACACTGCAGGCGCACCAATGCTTAAAGCCAGTCGCCGGCTAGCCTCTGAGCATCAGATCGAAGTTGTCGGCGCGAAGCTGCGCGATATGATGCCCTGGATCAAGAAGAACAAGCTGGTCGACCAAACCAAGAACTAGAAACAGTAACAGTTTAAGGTGTCATGTGGCACCTTAATTACCGGACCCCCTCGAAGGGAGGGTCCGCGTTCCATTGACCACTTCTCACTCTCGACCGATTTGATGAATTATCCCCACCCCCTCATTGCCCGCGAAGGCTGGTTTTTTATCGCGATTGCAACAGTCATCACAATACTGGTTAATATCTATGCCGGTTTGCTGTGGGCTCTTCCGCTCTGGGTGATCACGATCTTCGTTCTTCAATTCTTTCGTGATCCACCGCGCGCCATTCCGCACCAAACCAATGCCGTGCTAGCGCCCGCTGACGGCAGAATTGTTGCGGTGGAGAATGTACAGGACCCCTACCTCAACCGTGAGGCCATCAAGGTGAGCGTGTTCATGAACGTGTTCAATGTCCACTCCAATCGCAGTCCGGTGGATGGTGAAGTACACGGGCAGTGGTACTTCCCCGGAAAGTTCATCAATGCCGACTTGCCTAAGGCCTCACTGGAGAATGAACGCAACGCATTATGGTTAAAGACTGCGAGTGGCGCCGATGTAACCTGCGTTCAAGTCGCCGGATTAATTGCAAAGCGTATACTGTGCTACGTAAAGCCAGGTGAGCATCTCGTGCGCGGCCAGCGCTTTGGTTTCATCCGATTTGGTTCACGCGTGGATACCTATCTCCCCCTCGATACCAAAATCAAGGTTAGTATCGGTGACAAAGTTTATGCGACGCTGACCGTGCTCGCAGAATTCCCCCAGTAACTCGAGCTGCGTATTACCTGCTGTTTACCATCCAGTCATAACCGTTTACCATGCACCGGTCTTCCCGTGTGTTGTGTAAATAAGGCTTAACCCTCAGATGCCCCGATTCCTGCTCAAATCCAATCTACGGCGCCGCGGCATTTACCTGCTACCTAACCTGTTCACGACTGCTGCATTATTCGCTGGTTTTTACGCGATTGTGCAAGCGATAAATGGCCATTTTGAACACTCGGCCATATCGATTTTCATCGCAATGGTGCTGGACGGGATGGATGGCCGGGTAGCACGCCTTACCCATACCGAGAGCGAGTTCGGTGCAGAGTACGACAGCCTGTCCGACATGATCTCGTTCGGCGCAGCTCCTGCCCTGGTTATGTATGAATGGGCCCTCAAGGATATGGGCAAGCTAGGCTGGATTGCGGCCTTTATTTATTGCGCCTGCGCCGCACTTCGGCTAGCGCGTTTCAATACCAATCTGGAGATAGCCGACAAACGTTTCTTCCAAGGACTCCCCACCCCGGCGGCGGCCGCATTAATCGCTGGACTGATATGGGTGACTCTCGATTTCCAAGTGAAGGGAACAGACATCAAGTGGGTCGCTTGGGGAACAACTCTATTTGCGGGTCTCACCATGGTGAGCAGCCTCCCTTATTACAGCGGCAAAGAGATCAATCTGCGCAAGAGCGTTCCCTTCGTCACCATCCTTCTATTAGCACTATTCTTCTTCGTGCTCATCCCGAGCCAACCACCCGTTGTATTGTTCTCTCTGTTCCTACTTTATGTCTTGTCGGGCTATGTTATATGGGTGTGGAGAATGGTGAAAAAAAGGAAGAATATCAAGGCCCCGATTGCTTGACAGTCCTCGTTGCACAAACAGTAAAAACCGTTTATATTCGATTTCATGAAGTACATTGAATGCGCCCCCTCTTCTCTCTACCCCCCGGTCGATTTGCTATTATTGGCCGAGCTGCTGCGCCTTGTGCGCTAACTGACCCGATCTCTCCCCTGAACGTGCTCTGTTGAATCTGTTTTACGGATTCCGTATTACAATCGCAATACATTCCTTCAACCGGAGAATGCTATGAAAGACCATTTGATTATTTTTGATACGACGTTACGCGACGGTGAGCAGAGTCCTGGCGCGTCCATGACCAAGGAAGAGAAGGTCCGCATCGCACGTCAACTCGAGCGCATGCGCGTAGATATAATCGAAGCAGGCTTCCCGGCTGCCTCTAATGGCGACTTCGAGGCCGTTAAAGCAGTCGCTGACAGCATCAAGGGTAGCACTGTCTGTGGACTAGCCCGGGCTACCGAAGCAGACATTAAGCGTGCTGGCGAAGCCTTGAAGGGCGCCAACTCTGGTCGCATTCATACCTTCATCGCCACCTCTCCGATTCATATGGAGAAGAAACTACGCATGTCTCCAGAGCAAGTGATAGAGCAAGCAGTAAAGGCGGTGAAGTGGGCCCGCCAGTATACCGACAACGTGGAATTCTCTCCTGAAGATGCTGGTCGATCGGATATTACGTTTCTCTGCCGGGTACTGGATGCTGTGATCGAGGCGGGTGCAACGACGCTCAATATCCCTGACACCGTTGGCTATACCATGCCAGAGCAGTTCGGCTCTTTAGTCCGTACCTTACGCGAGCGTATACCGAACTCCGATAGAGTGGTCTTCTCGGTACATTGCCATAATGATCTGGGCTTAGCAGTGGCGAACTCATTAGCCGCGGTAATGAACGGTGCCCGCCAGGTGGAGTGCACCATCAACGGACTCGGCGAACGTGCCGGCAATGCAGCGCTGGAAGAGATCGTGATGGCGATACGAACCCGCCAAGACTTTTTCCCGTGTGACACTCGCATAGATGCAACCCATATCGTACCCGCCAGTAAGCTGGTATCCGGCATTACCGGTTTTCCTGTTCAGCCAAACAAGGCCATTGTCGGCGCGAACGCATTCGCGCATGAGTCTGGCATACACCAGGATGGCGTACTCAAGCACCGTGAGACCTATGAGATCATGCGTGCGGAAGATGTTGGATGGGGTGCAAACAAGTTATTGTTAGGCAAACACTCTGGTCGTAACGCCTTTCGCAGCCGTCTGGCCGAACTTGGCATCGCGCTCGAGTCGGAAGAGGCGCTCAATACTACATTCATGCGCTTCAAGGAATTGGCCGATAAGAAACATGACATCTTCGATGAAGACTTACACGCGCTGGTATCAGATGAGGCTATGACCCCTCAGGAACAGTACAAACTCCTGTCTTTAATTGCGCACAGTGAAACCGGTGAGACGCCTCATGCGCGGGTCGTAATTGCAGAGGGGGGTAAAGAGCTGCAGGCCGAGTCAGGTGGTAGCGGGCCGGTCGATGCCACCTTCTGCGCCATTGAAAAAATACTGGCCAGTGGTGCCGACTTACAATTATATTCAGTGAATAACATCACCAGTGGCACCGACTCACAGGGAGAGGTTACGGTTCGTCTTCAAAAATCTGGGCGCGTTGTTAATGGTCATGGGGCGGACACTGATATCGTCGTAGCCTCCGCCAAGGCTTATCTTAGTGCACTCAACAAATTGCACAGTAAGCTAAATCAGGCGCACCCTCAGGTATAACAATATCCCACATTCACTCCGATTCCCAAGCGCGAATTCGTGAAAATAAAACATTACTCTGTCACTCTGCTGCTATGCATATTGACCTTTCTTTCATCTGCCGCTCAGGCTCAAGGATTTTCCTTCAAGGATACCTCTGGGAAGATACACTCCCTCTCTGACTATCGAGGCAAGTGGGTTTTAATAAATTTCTGGGCCACATGGTGCCCGCCATGTTTAGAAGAAATTCCAGACCTGGTATCACTCTATGAAAGCCGCAAGGATGTCATGGTGATCGGTATCGTGATGGACTACAGAGACCCAAAAACGGTATTGAAGTTCGTCGACTCTCTGGCGATCTCCTACCCAATTGTATTCGGTAGTAAAAGTGTCGCCGCACAAGTTGGTCCGGTGTCGATGCTACCCACCACCTACCTGTTCAATCCCGCCGGCAGACCGGCGGCCTACAAGGTGGGGATAATCTCTCGGAAAAGCCTAGAGGATTTCATGCGAGATTATTCAGCAAGTGGCGCAAAAAACCCACCCGGTGAGCCGATCCAGCTCCGGAATCGCTGAAAACTTCTGCCCGAGTGAGGCGGGGGAGCATTGCTAGAGATATTCCACCTGACTCTCAGATACTCTTGATTTCAAAAAATTAACCGCGCCCTCTAAAGAAATAATCTGAGAGTTGTCATCCCGACGGCCCTGGTATTCGATATTGCCCTCTTTCAAACCACGTTCACCGATAACGATCCGGTGAGGGATGCCAACTAGCTCCATATCTGCAAACATGATTCCTGGACGTTCATCGCGGTCATCCAGCAGGACTTCAATACCGACATTAGAAAGTTCCTTGTATAGCCTCTCTACCGCATCTTTAACCTGGACGCTCTTCTTCAGGCCGATGGGAACAATAACCAACTGAAACGGCGCCATTGCAGATGGAAAGATGATTCCATGATCATCATGATTCTGCTCAATCGCAGATGCGACAATGCGCGACACACCAATCCCGTAACAACCCATTTCCATTAATTGCGACTGTCCAGACTCATCAAGGTAGCTGGCCTTCATTGCCTCTGAATATTTAGTACGTAGCTGAAAAATATGTCCGACCTCGATGCCGCGACAGATCTCAAGCTTACCCTTACCGTCAGGAGAAAGGTCATCAGCGATCACGTCACGAATGTCGAAGACATGATCAGGCTCCTTGGTGTCACGGCCGAAATTAACACTCTTTAAATGATGATCAGCCTCGTTCGCACCACAAACGAAGTTACTCATTCCCGCGACAGATTTATCCGCAATAATGGGCAATCCCAGACCGACGGGTCCGATATACCCTGGAGGGCAGCCGGTCTGGGCAAGAATCTCTTCTTCATTTGCCAGACGAAATTCATCAAGAGAGAGGGCCTTCCTAGCTTTCACTTCATTCAGGTAGTGATCCCCACGTAATAGCAGTAAGTACATCTCTCCATTTGCAATAATTGCCAAGGTTTTCAAGGTCTGTTTGATCGAGACGCCTAGGAATGCTGCGACCTCTTCACAAGTTTTTTTCCCCGGCGTCACGATTTTTTGCATCACTCCACCAGCCGCTTCACGTAGCTTTACCGGATTCAATGCCTCTGCCAGCTCGAGATTGGCGGCATAATCAGAATCGGGGCAGAAGGCTATTGCATCCTCACCCGATTCCGCGAGCACATGAAACTCATGCGAGCTGCTACCACCGATCGCTCCTGGATCTGCTGTGACTGCACGGAATCTCAGCCCCAGCCGAGTAAATATTCGCCCATAGGTATCATGCATCACTCGGTATGTCTGCTCAAGACTGTCCACATCAGCATGAAACGAGTAGGCATCCTTCATTACAAATTCGCGGGCACGCATCACACCGAAACGAGGTCGTATTTCGTCTCGGAACTTAGTTTGAATCTGGTACAGATTAAGCGGTAGCTGTCGATAACTTTTAATCTCCCGCCGAGCGATATCGGTTATAACCTCTTCATGCGTGGGGCCGAAACAAAAATCTCGTTGGTGTCGGTCTTTAATTTTCAGCATCTGCGGACCAAATACGTCCCACCGTCCAGACTCCTGCCACAATTCTGCGGGCTGTACCGCAGGCATGAGGAGTTCCACTGCCCCACTTCTGTCCATCTCCTCGCGTACAATATTCTCAACCTTCCGCAGCACCCTCAACCCCAGTGGCATCCAAGTATAGAGTCCGCTGCCAAGACGCTTAATGAGTCCGGCCCGGAGCATCAGCTTGTGACTGACTAGCTCAGCCTCAGCGGGCGCCTCCTTGAGAGTGGAAATGAAAAATTGTGATGCTCGCATGACTGCTCTATGGTAGCATAAACGGCATTGATTTTACCGTGAAACGGGACCAACCGTCTCGTTAGGCGTTGATTGTAAACGCCACTGTATTTCATAAGGGACATCAGACCAGCAAGATAATCTACACAACACTGTCGTTACCTCTAGAACGAATTCGAGTCCAGCTTTAATGAGCTCGAGATCGCCGAATATGACGAACAGATATGCCCTACTGATTCATCCTGACACGTTCCAAGAAAAATTGATTATACCTATGCCTCATTTTGATCTTATACAAGCGGGATAACTCTTGTAGGTGACTGTTTAATTTGATATCCACTTTCAATCTAGGATAAAATATAAAAAAATTCACCCAGCTGTGACGAATCATCAGGCAAATCCCATGATCGACCGTAACGGATACCGCTCCAATGTTGGCATCATTCTTCTAAATTCAAAAAACGAAGTCTTTTGGGGCAGACGCGTTAAGCAAGACTCCTGGCAATTCCCGCAGGGCGGTATCAAGGCGGGCGAGAGTCCAGAGCAAGCGATGCATCGGGAGTTGACAGAGGAGGTGGGCCTACACCCGCACCATGTCAAGATTATTGGCCGCACTCGTGACTGGTTGCGCTACGAAGTGCCGGATCAATGGGTAAGACACGAATCGCGGGGAAGCTACCGTGGTCAAAAACAGATCTGGTATCTATTGCGCTTGGTTGGACGAGACTGCGATATATCTTTACGTTCCAGCGCCCGACCTGAGTTCGATGCCTGGCGATGGAATCAATACTGGGTAGAACTGGCATCGGTCGTAGAGTTCAAGCGCCAAGTTTATCAACAGGCCTTGACCGAGTTGGCCTGCCTACTCAGCAACGATCTTCATGACGGTAGCTGTTATACAGGTTATAGTCATAATAAGGATCAGGACGCGGCTACTTTAGCCCAAAAAGTCGATTAGACTTACCTTGGGATCGGGAGCGATCGTTATAACCCTGTTCTAAATGTCATGGTCAGTTTCTTATAAAGGGTTTATATTTCGTCAGGCGTAATCGGCTGCGCCACCATAGCCGCGCTTTAAGGAGAATACTAATGATATTGCGAACACTCATTGTATCGTTGCTATCAATTTGCGCTATTGCTGCCTCAGCCACTGCATCAGCCAGCGAACCTATCCAACCGATTAAAGCCGCTGCGCCAAAGAATGTCGGAATGGTGGAGCTGGGCAAAATGCTCTTTTTTGATCCACGTCTCTCTAAATCAGGTTTCATCTCGTGCAATTCTTGCCACAACCTCAGTATGGGTGGGACCGACAACCTCAAGACCTCTATCGGGCATAAATGGCAACAAGGACCCATCAACTCACCAACGGTCCTGAACTCCAGCATGATGCTTGCACAATTCTGGGATGGTCGTGCTAAGGATCTTAAGGAGCAAGCCGGTGGACCCATCGCCAACCCTGGTGAGATGGCCTTCACACACGAACTGGCCGTAGATGTGCTGCGTTCCATCCCTCAGTACCGTGCTCGGTTCAAACAGGTTTTTGGATCAGATCAAGTTAACATCAGCATGGTGACCGATGCCATCGCAGCCTTTGAAGAGACCTTAGTTACCCCAGACTCACGGTTCGACAAATGGCTTAAAGGCGACAAGAAGGCCATCACTCAGGCCGAGCTTGATGGTTACAAGCTGTTTAAGGATAAGGGCTGCGCAAGCTGTCATTATGGGACAGCTGTCGGTGGAACCTCATTCCAAAAGATGGGTGTTCGTGAGCCTTACAAGACAGCTAGCAAGGAAGAGGGTCGGATAGGGGTTACTGGCAAGGATTCAGACCGTTTTGTGTTCAAAGTGCCTACCCTACGCAATATTGAACTAACTTACCCCTACTTCCACGATGGTGCTGCAGAGACTCTTGAGGAAGCAGTGAATACAATGGCTCGAATACAACTTGGCCACGAATTCAGCAAGGAAGAGAATGCCAAGGTCGTATCCTTCCTGAAGACCCTGACCGGGAAACAGCCCGATTTCAAGCTGCCCATCCTGCCAGCCTCCACGAATGAGACTCCAAGAGCTAAGCCATTCGATTAATTAGCAGAAGAGTTCTCGTACTTGTTTTAGGTGTCCCCTCTTAAATATAAAAGAGGTGCCTTGCCATAATTGCCCAGGTTGAGTTTGCAGCCTGGGCATTTTTTTAGATGAGCCCTGAGTTTCCCCTCTGTCTTACCATCCTACCCCATGAATTTTAATCATTCAGCCCAAGATTAAATCTAAGAATGATCCATTTCAATTTACAGGGACGCTTCTATTTTCTCTTCCTTTCTGGAATATAGATTTGCTCCTTAAAATCAAGTAGAGTTCCCTCTTGAATAATTAAAATAAGGAGTCCTCCATGAGCACCAAGGGGCAACTACTACAAGATCCGTTTCTAAATGCCCTGCGAAAGGAACACATTCCGGTCTCAATTTATCTGGTGAATGGTATTAAGCTGCAAGGCCATATCGACTCGTTCGATCAGTACGTCATTCTATTAAAAAATTCCGTTACCCAGATGGTATATAAGCACGCTATATCCACCGTGGTTCCTGCTAGGGCCATTAGCATTCCCCCTGATACTCCAGACACACCTGATGCCTGACCAACCCATCTGCAGTCCTGCCATTATCAATATCAATGCCGCCATACTCGTCAGCCTTGATTTTGGCAGAGGCTGCTACGCTGAATATCTAGAGGAACTACGACAACTCGCTGCAAGCGACCGGATTACAGTCTCTGCTGTAATCACAGGGAAGCGGTCCCGCCCAGATCCTGCTTTTTACGCTGGTACTGGCAAGGTGGATGAGATTGCCGCAGTCATCGAACAGACGGGCGTCTCGCTTGTGATCTTCAATCACAATCTCTCCCCCGCCCAGCAGCGCAACCTCGAACAACGCCTCCAGTGTCGTGTGCTGGACCGTACGAGCTTGATACTGGATATTTTCGCGCAACGCGCGAAGAGTCACGAAGGTAAGTTGCAAGTCGAACTGGCTCAGCTTGAGCACCTCGCCACTCGCTTAGTACGTGGGTGGACTCATCTAGAACGTCAAAAGGGAGGGATCGGCTTGCGTGGCCCCGGTGAGACCCAATTAGAGACTGACCGACAGCTACTTCGTAAGCGTGTTAAATTGCTGAAGGAGAGGCTTGTAAAGTTTCAACGGCAACGTGAGGTACAGCGGTGTTCCAGACAACGTGCAGACGTAATGTCGGTCTCTATTGTCGGATACACCAATGCCGGCAAATCTACACTTTTCAATAGTCTCACTCGCTCACAGGCCTACACTGCCAATCAATTATTTGCCACACTGGATGCCACCACCCGTAAGCTTTTCATTCCTGATCATGGGCAGCTGGTGATTTCCGATACGGTTGGCTTCATTCGGGACTTACCGCACACATTAGTAGCCGCATTTCGTGCCACGCTAGAGGAAACAGTCCAGGCCGACATACTGCTACACGTTGTAGATTCAGGTAGCCCCAATCGAGATGAGCAGATCGCAGAGGTCAACAAGGTGTTGCAAGAGATCGGTGCAGACAAGATCCAACAAGTTCTGATACTAAACAAGATAGACTTGGCTAACTTAACGTTAGCGGTTCCGGGTTACGGGCGGGATGAGTGTGGTAGAATAAATCAAGTTCGTTTGAGCGCAAGAACGGGCGCAGGAATTGAATTAATTAGGCTGGCACTGGTCGAAGTAATTGGGCAATGTACTTCACAGCGATACACGATACAGCCAAAAGTTGGAGCCATAGCCGGCAGAGCTGTTGAGTCTTCACTCTGAACTGGCGACCGAAAAGATCACTTGATGGTTGTATCGATATTAAACAAAAACTAGGAATCAATATGGGATTAAACGACCCACAGTGGGGTAGAAAAAAGGGTAACTCCGGCCCGCCTGATCTTGATGAATTGTGGCGCAATGTTAACAAGAAACTCAATAGCCTCCTTAAACGCAAGAGTGGCGGAGGGGGAGGTGAAGGGTCGGACGGCGGTGAAAAGCCTGCCGGTGGCAAACCACTTCACTTTCGAGGCGGCATTGGTCTTATTGCTGGAGTGCTCTTGCTGATGTGGGTATCAAGTGGTTTCTATATCGTTAATGAAGGTCAGCGCGGCGTGGTTCTGCGTTTTGGTAAATACGTAGAGACCACACAGGCGGGACTCCGTTGGCATATTCCATACCCGGTTGAAGTAGTTGAATCCGTTAACGTGAGCCAAGTTCGCACAGTCGAGATCGGTTACCGCAACAATGTGAGAAGCAAGGTGCTGAAAGAATCTCTCATGCTGACCGATGATGAGAACATTATTGATATTCAGTTTGCGGTCCAATATATTCTGAAGAACCCTGAAGAATTTTTATTTAACAACCGCGAACCTGAAAGTGCGGTGATGCAAGCAGCTGAAACCGCGATTCGTGAAGTGATTGGTAAGAGCAAGATGGACTTCGTTCTTTATGAGGGTCGTGAACAGGTTGCTGCACAAACAACTGTGCTAATGCAAGAGATCTTAGACCGCTACAAGATCGGTGTCGCCATCAGCAAGGTGACCATGCAAAATGCGCAACCACCAGAACAGGTTCAGGCGGCGTTCGATGACGCTGTGAAGGCTGGGCAGGATAGAGAGCGTCAGAAGAACGAAGGACAGGCTTACGCTAATGACGTTATTCCTAAGGCACGCGGTAATGCCGCACGTCTGATGGAAGAGGCTGAGGGTTACAAGCAGCGCGTGATCGTAAGCTCTGAAGGTGATGCCAGCCGGTTCAAACAGATCCTCGTCGAGTATAACAAGGCGCCTGGCGTAACTAGGGACCGCCTGTATCTAGAAATGATGCAACAGGTCCTCTCTAGCTCCACCAAGATACTGGTAGATCAAAAGAGTGGCAACAACCTGCTTTACCTACCTTTAGATAAGCTGATACAGACCAGTGGCCCCTCTCCAACACCTGCTCCAATTACAGAGACGCCCCCCTCAGTTGCACAAGAGACTGGGCTAGATGCCGGCGCTCGTACGCGTGAGGCATTCCGTAGCCGTGAACGGGAGTCAAGATAAATGAAAAATAGTTCAACTCTAATTGGTATCATTGGCGCCCTTTTATTTCTGGGAAGCTCTTCTCTTTATATCGTTGACCAACGTCAGCAAGCGATTCTTTTCCAGTTGGGAGAAGTGGTGGATGTAAAGTCTGCCCCGGGACTTTATTTTAAGCTCCCCTTAGTTCAGAACGTCCGCTTCTTTGAGTCACGTATCATGACAATGGATACTGTCGAACCGGAACGTTTCATTACATCAGAGAAGAAGAATGTGCTTGTTGACCTATTCGTCAAATGGCGGATTGTAGATGTAAAGCAATACTACATCAGCGTTCGTGGTGACGAGATGCTGGCTCAAAACCGTCTTGCTCAGACCGTTAATTCAAGTATGCGAGACGAGTTCGGTAACCGCACGGTACATGATGTAGTTTCTGGTGAGCGTGACAAGATTATGGAGATCATGCGCCAAAAGGCAGATGCCGATGCTCGCAAGATCGGGGTGGAGGTGGTTGATGTTCGCCTGAAACGCGTTGACCTGCCAATGGAGGTTAGCGAATCTGTCTACCGCCGGATGGAGGCTGAGCGTAAGCGCGTAGCAAATGAATTACGTTCGACCGGTTCCGCGGAATCTGAAAAAATCCGTGCGGACGCGGACCGTCAACGAGAGGTCCTCCTCGCAGAAGCGTATCGAACTGCTCAGGATGTCAAGGGTCAGGGTGATGCTAAGTCTTCATCCATTTATGCAGCTGCTTTTCAACAAAACCCTGAATTTTATTCTTTCTACCGCAGCCTAGAGGCCTATAAACAGACATTCAGGAATAAGACTGATATGATGGTTCTCGAACCCAGCTCCGACTTTTTTAAGTACCTGAAAAATTCAGGACGAGGCGGAAAATAGCTTTACGTTTCACCTGAATCATTTGCGTGGATACATGATTTATTGAGGTGTCTGTCGGAGCTATCGCGGCATGTGGGACACTTTGTTAATGGCACTTGCGTTGATGTTGGTAATGGAAGGAATGCTGCCGTTCCTCCTCCCCAGTCAGTGGCGTGAAGCCTTCAAAAAACTAACCGAGGCTGGTGATAACCAGATCCGCTTCATCGGCTTAACCTTGATGCTAACGGGCGTGCTGTTGCTCTACCTTGTCAAATAACTCCCACCGGCACACCTTCCTGAAGTCGTTCCTCAATCTCAAACATGCGTAACTGGCTTCTTCCCGAATACATAGAGGACATCCTGCCTGCCGAGGCATTAGCTATTGAGGCGACTCGTCGGCGTGTACTAGATAGGATGTTGGTACATGGTTATCAGCTGGTGGAGCCGCCCATGCTTGAATATGTCGAATCACTGCTCTCAGGGAGCGGCGGTGATCTAGACTTACGCATGTTCAAGGTGGTGGACCAGTTGAGCGGCAGGATGATGGCCCTCCGTGCAGACATGACACCCCAGGCAGCGCGTATTGATGCACACCTGCTAAACCGCAATGGCGTCACCCGCCTCTGCTATGCAGGCAGTGTTCTTCATACGGTTCCATCTGGACTGACTCGCACCCGTGAACCACTTCAGATTGGCGCCGAACTGTACGGTCATGTTGGGTTGGAGAGTGACCTAGAGATCCAGCAACTCATGTTGCGGTCCCTTTCAATTGCCGGAATTACACAGATTCATCTTGATCTCGGCCATGTCGCTGTATTTCGCGGTTTAGTTAAGGGTGCGGGGATATCTAACGAGCTGGAAACCCAGCTATTCTGTGCACTCCAGTCAAAAGACATTTCCGGACTGAGGGATCTCTGTGACCAATTAGACAAGATCACTGACAAGAAAGTGCGCCATGCTCTGATGCTGTTACCTGAATTGTATGGTGACAAGAAGATACTTGAAGATGCTCGCAAGCTTCTACCTGACTTCCCAGAGATTCAGACCGCCCTAAATGAATTGGAATCAGTTGCATCAGAACTGAGCCCTCTGGTAGACACTCTGTCCTTTGACCTGGCTGATCTGCGGGGCTACCAGTATCACACCGGCATGGTCTTCGCTGCTTATGCTAAAGGCTGTCCTAATGCAGTGGCATTGGGGGGGCGATATGATGAAATAGGCAAGGCTTTTGGACGGTCACGTCCGGCGACCGGTTTTAGCATGGATCTCCGTGAATTATCTGGTCTGGTTAAACCCGCCCCCTATCCGAAGGGTGTTCTTGCATCTTATAAGAAGTCCGATAAATCTCTTGATAAAGAGATCGAACGGCTCCGCAGCGAAGGTCAGATCGTTGTCATCAATTTATCAGGGCATCAAAATGACCAAGATGCCCTTGACTGCGATCGTCAACTGGTGATGGACCAAGGAGTCTGGAAGATAGAGAAGATCTAAACTCGAACTACGAAAGAATTTGTGTGACTAAGTCTCGCATAAGATTATGTTAACTCAAACAAAGCCAATATTTCTCATTCAATCCCGTTTCACAAAAAAGTAATCTTATAAAGATCAAAAAAAATGACTAAGAATGTTGTCGTCATCGGTACCCAGTGGGGTGACGAAGGTAAGGGTAAGATCGTGGACTGGCTTACCGACCATGCACAGGGAGTGGTCCGCTTCCAGGGCGGGCACAATGCCGGGCACACACTGGTCATTGGCAATAAAAAAACTGTGCTGCACCTAATCCCTTCGGGAATTCTGCGGGGTGATGTTGCCTGCTATATCGGCAATGGTGTTGTCGTATCTCCGCAAGCACTACTTGAAGAGATCAGTATGCTGGAGCAGGCGGGGATTGACGTTCAGGGGCGACTACGCATCAGTGAAGCCTGTCCTCTTATACTGCCGTGCCATACCGCGCTCGACAGCGCACGCGAAGCCGCGAAAGGCACAGACAAGATCGGTACCACCGGACGTGGCATTGGCCCTGCCTATGAGGACAAGGTCGCAAGACGAGCTGTACGGTTGCAGGATCTATTCCACCGTGACCGTTTTGCAGCCAAGTTGGGTGAGATGCTCGACTATCATAACTTTGTTCTGAAAAATTATTTCCATGCGCCGATCGTTGACTTCCAACAGACCGTGGATGAGACCCTAGCGCTTGCGGAACGGATCAAACCGATGATCGCCGACGTCCCGAGGCTGCTATTCGAAGCTAACAAGGCCGGAAACAATTTGCTGTTTGAGGGGGCTCAGGGTACGTTGCTGGATATAGATCACGGCACTTACCCGTTCGTTACCTCGAGCAACTGCATCGCAGGGGCAGCGACTACTGGCAGCGGAGTCGGTCCGCAGATGTTGCACTATGTACTGGGAATAACAAAGGCCTACACCACTCGGGTCGGGGCTGGTCCTTTTCCAACTGAGCTAGATGATGAAGTTGGCCGTCATCTCGCCAAACGCGGCAATGAGTTTGGCTCAACCACCGGACGGCCACGCCGTTGTGGCTGGTTTGATGCCGCGGCCCTCAAGCGCTCTATTCAGATTAATGGTGTATCGGGCTTATGCGTCACCAAGCTCGATGTACTAGACGGTGTCGAAACCCTGAGCTTAGGCGTAGGCTACAAATTGGATAGCAACGCCGAGGGCGAGAAATTCAGTAGTATTCTACCGGTAGGAGCTGATGAACTCGCGCTTTGTGAGGCCGTCTACGAGGAGATGCCAGGCTGGATGGGGAGCACTGTTGGGATTAAAGATTTCGAGCAATTACCCAAAGCCGCGCAGAATTACTTAAAGAGGATGGAAGAAGTATGTGAGGTCCCAGTGGATATGATCTCAACTGGACCGGACCGTGAAGAGACTATTGTTTTGCGTCACCCTTTTAAGTAAAGTCAGATTGAAATTGAACGGTCGCTGGTGACTCACTTCGATAGCCTCCTGACTGACTGTCTCTTTCGTTAGCACTAGCAAATCTCTCCTCCCTGTTAGCAGGGTCACTCCCAACCTACTCAACACTTATAAAAAAAATGCATTCCTTTACGGTCCGAGTCGCAAACTGGCAAACTGACAATCCTGCGGTGCGTTCCATTCGTGAGACTGTATTCATTCATGAGCAGAATGTCCCGGTTGAGTTGGAGTGGGACCAATTTGACAAGGATTGTCTTCATCTGCTAGCGCTTGATGACACTAACAGACCGATCGGCACCGCACGACTTTTACAAGACGGTCATATCGGACGAATGGCCGTACTCAAGGAGTGGCGCGGATGCGGCGTGGGTACTGCACTCTTGAAGCATCTGCTGAGAGAGGCAAAGTTGCGAGGGCTTGTGGTTGCGATTGTCAACGCGCAGACCTATGCGGTCGATTTCTATATGCGATTTGGTTTCCAGTCAAAAGGAGATGAATTCATAGACGCGGGGATCCCCCACGTTCGGATGCTACTGCAACTAGGTGAGCAGGCCGATTAGGGATATAACGCGGGATCTGCCACTCGAATGAAAAATGCCAGCTGTTAATAAGCTGGCATTTTAAACGTCACTCTAGAGATCTAGAGACTAGAACGGAAGCGTAAAGTCCATTGAGAATAACACCTGATCCTTTTGACCGCCAAAAGGCCTGTAAGCCGCTTGAGTTAAGCTGTCAGCCCTGTCGTAACGGATATTCGGTCGAACATTAAACTGTTGCAAGGCCTTGGTGTCGATCTTCAACCTTTTCGCGGGTTTCCAATTTGCACCAATGGTGATCGCGTAATAGTCAGCGGCCTGGCTAGACGCAAGATTCCCCGCTCCATGAACAGGAAAGCTATGCAAGCTGGAAAGATCCATACCGTTAATACCCGCACTAACTCGCCCTGGCTGCCAAACACGGAAGCCATCCCGGTCACGGAACCACTCTCCACGAACACCGATCGAGAGATCGTGCAGCACATCTTGGTACAGATGCGTGTTAATACCATACCACTGAGCCTGGCCTGGTGTCGTCTGGCCGGCTCCAAGTACATTATCTGCATAACCATGATCATGCTGCAAAATAAAGTGTGTCTTTGGGGTGATCATGTGCTTTGCCACGACGCTGAACATGCCCCAGAAGGCATTATTGCGGGCTGACTGATGGCTACCAGTTCCGGCTATATTGAGTGAACTTCTCTTGTCATCCGTCGTATAAGTGATACCCCCGATGCCACCCCAGTTGCTCATGTTTCGATTAAAATTTCCATCCCAACCGCCGGTGCCGCTTCCGGTAATCGCACCACTCATGAATACAATATTCTTATCGACATTGTAGTGGGTCAGTACACCGGTATGGGTGAAAGGCTCACCATACTGCATGGTATAGGCATGGCTGTAGAAGAAGTTATTCGGTGCCGGAACTGATTCAAAGCCGATCGGTGTATAAAAGTGACCGGCCTTGATGGTCAGACCGTTAGCGATTGGGGCATATATTTCAACGAAGGCCTGCGGCAAAGCAACACCGTAGTTACGTCCGGTATTTAATATGTTGAGATCCCAATCTCCCCTAGTGCTGTGAACATTTCCAGTAGTAGGGTCTACGGTAGGGTTCCCATAGGCTTGTGTGAAAATGGCATCGGTCCCGAACATAAAATCTGCTCGAAATCCCAAGTCCCATGATTTACCCGAGTTCACCACGTCGCGCTTCAGAAAAATATTAAACTGATTAAGCTGAGCCTGGTTGGCACGATCACCGAAAGTGACTGGGCCGTTATACCCGTAGGTTGAGTGGCTCGGATTGAAGGTAGCCCCCCCGTTCATCCAACCGCCGATCTCTATCCTGTTATCCTTGAAAACTTTTGGCATGATCAGAGAGTTCAGCATGCCATTCGATTGAGGAGTCTTCATTGCCGCTTGTGCGCCCGTCATTCCGATTGAAAGAAGAGCCACTCCACCTGCTGCTAGTGCCGATATACGAATGCGCTTTTTGCGTCCAATTTTATGTTGCATTTTCGTACCCCCCTTCATTTAAGAAATAGACAAAAAATCTAAGGACCATAGTCCAACTATGAAAAGTATATGAGTTTCTACAAAATGTCCACAGAATATTAATGCAAAATAAATAAGGACAACAAGGTCTTAAGATAGAGCAGATACATTGGTGATGGTCACCAGCCTCCTCAAGGCAGGAAATCCAAATAAATACTGCCCCGCCTACCCCAAGAACAATTTATAGGCTGGATTCTGACTCTCATCCCAGTACCGATATCCCAGTTGGCCGAGAAATTTCTTAAATTCGGCTTTCTCTGTGGGTGGCACCTCCATCCCAACCAGGACGCGACCATAATCGGCACCATGATTGCGATAGTGAAAGAGGCTGATGTTCCAGTGTTGGCTCATGCTATCTAGGAACTTCATCAGGGCACCAGGGCGGTCTGGAAACTCGAACCGGTAAAGCATCTCATTCTTTACCC
>Ga0209553_1000084_pt1 | contig 43721 bp, 49 predicted proteins | sample LauGreFBDMM110DN_2_FD_188217 | JGI IMG/M metagenome (GOLD analysis project Ga0209553, IMG submission 188217) | Freshwater lake microbial communities from Lake Michigan, USA - Fa13.BD.MM110.DN (SPAdes) (version 2) | ecosystem: Environmental > Aquatic > Freshwater > Lake | place: Lake Michigan...
GTGGAGAGATTGACATTGTCAACGCCTCTCGCCCAATACTGAAGGACGAGATGAGCCAGTGCAAAAGACGCGACATCAAGTTTATTGAGATACCCGTGGCGTACGATGCGCTGACCGTGGTGGTCAGCTCTGAAAACAATTGGGCTGGCAGCATAACCGTGGCAGAGCTGAAAAAAATGTGGGAGCCCGCAGCGCAAGGCAAGATTATGAGCTGGAAGCAGATCAATCCCGCCTGGCCGGACGCCCCGCTGAAGCTGTTCGGGCCAGATGCTGACTCGGGCACGGTTGATTTTTTCACTGAGGTGATTGTGGGCAAGGCCAAGTCAACCCGTCTCGACTACACCGCGTCGGCAGACGACAAGGCCTTGGTGCAGGGTGTTATGAGCGACAAGAATGCCATCGGCTACTTCGGTTACGGCTACTACGTTGGCAATGCGGACAAGCTGAAGGCTTTGCCCATCAGGGCTGGGGACGACAAGCCACAGGTGTCGCCCAGCCTGGGGACTGTGAAGGACGGCACCTACCGGCCACTCTCACGCCCAGCATTCATCTACGTTAATGCCAACGCAGCCAAGCAGCCTAACGTGAGGGAGTTTGTCGAGTTCTATCTTAAGCGGGCACCAAGAATAGTGGGAGAGGCGGGGTACATACCCTTGCCAGCTAACGCCTATGAGTTGGCGCTGGACAACCTAGCCAAGGGCAAGACCGGCACTGGCTTTGGGGGCAAGTCCCGCGTTGATATTGACTTTAGCGGCATAGCTAACGTGGGCATGTCCGATTCCGCACTGATGAAACGAGACGGCGGACTGTTCCCGACACCGTAGAGATCAGCAGAAAGCTGATGGGCATGGGGGCCAAAAGGGGGTATGGCATGAAAGACAGAAATGGAGTTTGTGTCTTGCTCGAGGCACATGTGCGGGCACACAGCACGGCCGTGTTGCTGGCAAAGGTAGCAATAATTAAATTTAACAAGCAGGCAAGGAGGCGGGGCGGCATAAAAGAAAGGCAATAATTATGTCTTGTGGCTAGGGGCTGGATGAACAACAAAAACGGGGCTTGTGCCCCGTTTTTGTTGGATGGGAGCGACCGCATACGAATTTTTACTCGTGTCACCAAGCGTAGGAGTACGTGGTCGCCGTGTTTGGCACAACAATCAGTCCGTACCTGTTCTTCTGGCAGGCATCTCAAGAGGCCGAGGAGCTAAAGGCGAGCAAGGGCGCGGCCTCCTTAAAGATGTGCCAGAGCAGGCGCGCAAACACTTGCGGCGCATCAAGATCGACACATGCGTTGGATGGGTTTCTCTAACCTGATTGCCTTTTTTATCATACTAACGTCGGCGGTGACGCTGCACCTGCACGGCATCACGGACATTCAAACCTCTGCCCAAGCAGCGGAGGCCCTGCGCCCCCTGGCGTATGAGTTCGCGTTTATGTTGTTTGCGGCAGGTATTGTGGGTACCGGGCTGCTTGCGGTGCCGGTTCTGGCAGGATCTGCCGCATACGCCATGGCGGAGTCGTTCGACTGGCGAATCGGATTGGGTCGCAAGCCGCTAGATGCGCGAGCATTTTATGCGATCCTGATTTTTGCGACACTTTTGGGTGTGGCCCTCAACTTCACACCGATTGACCCGATCAGGGCACTATTTTGGAGTGCGGTCATTAATGGTGTTATTGTGGCGCCGCTCATGATGGTGATCATGCGAATGGTAGCCAGGCCGAGTGTTATGGGCCAGTTTGTGGCCCCCCACGCTTGCTGTGGGTTGGATGGCTTGCGACGGCCGTGATGGCTTTTGCTGTGCTTGCCATGGCGATAACGTGGTTGACGTAATCCCACATTGTTATAATTAAAATGCTGACTTGTTGGACCACATGGAAGGCGTCACTAAGTGAAGAGCGCAAGCATAAAACTTTTATCTATTCAGGTGGGCCTGCCCAAAACGCTGGAAATCTCTGATGCAGCAGATGTTGCTACACGAGAATGGACAACCGGCTTCTGTAAGGGGCCGGTCGTGGGGTCGGTATGGGTGGCGAAAACCAATTTGACAGGGGACGGGCAGGCCGACCTTTGTGCTCACGGCGGCCTCGACAAGGCAATCAACGCCTACCCCTTCGAGCACTACGCCTTTTGGCGTTCAGACCTGGGCTTTTCAGAGTTACTCAATGGCGCGTTCGGAGAAAATTTCACCACACACGGGGTGACGGAAACAGAGGCCTGTGTTGGTGATATTTTTGAGGTCGGGAGCGCTCTGGTTCAAATTTCTCAGCCTCGTCAGCCATGCGGGAAGTTGTCTCGTTGGTGGGGGGTGCGGGATCTGGTGGCGCGGGTGGTGCACACGGGCAAGACGGGCTGGTATTTTCGTGTTTTACATGAAGGAAGTGTTGAGGCTGGAATGGCGTTGAAGTTGGTGGATCGCCCCCACCCAGAATGGACGATTGCAGCGGCGAACAACACGATGCTGCATCGCAAAGAGAAACACGTAGCAGCGCAGGCCCTAGCTGAGTGCCCAGCCCTGTCCGACAGCTGGAAGACGACTCTGTCTCGGCCGACAGAGGGGCCTCATTGACAGGGGCCGCCCTGACAGCGGATCGATCGTTAAGAAAATTGTTTGTTGCGAGCCATGATAAAATCTGCGCTCACTCTTAAATCCTACGCCATGAGCCACCCCGTCCATTCTATTGAACGCTTGTTAGAGCAGCGCATCCTTATTTTAGATGGCGCAATGGGGACGATGATTCAGCAGTATAGGCTGACTGAAGATCACTATCGCGGTGTAATTGCGCATAATGATGACAGCACCCACCCCCGCCAAAGCTTCGTCGATCATCCGCTTGACCTTAAGGGCAACAACGACCTGCTACTGTTAACGCAGCCGCACATTATTCGCGGTATCCATGCGGAGTACCTAGAGGCCGGGGCAGACATTCTTGAGACCAACACCTTTAACGCTAACGCTGTGTCAATGGCGGACTACCAGATGGAGCATCTGGTGTATGAGCTAAACCTGGCCGGGGCAAGGCTAGCGCGTGAGGTGTGTGACGAATACCAGGATAAGGTGCCCAACAAGCCACGCTTCGTGGCGGGCGTGCTGGGCCCCACGACACGCACCGCGTCCATCTCTCCGGACGTGAACGATCCAGGCTCCCGGAATATAAACTTTGATCAGCTGGTGGAGGGCTACACCGAGGCCATACGTGGATTGCTGGATGGTGGCGCAGACCTGCTGATGGTGGAAACCATCTTTGATACCTTAAATGCCAAGGCGGCCCTCTTCGCTATCGAGCAATACTTTGATCGACACAACGTGCGTGTGCCGATCATGATCTCCGGCACCATCACGGACGCGTCTGGACGCACCCTGTCGGGCCAAACGACCGAGGCGTTTTGGAACTCGTTGTCGCACACAAGGCCATTGTCGATAGGGCTGAACTGCGCGCTGGGGGCAGAGCTAATGCGTCCCTATGTTGAGGAGCTCTCACGTGTTGCCACCACCTACCTAAGCGCACACCCCAATGCCGGGCTGCCCAATCCATTGTCGGAGACCGGCTACGATGAGTCGCCGGAACACACCGCCAGGCTGGTCAAGGAGTTTGCTAGCAGCGGCTTTATCAATATCGCGGGTGGCTGCTGCGGCACCACACCGGCACACATCAAAGCAATCGCACAGGCCCTAAGTGGAATGACCCCACGCCGCATCCCGGTCCTTGAAAAAAAGTGCAGGCTGTCCGGATTGGAGCCGTTCAATATCGACGATGATTCCTTATTTGTGAACGCTGGAGAGCGAACCAACGTCACCGGATCCAAGGCCTTTGCACGCCTCATTCTGTCCGGCGACTACACGGCGGCCGTCAACGTGGCTCGGCAGCAAGTTGAAAGTGGCGCACAAATAATTGACATCAACATGGACGAGGCGATGCTGGATTCGCCACTTGCCATGACAACGTACATCAATCTAATTGCATCAGAGCCTGACATTTCGCGCGTGCCAGTGATGATTGATTCATCCAAGTGGCAAGTGATTGAGGCTGGACTGAAGTGTGTGCAGGGCAAGGCCATCGTTAACTCGATTAGCATGAAAGAGGGGGAGGCTGAGTTCATTAGGTATGCTACGCTGGTGCGTCGTTATGGGGCGGCAGCCGTGGTTATGGCGTTTGATGAGAAAGGCCAGGCCGACACGCAGCAGCGAAAAATAGAAATTTGTCAGCGCAGCTACGACATCCTGGTAAACAAGGTTGGCTTCCCACCAGAAGACATTATTTTTGATCCAAACATTTTTGCAATTGCTACCGGCATAGAGGAGCACAACAACTACGCGGTGGACTTTATTGAGGCCGTGCGTTGGATTCGAAAGAACTTGCCGCACGCGAAGGTTAGTGGCGGCGTGTCCAATGTGTCATTCTCGTTCCGCGGCAATGATGCGATGCGCGAGGCGATCCACACGGTGTTCCTCTATCGGGCTGTGCAGGCGGGCATGAACATGGGCATTGTGAATGCCGGCCAACTTGGCGTGTACGACGAGATTCCGATCGACTTGCGTGAGGCGGTGGAGGATGTGGTGCTTAACCGCCGCCCCGATGCGGGCGAGCGACTGGTGACGGTAGCAGAGAATGTAACGGGTGGCCCTAGGGTTCAGGCAGAAGACCTTGCTTGGCGACGGGGTACGGTGCAGGAGCGGCTCACGCATGCGCTGGTGCGGGGCATCAACGCCTATGTTGTGGAAGACACTGAGGAGGCGAGACTGCAGGCGAACTACCCGGTCGAGGTCATAGAGGGTGCGCTGATGACCGGCATGAATGTGGTGGGTGATTTGTTTGGAGCGGGAAAGATGTTTTTGCCGCAAGTGGTGAAGTCTGCGCGGGTGATGAAGCAGGCAGTGGCGCATCTGGTGCCCTATATAGAGGCAGAGAAGGCGCGCTCGGGCGACAACAAGCCCAAGGGCAAGATTGTCATTGCCACGGTCAAGGGTGACGTGCACGACATTGGCAAGAACATCGTTACGGTGGTGTTGCAGTGCAATAACTTTGAGGTTATCAACATGGGGGTAATGGTGCCATGTCAGAAAATCTTAGATGCTGCACGCGAACACAATGCTGACATGATTGGGCTGTCTGGATTGATTACGCCCTCGTTGGAGGAGATGGCCTATGTGGCCAAGGAGATGCAGCGTCAGGGCTTCACGATCCCGCTGCTGATTGGTGGAGCGACCACATCACGCGTGCATACCGCCGTTAAAATAGAGCCCAACTACAGCAGTGGCGCCACGGTTTATGTGACGGACGCGTCACGCGCGGTGGGCGTGTGCAATAGCCTGCTGAGTGACACCTTGCGCGACAGTTACGTAGCCAACATAAAATCAGACTGCGCCAAGACGCGCGCGCTGCATGCCGATAAAAAAAATCAAGGTGCACGCCATATGCTGGCAAATGCACGCACGCACAATTTAAAAACAGACTGGGCAGGCTATGTGCCACCCAAGCCCAACTTCATGGGAACGCAGGTGCTGAGCGACTATTCGTTGGAAGAAATCAGTGGTTACATTGATTGGACACCATTCTTTCAGACCTGGGAACTCTCTGGACGATACCCAAAAATTCTTAATGATGAGGTGATTGGCGAGGCGGCACGCAACCTGTTCCACGATGCACAAGGCATGCTTAAGCGTATCGTGGAAGAGCGGTGGCTACAGGCAAACGCGGTGTTTGGTCTGTTCCCGGCGAATAGCGTGAACGGCGAGGATATTGAAATTTATACGGACGAGTCACGCAATGAGGTGGCCATGACCTGGCACAACCTGCGTCAACAAATGGTCAAGCCAGCAGACAAGGCCAACCTCAGCCTTGGCGACTTTATCGCACCCAAGGAAAGTGGCGTGCTTGATTATATTGGAGCGTTTGCGGTTACCGCGGGCGTCGGCATCGACAAGCGCGTGGCAGAGTTTGAGAGCAAGCACGATGACTACAACAGCATCCTGCTGAAGGCGCTGGCTGATCGCCTAGTGGAGGCGTTTGCTGAGTTGTTGCACGCACGTGTTCGACGTGAATTTTGGGGCTATGCCGCTGACGAGCAGGCCAGCACCGAGGACCTCATTGATGAAAAATATCGCGGCATTCGCCCCGCCCCGGGCTATCCGGCCTGCCCTGATCACACCGAGAAACGCGCCCTGTTTGAGTTGTTGGATGTGCCAAACAGAGCCGGCATCACGCTGACCGAAAGTTTCGCCATGCTGCCCACCGCGGCCGTGAGTGGCTTTTACTTTTCACATCCGCAGTCGCAGTATTTTGCGACGGCCAAGGTAGACAAGGACCAGGTTGAAGACTATGCGCGACGCAAGGGTCAAAGCCTCGAAGAGATCGAACGTTGGTTGGCCCCGGTATTGAATTACGATGCGTGAGACACATATCCACATAGTAGGTATTTGCGGTACCTTCATGGGCGGCATTGCGGTGCTAGCAAAGCAAGCGGGCTATCGTGTTACTGGCTGTGATGTCAAAGTGTACCCGCCGATGAGCACACAACTTCAGGCGCAAGGAATAGAGTTTATCGAGGGCTTTGGTACAGAGCAAATTGCCCTGCAGCCAGATGTTTTTGTTGTTGGTAATGTGGTGTCGCGTGGAAACCTACTCATGGAAGAAATTCTTAATCGCAACCTACCCTACATCTCTGGCCCACAGTGGCTCGCGCAGAATATATTGCATGACAAGTGGGTGTTGGCTGTCGCCGGCACCCATGGCAAGACCACGACCGCCTCCATGCTGGCATGGATACTGGAATGCGCAGGCTTAAACCCAGGATTTTTGATTGGCGGCGTTCCACAGAACTTCGGGCTCTCCGCACGCCTAACTGATGCGCCATTTTTTGTTATTGAAGCGGATGAATACGACACCGCCTTCTTTGATAAGCGCTCTAAGTTTGTTCATTATCATCCACGTACCGTTATTCTCAACAATCTGGAATTTGATCACGCCGATATCTTTGCCGATCTTGCCGCCATTGAAACGCAGTTTCATCACTTGTTGCGCACCGTGCCTGGCAACGGCCTGGTGGTAAGCAACGGGCTCGATGACTCACTGAGGCGTGTGATTGAGCGGGGTTGCTGGGCACCAGTAGAGCTGTTTGCGTGTGTCGATGGCTGGGATATAGACAAAGATAATCTGGTTAAATTTCGCTGTGCAGGGCAGGGTGAACTAAGGTGGGAGCTGATGGGCGAACATAACCGTCTGAATGCACTCGCAGCGATTGCTGCGGCTCGTCACGTCGGCGTGTCGGCAGCGCATAGCCTGGCAGCGCTGAGTGACTTTAAAAATGTTAAGCGACGCATGGAAGTGCGCGGCGTGGTGAACAACGTCACGGTATACGACGACTTTGCGCATCATCCCACAGCGATTGCCACCACCGTGCGTGGGCTACGCACAAAGGTGGGTGATGCGCGTATTTTGGCGGTGGTGGAACCACGCTCTAACACCATGAAGCTTGGGGTGATGAAGGATGCGTTGCCGGGCAGCCTTCAGGGCGCGGACAAGATATTTTGCTACGATCTTGATCTTGGTTGGGATGCGAGCGCGGTCCTTGCCCCACTAGGAGACAAGGTCACCGTAGGGAATATGCTGAGTGAATTGGTGGCGGCCATTGCTGCCGCTGCTCGTCCGGGCGATAGTATTTTAGTTATGAGCAACGGCGGCTTTGGTGGAATACATGACCAACTGCTGAAGCGGCTAGCCAGGTAGTGACGTCGCTTTTATACTGTGCGTCCCGGTGTAATTGACATTTGTGCTGATAGTTGTAAAATCAATTACCATAGTATTTTAGTCAACAAATAGGGAGTAATCATGACCGTTCTCGTGGGCAAGTCTGCACCTGATTTTACTGCCGCCGCAGTGATGGGCAACAATGAAATAAATGAAGCGTTTAACTTAAGCAAGTATCTGGCTGGCAAGTGTGGCGTAGTGTTTTTCTACCCACTAGACTTTACGTTTGTATGTCCCTCGGAGCTAATCGCTTTCGATCATCGGCTGGATGAGTTTAAGAAGCGCCATGTCGAAGTGATCGGCGTTTCTATTGACTCACAGTTTACTCATTTGGCTTGGAAAAATACGCCCGTTGACAAGGGTGGCATTGGCCAGGTGCGATACCCGTTGGTGGCGGATATCAGGCATGATATTTGTCGTGCGTACGATGTTGAGTTCGCTGCTGCTGGGGTGGCTTTGCGAGGCTCGTTCCTGATAGACCGAGCGGGCGTGGTGCGCCATCAGGTGGTCAATGATTTGCCGTTGGGTCGTGATATTGATGAGATGCTGCGTATGGTAGATGCGCTGCAATTTCATGAGGAGCACGGGGAGGTTTGTCCTGCAGGTTGGAGCAAAGGTAAGGCTGGCATGAATGCATCCCCTGGGGGCGTGGCGAAGTATTTGGCCGAGCACGCCAAGCAGTTGTAGGGACGCCCCTCACGCCAGTTAATAAAAATGCTCCCTAGGGAGCATTTTTATTGATCTAAACAATGGCCATGGCTGCTACAATTCGACCAGTCCGCGCCACTCGACGGCCATGCCGCTGTTAAAGTTTTGCCATGTGATCAGTAAGTTGTTTGCCACGTAAATGGGGGAGAGCATGACCGCGAATATTTTGGTGGTGGAGGACGAGCATCCAATTCAAGAGTTGTTGGCATTCAATATAGCGCAATGTGGTTACTGTGCAATCAAAGCATACGACACAATCGAGGCTTGGGCGCACATTAAGCAAGCGCTACCAGATTTGATCCTGCTCGACTGGATGCTACCGAGTGGAAACGGGGTAGAGTTAACGCGCCAGCTGCGTGCTGATCAGCGCACACGCAACATCCCCATCATCATGTTGACTGCCCGCACTGACGAACGCGATAAAATTCTAGGGCTGGAGTCTGGTGCGGATGACTACATCACGAAGCCATTTTCACCGCGTGAGCTTATGGCACGCATTCGCTCTGTGCTGCGCCGTCGTGCACCACAAATGAGCGATGAGGCCGTATCTGCCGGTGGGCTTGAGCTGTCCCCAGCGATGCACCGGGTTAGCGCCAATGGTGCGACCGTTGATCTGGGCCCCACCGAATTTCGTTTGTTACACTTTTTTATGACCCACCCTGAGAGGGTTTATAGTCGGTCACAGTTATTGGATCAGGTTTGGGGTGATCATGTGTTCGTAGAAGAGCGGACCGTAGATGTACACATTCGTCGTTTGCGGCAGGCGCTTGAGTCTTCAACTACGGACAAGCTGATTCAGACTGTGCGTGGCAGTGGCTATCGGTTTTCATGTGCCTAGGCAGGGCAGCTAGAACGCAGTTGCAGGCCATCACACAAGCAAAGACTACGTGTAGCTGTTAAGACGGGGTCTTTTCATTTTTCACTGCTTTATGTGTTACGACGTGGCACAGTAAGACTTTAAAGGTCACACCATGTTTAATTTTTGGCGACGCGCACTGCTTTACCCATTTGTGCTGCTGCTCATTTCTTGGCTGCTGTGGGAGACTGTGGGCTCGCTGTTCGCCAGCTTATTTTTGAGCGCGCTTTTACTGGTATACGCGGCTCTTCACTTGCGTCAGCTTGCGGCACTTGATTATTGGCTTGATGATCTCAATGAGCACATAGCCCCCGATGGCGCTGGACTGTGGGGAGAAATATTCGCTCGGCTCAATAAAATGATACGCCGACATCGTAAAGAGCGCGCGCAAAGGATTGCCGCCCTGCAGCACATGGAGCAAGCCATCTCGGCCCTGCCGGAGGGCGTGACCATACTGGACGAAGCCTATCGCATTGAGTGGTGCAATCTCTTGGCGGAGCAACACTTTGGTCTAGATTGCAGTCGTGACATTGGACAGCAAATCACTTATTTGGCGCGTCAGCCAGAACTAATACAGTACATTGCTTTGCGCGAATTTGCTGAGCCACTGATCTTGCGCGGAGCTTCACAGGCCGGATTGATTCTGTCTATCAAACTGATTGTTTACGGCGGTAACAAGTTGTTGTTGATTAGTCGAGATGTCACCCAGCTAGAGCGTATTGAAGTTATGCGACGCGACTTTGTTGCGAATGTGTCACACGAGTTGCGTACGCCACTCACGGTAGTTGGGGGCTTCATTGAAACCCTAGGCGACATGCCGAATCTTGAAAATGACATGGCGCGCAAGGCCATCCAGTTGATGGGCGAACAGACTCAGCGCATGGGAAGGTTGGTGGCGGACTTGCTTACCCTATCTAAGCTGGAGGACACCCTCAACGCCCTACAAGAGGATGTCGTAGACGTGCCCGCGCTTTTGCGTATGCTGTGCCAAGAAGGGGAGTCATTGAGCGCGAAGAGGCATGTGTTGCGGTTGGAGATGATGAGTGAGCATGCATTGCTTGGCAGCGCGGAAGAGTTGCGCAGCGCATTTAGCAATTTAATATCAAATGCTATCTGCTATACCCCACAGGGGGGGACTATTGTGGTGGGTTGGCATGAGCATGGCGACCAATTTGTTTTTAGCGTACAAGATAGTGGTATTGGTATTGCGCCGCAACATATTCCGCGCCTGACAGAGCGTTTTTACCGTGTAGATCACAGTCGTTCACGAAAAACCGGTGGGACGGGTTTGGGGTTGGCCATCGTTAAACATATAGCCGGTCGACATCACGCGCGATTAGAGATTGTCAGCGAAGAGGGCGCGGGCAGCACATTCAAGATGGTATTTTCAGCAGACCGCAGATTGCCCCTCGCGACCTCAGAATGATATATTAGGCGGTATGGCGTTAATGTCAGCGCATGACAAGCGCAGCTCAATCCACATCAGAATGCAACTAGGAGAACAAGGTCATGGCATTTGTAAATGAGTATGTTCCAGAGACGGACATCAAGAAGTATGGAATAGAAGAGGTTGATCAGTGCTACGGCAAGTCAAATATGCGGCCTGATTGGACCATTGATCGTGAGCGGGATATTTATTTGCGATGGATGGTGTCCGGGGAGGATGAGTTTAGAAATCAAAGTGATTTTACTTTTTACTGGAAGGGGGAGCTAATCTTTGCCAGGCTGCGAGTTACCAACTCAAAGACGTTGGGGACCAGGGCCTGGGTAAACTGGAGGTTGGTTATAATGAACTTGCCAGATGAGTTACAGGAAAAAAAGCCTGAGATAGTGGCCGATCTGAAGGACGCGCTCACCGCGTATAAAGACTGTGGCGTGTATTCGAACCTGATTGAACATACCGCCACCTTTGAGTTTTAATAATTGGCCATGACAGCCCTTGATTGGCAAGCTTGGTCGTTAATCAGATTCATTGGCTCAATTCCACTGTCGGTTACCAACACCGCTTTGTGGCGTGATCTCGTCTCTTGTTTTAGCCTGACATTGCGCACGGGGACCAAAAACTTTTCTGCAATAAAATGAAGTAGCGTATCGTTGGCTCGACTCTTAATGGGTGGGGCGCCCAAGCGAATTTTAAGTGAGTCGCCGTGCGTGCCAACCACCTCGTTGTGCTTGGCGCCCGGCTGAACATACAGCATCAAAGTGATGACATCTTTTTTGTGGTGATACCACACGGCTAGAGTAGGTTTAGAGCCAGGCCTTCCAGCCAACGCAGGGGGACGATAAGGATAAGTTGGCACGTGATAAGCAACAGCAACACGGTGAAGTCTACATTTCCGAGGGGTGGAATGTGCCGCCGCAAGGGCAAAAGAAATGGTTGCGTTATTACGCCCAGCAATCCAGCCATGGACGAGCGTGGGTTGATCCACGATAAAAGTGCCTGAATAAATAGTGCCCCCATGAGCAAGTATAGGCTGAGTTTAATTAACTTGACTGCTGCCCACATAAGCAACCCGAGTGCAGGCATGTCAATGGGCATGCCCTGCAATACGAGCGTGGCGACCAAGTAAGCCACTTCTATTGCAAAGGCCAACAACAGGGTGGCCATATCAAAACCGCGGACCGAAGGGACCAGCCGGCGCGCTTGCAGCACCATAAAATTAGTAAGCGTCATGATCATTTCACCCAGCGGGTTGCGCATCGGTGCGCGTAACCACTGTAAATGAAAGCGAAGCAACAGTATGGCGGCAAATGGCTGCAGTAAGGTGTCAAACAAAAACTGTAGCGCCTCTTTTAGCATGTCGCATCCCCCAGCTCGTCTCCCATTTCTTTGGCACGCGTAGCCGCGGCTTTTATTGCCGTAACAATGTGTAATTTTATTTTTTCGGATTCCATGCTGAGCAGCGCTCGTTCGGTGGTGCCATTTTTGGAGGTGACGTGCGCGCGTAGTGTGCTCACATCCTCGTCACTGGTGTCGGCAAGCTTGATTGCTCCAGAAAAGGTGTCTAGCGCCAGGCGTCGTGCTGTTTCTTTATCAAAGCCAAGCTCACAAGCTGCTTGTTGTAGTGTCTCAATAAAATAAAACACGTAGGCCGGACCACTGCCAGATACCGCAGTAATCGCATCCATCATTGCCTCATCTTTTAACCACAGCGTCTTGCCTACCACAGCAAGTATGCCATCGACGGTGTCGCGTTGTGCTTGTCCTACCGCAGGGGGAGCGTACAGGCCGGTAACCCCACTTTGAATTAGGGCGGACATGTTTGGCATGGCGCGAACAATGTTTTGTGAGCCGAGCCACCTTGCTATGTCTGTTGTACGGACACCAGCCGCTATTGAAATAAGCAGCTGTCCGGTCAGCAGGGGGGCCAAGCTCGTTGCAACCTCGTGTAGTTGCTGGGGCTTGACCGCCAATAAAATTATGTCGCTTTCGGTCACTCCAGCCCGAAGTTCAGCAACGGCTCGCACACCAAATTCGCTATGTAGTTTGGCATGCCTGCTCTTGTTAATTTCAACCACACACAGCTGTTCGGCGACAAAGCTTCGTTTAAGCAGGCCCCCAATGAGTGCGGCTGCCATGTTGCCACCCCCGATAAAACAAATTTTCATTTCGCTTCCCCGTAACTTCTTTTGCCAAAGATTGCTGTGCCGATGCGCATGATGGTCGCCCCCTCTAATATTGCCGCATTGAAGTCGTGCGACATTCCCATTGACAGGGTATCCATGGCCAGCCCATGCGTGTTGATTTCTTGCAGCAGCTCGCGTAATTTGGCGAACGGTATTCGCTGGTTTTCGAATCCTTCTATGGGCGCCGGGATGCACATTAACCCACGCAGTTTAAGCCTCGGCAGGCTTGCCACAGTCCGTGCCAGATCCAATAAGTTGTCGGACATTATGCCGCTTTTGCTGGCCTCTTCGTCTACATTAACCTGTATGCATACATTTAGTGGCGGCAGGTCCGCCGGTCTTTGTGCAGACAGGCGCTCGGCAATTTTTGGCCTGTCTACGCCATGTGCCCACGCGAAGTGAGCTGCAATGGCCTGAGTTTTGTTGCCTTGTATGGGCCCGATGAAGTGCCATTGTAGCGACAAGTCACGCAGTAACTCAATTTTGTTCAGGGCTTCCTGGATATAGTTTTCCCCAAAGGCATGCTGCCCGGCTTGGTGCGCTTCGCGCACCAAGGCAGCAGAAACCCCCTTGCTTACTGCTAATAGGTGAATGGCGTCCTTGTGTCGACCAGCCAAGCGCATGCCTTGTGCGATAGCAAAATTGATGGTTTGCAGATTTTTGGCAATCGTGGTCATAAATAAATGGGCCGCAAGGGGCGAAAATCTTGTTGCCTTGTGAGGTGGCTGGGGGCACGCCTTCGGGCACCACCACACCCTGTTGGCTGACGTACGACAATGCTGTGAGTTGCCAAGGTTATGTGCACCCGTTGTCGGGGCGGGTTACTCTAGAATTTCACGCTCTATTTCTTCCACGGTAACGTGACGCACGTCCTTGCCTTTAACCATGTAAACGACATACTCAGACATGTTTTTGGCGTGATCGCCTATACGCTCGATGGCCTTGGCGATGAATAAAATTTCCAGTGCGGTAGATATGGTACGAGGATCTTCCATCATGAAGGTGATCAGGTAGCGCATGATGGTGCGAAATTCTGCGTCCACCAGTTCGTCCTGGCGTACCACTTGTGCGGCATGGGCAAGATCAAGACGAGCAAAGGCATCCAGTGACTTGCGCAACATATCTAAAGCCAACTCGGCGGCGTGTTTGATCTCCGTGTAGCGCGGCAGGGTGATGCTTGTTCTTTGGGAAAGCAGCTTGCCCATGCGCGCTATTTTTTCTGCCTCGTCACCTATGCGCTCAAGATCAGTAATGGTTTTGATTACCGTCATCACCATGCGCAAATCGCCGGCGGCAGGCTGCCGACGAGCAATGATTTGATTGCAACTCTCGTCGATCTCCACCTCCATCGCATTGACACGATGATCATCGGCAATGATGCGATTCATCAGGGGCACGTCACCATTCACCAGCGCCTCAATAGAGAGACGAATTTGACTCTCCACCAGCCCACCCATTTGTAGCACTCGCGCACGCACCGCTTCCAGCTCGGCGTCAAATTGTTTGGAGGTGTGCTCAGTGGAAACCATGGTTTAAATCCTTTTAGGAGTAGATATTGTGAGTAATACTACTTGCGTATGGTGACAGTTTTATTACAGCTAGGCGACAAACGTCTTGACCCCGCTTGCCGTCCCTAGTAACAATACGTCTGCCTTGCGATGTGCAAATAGACCGTTTGTGACCACGCCGGCAATATTGTTTAGTGTGGCCTCTAGCTCAACCGGATTTAATATTTTCAAGCCGGATACATCGAGAATAATGTTGCCATTGTCTGTAGAGAAGCCCTCGCGTAACTTTGGCTGCCCGCCCAACAAAATGACTTGGCGTGCTACGTAGCTTTGGGCCATGGGTATGACCTCGAGTGGCAATGGGAAGGCCCCCAGGGTATCCACAAGCTTGCTAGAGTCGCACAAGCAGATAAATTTCTTGCTTGCAGCGGCCACTATTTTTTCACGTGTGAGCGCTCCCCCCCCACCCTTGATCATATGAAGGTGCTGCGTGATTTCATCCGCCCCATCTACGTAGACGGGCAGGCTGCCTGCATCATTAAGTGAGATGACCTCAATCCCATGCCCCCTTAAGCGCTGGGCCGAGGCTTCAGAGCTGGCTACTGCGCCGACCAGCCTTTGCTTTATTTTTCCTAGCTCGTCTATGAAGAAGTTGGCCGTCGAGCCGGTGCCCACACCAACTATACAGTTGGCTGGAATGTATGCCATTGCCGCCTGTGCTACCGCGAGCTTTAATTCATCTTGCGTCATGGGTGTGCTTGCCTCAACATGACAAATACTCTTGTCTGCCTTGGATTATTACAGGAATTGACACTTTTAGGAATACTTGGCGCTGCTTGGGGTTTTTAGGTAGAGCTTAAGGGGGCACGCGTTTACGAACCAGCCAGCTCTGGCGAGCTGACCGCAAGGCTCCGTGGGGGCATTAAAATGAAAAAACTTAACGAAAATGCTGCACCGCAAATCGATGGCGTGCCATCATCGTGGGTTTGTCAGCACGCATGGCTAATTCGTGAGGGCGGGGAGGTGCTTGATCTGGCCTGCGGTAGCGGACGACATGCGCGTTGGCTGGCCGCCAATGGCTGGCGGGTGAGCGCTGTGGATCGGGACAAGCATGCGCTGGCCAAACTACAACAGCTGCCCAATGTGACCACCCTGGAGGCAGACCTGGAGGGTGGTGATTGGCCATATCAGGGGCGTCAATTTGACGGCGTGATTGTTAGTCGTTATCTCCACCGGCCACTCTTGTTGCAACTGATCCGGTCGCTGCGCACCGGCGGGGTATTGATTTATGAAACCTTCATGGAGGGGGGCGAGCGTTTTGGAGGACCCAGCAACCCAGATTTTTTGTTGCGCTCTAATGAGCTGCTAGACGTTTTCTATCCGCACCTGACGGTGGCTGCCTATCAGCAGGGGGAGTTTAATGAGCCGGGCCGCGTTATTGTGCAACGCATTTGTGCCGTGCTGGATGGTCGACACCTTGCCGTAGATGGTGTTTTAGGCTTAGTGTTGTCGAAATAGTAGAATTGCTAGCTGGCGTCCTCATCTTTTTTGGCAAATCTAATGTCGAGCTGTTTTAATTTGCGATATAGATGGGTGCGCTCTAGGCCGGCGTTTTTTGCCACACGTGCGACATTGCCACCCTCTTTATCCATGTGATAATTAAAGTACAGGCTATCAAAGTTTTCACGTGCTTCGCGCAGCGGTAGGTCTAGTGACAACGAGAGGTTTGTTTCAGCCCGTTGCGATGCTGTCGGTGAACCCCCTTGGCTGACCAGTGTCGAAACTTCCACAGCCCCCTCGGATGCGCGCGGCACTGGTTTTTTTTGGATTGCCTTGGTGACAGCAGCAAGTAACTTTTGTAGTGCAATGGGTTTCTCAAGAAAATCTGTTGCGCCGATGCGCGTCGCTTCCAGTGCTGTCTCTATGGTACCGTGCCCAGACATCATGATTACCGGCATGGTCAACAAGCCCTGCGTCCCCCACTCTTTGAGCAGAGTGATGCCGTCCGTGTCCGGCATCCATATATCTAGTAGCACTAGATCTGGGGTCTGTTGATTGCGAAATGCGCGGGCCTCGATAGCACTTTCAGCTACGTGCACATCATAGCCCTCATCAAACAATATTTCAGACAGTAGCTCGCGTATGCCGACTTCGTCATCCACCACCAGAATTTTTTTGATTGCCATTCCTATGCGACCTCCGTTAATAGTGGCAGGATTATCTGTACTAGTGTGCCGCCAGCGCTAAGATTTTGAATGGTGATGCTGCCACCATGCTCCTCCACAATTTTTTTTACGATAGCCAGCCCCAGTCCTGTGCCCTTGGGCTTGGTTGTTCTGTAGGGCTCGAAAGCACGTGCCAATAGCTGCTCAGAGAAACCGCTGCCGTTGTCTTGAACGCATAACTTTAGTGCGCCACCCTCCGCCTCCGTGCTGAGAATAATTTCTGGGTGGCTTGTGCCGTGCAAGGCATCATGGGAGTTCTGTAATAGATTGTGAATCACCTGACGCAGGCGTGTTGCGTCCCCCTTTATCAAAGACCGCGTCGTGTTGAGACTGAGTGTAATCGGGATGCTGTTAGACTCGTACAGCCCAAGAACCTCGCGGAGCAGTTGGTGTACGTCTAGCGTTGTCAACTTGGGGCTCGGAGCCCGGGCATAATCAGCGAATTCGGTGACCATGTTTTTCATAGCCCCCACTTGGCTGACAATGGTTTGTGTAGCCCGTAGTAGTAGCTGGGCATCAGTACCGTCAAGCTTGGCACTTAGCTTGTGTTGTAAGCGTTCGGCAGATAATTGGATGGGAGTGAGGGGATTTTTAATTTCGTGCGCCAAGCGACGCGCCACCTCGCCCCACGCGGCCTGACGTTCTGCCTGCAATAGATAAGTGATGTCATCAAATACCACCACGTAGCTCGTGGCCGCTGCCGTGAACAAGCGGGTGCCGCGCATCAGCAGTATTTGATCACCATTTTTGCTAAGTCGTTCAATCTGACGCCGCCATTCGCCGCTCTTGACCTCGTCGAAGCCCCGCATAATTGCATCAGAGAATTGGCGCAAGAGCGGGTAATGTTCGGCAATTTCTTTTAGGGAGGAGCCCTGCATGTCCAGAAGCGAAGACCCCAGTATGTGGGTTGCGCTACCGTTAATAGAACGTAACTTAAATCGCTCATCCACCACCAAAACGCCAGACGACAGATGTGCCAGCATGCTTTCCAGATAAGACTTTGCGTCCTCCACTTGATGTTGCTGTTGCTCGCTTGTGTGTTTTGCGTCAGACAGCTGCAATGTCATCTGGTTGAACAATCCAGTTAGGGCGCCCAGTTCGTCGCTACTTTGGATTGGGTGTTGCTGTGAAAAGTCACCCTGCGCCACTGCCCGCGTTCCCTCTGCTAGGGCAGCGAGTGGCGCGCTTAGGCGATCGCTAATAAAAAAAGCAGCCGACGTTGCGCTGAGCAACACAATGAGCAACGATAGGGTTAGTGTGATGCCATATAGGCGCTTTAATCCCAGTCGAGACAAGGACAATCCTTGATAGTCACGGTAGACCGTGCGCACCATTTCTGCATCGGCGGCAAGCTTCTTTTGCACCGGTCGCGTTAGCTGCAGGATGTATGTTTCAGAGGGTGGCTGTAGTGGGGTGAGCGGTACTAGCACGCGCAATATCAGGCTATTATCGGGCAGCGTATCAACAAGAGCACTCAATCCTTGCCGGCCTGCCTCATCTAACATATTGGTGCTCGGCATGCTGGGCCCCAGCTTAGGACTGAAACTAGCAAATGCAAGCAGCTGGCCATCTTTTTTAAATAATGCGAAATCCTGAGTGACATTTTTATTTCTTAAGCTGTTTAATGTCAGCGTGTACTGTCCCCGGGGTTGTTTTGTGAGCAAGAGTGCGGCCGACTGCCCCTCTTTGCGCAAGGTCTGGAGATCGACCTCCAGTGCACTGCGGCCGAGATTAAGCCCTCCCTCCAGTGCCTTCTCTACACGCACATCGAACCACGATTCGATACTTTTGCTGAGAAATTGTACTGAAACGGTATACACCAACAAGCCTGGCAGGATCGCAATTACCATGAAGAATAACGTCAGCCGCAGGGTAAGCTTCGCGCCAAATATTTTTGCTTTAAGCTTTTTGCGGAGCTGCCATAGCTGATAGCCAACCACCACGGTTAGGTAGGATGCCAGGGCTCCAGCCAGAGCCAGCAATGCATAATAGTTGCGTGAGAATACTTCGGTATTGGAGCTGGCACTGGATAGCAGATACAGCAATAAAATACCAAGCAGCGCGCTGATTGCAATTAAGTATTTCACTGGCTACTCGCTTGCATGGCTGACAGCGGGGTACACCTGCCATCGGTGCCAGCCGGAGTCGAGGCTCCAGTCTTGGGTGGCAAGGGCGTTAACCTGAAGTGGCTTGGGTAGCTGCGTTATATCAAGGTGTGTTCGCGTGCCAGCAATGTAATCCCCCTTTTTGGACAGCAGGGCTGCTGTGTAACCGGTGCCCTGCTGAAGTAGCGAGCTGTTGATGGGTGTGGCGTATTGGTGACCTATAATATGTAGCGCATCGTCCAGGTTGGAAAAGTTTTGGAATAGCGAGCCGCGAGCGATGCGATACTGGCGCGTCAGTCTGTTGTAAGACAACCGAGAGATCTGCTCGCTTGTTGCAATCGTTTCGTCTGCCCAGTACCAGCGCGGACGCACTAGGATAAATTCACTAACAAAGTAGAGGGGAACACCACGTGTTAGTGCCTCGTCGATAACGGGGTTTAGGCTAATATTAAAATCAGCGGAAAGCTGGTAGCTGCCCTCGGAAAGTTGCGCATCTGTCTTGCGCACCGCGATGCCTTCGGCACAGGCGGCCGTGATGCCTAGCCACAATGCCAAAAGTAGAGCCAGTGATTTTGGTAGACTACGCATGTTTTTGCAGTAACGCATAAAAGAAGCCGTCATGTTGGTCGTCGGGAGATATCTGGCCCCGGCTTAGGTTGGGCGCGGATAGGGGCAGCTGTCTTCCGTCGACATGCTCAGCTAAAAATTTATCAATAACCTGTTGGTTCTCCCGCTCAAAAATTGAGCAGGTTGCGTATAGTAACTTACCATCTCTTTCTAGCAACTGCCATAGTGCCCGAAGAATAGTCAGTTGCTGTTGCGCGAACTCATTAATGTCCCCTGGGCGGCGCAACCATTTTATGTCTGGGTGGCGTCGCACTACACCGGAGGCAGAGCACGGCACATCGGCCAAGATGCGGTGAAACGGCTTTCCATTCCACCAGTCAGTTGGCTGTGCAGCATCGCCGCTCATTAGGTGTGCGTGCAGCTGCAGGCGTTGCAGATTTTCGTCTATAAGGCCCAGGCGCTGTACATTTTTATCCAAGGCGAGCAAGTCAATTTGTGCCAATTCTAATAGGTGGGCGCTTTTCCCACCTGGGGCAGCGCAGGCATCCAGTACTCGCATGCCATCCTTTGCGTCTAGCAGGTGTGCCGCACATTGTGCGCCCGCATCCTGCACGGAAGCTAGGCCATCAAAAAATCCTGGCAATTTACTTACCGGAAGGGGTCGCTCTAGGATTACTCCGTCTGACCCGATTGGGCTGGCTTGAATGCCATGCTGTGCAAGCAGCGCCAAATATTCGGTGGGGCTGGTGCGTCGACAATTAACGCGTAGCGTCATGGGTGGGTGCCGATTACCCGCCATTAATATGGCCTCTGAGGCTGGCCCATATTGTGCCTGGACCGCAGCTATCCACCACTGCGGGTAGGAGTAACGCCCCTCTTCGTTGGCGGACGCGACCTCAAGTAATTTTTCACGGGCACGTAAAAAATTGCGTAGCACCGCATTAGCCAGTCCACCAGCGGCGACATTGTGTTGACGCGCCACCTGTACGGCATGGTCTACTATGGTATGGGGTGCAGCTTTTGTGTGCTGCAACTGATAAAGGGCCACCAATAGTAGGCAACGTAGTTGCTTGTCTTGAACGGGCTTATGCAGCAGCTGATCTAATACACGCACCAGTTGACCGTAGAAGCGAAGCGTACCGTAGCTCAGATCCTGCAGCGCACCACGCTGCTGTGTTGTTAGTGCGGATGCCGCCCCGTTTGGTGCAGATGACAGGGCCGCACTGAGTGCGTGGGTTAGGTTTGTGCCAGCCAGCACCTGACAGACAACCTGACTTGCGCCATGTTGAGCGATATGCATTTAGGTGGTCGCGACAAAGCGATCGCCAACTCGCACTAAAAATCCTTGCATAAACTCCATTGCAGGCAGAACTCTTGCATTTTGACGTTGTAGTACTTCAAGACATAGTGCGCCCTGGCCACAGGCCACAATGATGCCATTTTTTTCTATACTCAAAACAACCCCAGCCTCGCCGGATAAGTCATAGCGCGGGCTGGCCTTCCAGATCTTGATAGGCGTTGATTCGAGGACTGCGCGCGCGATGGGCGAGGGGTTGTAGGCGCGTACCGCACGTAAAACTTGCGTGGCGCTGTCCGACCAGTGTATCGACGCCTCTTCTTTGTTTAGCTTGGTGGCATACGTTGCTTTGTCATCGTCCTGCGGCGTAGGTTTTAGTCGCCCCTGTTCAAGTAGGTGTAGCGTCTCAACGATGGCCTCGGAACCCAGTAGCGCTAATTTTTCATGTAGTGTTTGTGCGGTGTCGTGCGAGGCGATTGAGCAGGATTTATTTAGTAGCATGTTGCCGGTGTCGAGCCCCGCATCCATCTGCATAATGGTAACGCCGGTCTGATCGTCACCAGCTAAAATGGCACGCTGGATGGGCGCCGCGCCGCGCCATCTTGGCAACAGGGAGGCGTGGATATTTAGGCAGCCGTAGCGCGGCAACTGCAATAGCGCCAAGGGCAATATTAGCCCATAAGCCGCAACCACCATTACGTCTGCCGAAAAGCCGGCGAGCTCCTGCTGTGTTTCGGCAGACCTCAGTGATGTGGGCTGCAGCACCGGTAGGTTGTGTGCCAAGGCAAGCTGCTTGATTGGGCTGGCGGTGAGTTGCATGCCGCGACCAGCCGGCCTGTCCGGCTGGGTTAGCACAGCGACTACAGAAAAGCGCTGCATCAGCAGTGCCGCCAGTGCGGTGGCCGCAAAGCTTGGGGTGCCGGCAAAAATAATCTTTAGGGGGGAGTTGATTGCTGTGATCCTGTTGTTTTAGCCACGGCTTTTTTTGTAAACGAAAGCTTGATGATGCTTTAGATTGGTACGACGCGGCGCAAAGGATGCCATGAGCATGCTCTACATTGTTTCTTTGCGGCGCTTCCGGAGCTTGGCCTGGAGACGCAGCTGCTTGAGGGGTGACAGATACTCAACAAACACCTTGCCCTGTAGGTGATCCATTTCATGCTGGATGCAAATTGCTAACAGTCCGTCCGCCTCAAGCGTGAAGGGTTTTCCATGCGTATCTAGTGCACATACAGTAATCTGTTCAGCGCGACGTATTGTTTCATAGACACCAGGAACTGACAAACAGCCCTCTTCACACAGGCTGTCGCCACTGCGAGTAACAATCTCTGGGTTAATGAACACCAGCGCCTGGTTGTGGGTCTCTGAGATGTCTATTACGATGACTTGCTGGTGTACGTCTACTTGGGTTGCGGCCAAACCTATTCCGGGCGCAGAGTACATTGTCTCGGTCATGTCATCGATAAGCTTGCGAGTGCCGGCCGCCACTGTTTTTACTGGCGCCGCAATGGTGTGCAGCCGCTCGTCTGGGTATTGTAATATTTGTAATATTGCCATGAGTGCTTGCTAATTTAAATGGCCAAGGGCATTATTTAAGGGGTGTTGTGTAGAATGTCTTGCTGTATTCACAATCTTGAGCCTGACCCCGCAGAAATCTACGCCCCTATGCAAAGGATTATTATATCTCTGATTCCCTCTTTGTGACCCACCCTGTCTCTGCGAGTGCGCATACCTGGCATGAGTTTGCATGGCGCACCCGAGACCCAGCCCCACATGCGCATTAGTGCTGAACTTGCGCCATGGCTCGTCTTAAATCAAATGCCGGGCCTAGACAGCCAGAGCTTGCGTCTCCTTCTAACCGCCTTTGGCACCCCCGATCAGATCTTTGCTACACCGACGTACGATCTCCAGCGAGTAGTCGGGTCGGTCATAGCCGCAATCATCGTAAGGGGTTGGAGCGAGGAAGAGCTGGTGCCCATTGAGGCGTGGTTGGTGGATCCGAATAATCACATTATTACGCTATCCGATTCTGACTACCCACAGGCATTACTTAGCGCCTTCGACCCACCCATGCTACTTTATGTAAAGGGGCGACGTGAGTTGCTTAATCGTCCGGCACTTGCTGTGGTGGGTAGTCGCAACGCCACCTCGCAGGGGCTGGGAAATGCAGAGGCCTTCTCGCGGGCGGCGAGCGCTGCTGGATTGTGTATTGTTAGTGGTATGGCGCAAGGCATAGATGCAGCAGCCCACTCTGGAGGCTTGCGTGAGCGGGGATCTAGCATAGGCGTGGTTGGCACGGGGCTAGACAAGATTTATCCTGCCGTCAATCGCAAACTGGCACACCAGCTTGCGCAGGAGGGCGCGCTGATCTCCGAGTTTCCCCTGGGCACGCCACCGCTGGCAGAAAACCTATCGTGCCGCAATCGTCTTATTAGTGGTCTGAGCTTGGGGTGTTTGGTGGTCGAGGCGTCTCTGCGAAGCGGGGCATTGATTGCTGCCCGCATGGCACTGGAAAGCGGGCGTGATGTTTTTGCTATTCCCGGCTCTATCCACACCCCTCAGGCAAAAGGGTGCCATCGACTAATTAAGCAGGGCGCCAAGCTGGTGGAGTGTGCACAGGATATTTTTGAGGAGCTTGGGGGACTGGAGGGGCTCCTTGACTCACATAATTGAGGTCGCGGTCAGAATTGACGGGATGCCCTAGGCCGGTGAGGTGGCTTGACGATTGGGGCGGTATCGGCCATCCTGTTACAAGCTGGAGCTGAGCGACGACCTTGTAATTTTGTCAGACAGGCCCTGCCGGCGTGTCTGACAAAGGCTCAACTACTTAATTCGAGGGGTGGCATCCTCGCAAGAAAACAACCAAATTAGATCGGGCGTGGCTCCACGCAGTGCAATTTAGTAATTGCGAAAATTATTTTTATCGGGGCGTTATGTTTGATATTTTAATGTTTTTATTTGAAAGTTATTTTCATGCGGGGCGCTACCCAAACTCTGATCGACTGTCTCGCAAGCTTTCTGCCGCCGGCTTTGAAGAAGAAGACATTCACCAGGCATTAACCTGGCTGTCTGGGCTGGAGCAGCTGAATAAGGCGAACTATCCGTCCACCATAAACGATAGCGGGAGTCGCTGCTATGCGGACTTAGAGATTAAGCTGACCAGCCCAGAGGTGCGCAGTTTTCTGACATTTTGGGAACAAAGCAAGATGATCGTTCCCGTGGAACGAGAAATGATCCTTGATCGAGTGATTGCACTGAACCGAGTAAGTCTGTCATTGGACAACGTTAAGCTCATTACGCTCATGGTGTTGTGGAGCCAGCGTCAGGACCTGGATCCGTTGGTGGTCGAAGACCTGCTTGTCCCGATCGATCCCAGCCACCTACATTAATAACAAATACCACCATGGCAAGCAACCTATTAATTGTTGAGTCTCCGGCCAAGGCTGTTACCCTCAAAAAGTATTTGGGTAAAGACTTTGAGGTATTGGCAACCTATGGCCACGTGCGTGACCTGTTGTCCAAATCTGGTGCGATTGACACCGAGCATGACTTTGCCATGCAGTATGAAGTTATTGCGCGCAACAGCAAGCATGTGGATGCCATCGCCAAGGCCGCTGCTCAAGCAGAGCATATTTATCTGGCGCCAGATCCAGATCGTGAGGGTGAGGCTATCGCGTGGCATGTTGCCGAACTGTTAAAAAGTAAGCGTAATATAAAAAATAAGCCCATGCAGCGCGTGGTGTTCTATGAAATAACGCAATCAGCAGTGCGTGAGGCAGTTGCAAATCCACGTGAAATTTCAATTTCCCTGGTTAACGCACAGCAGGCACGACGTGCGTTGGATTATTTGGTGGGCTTTAATCTTTCCCCGCTGCTGTGGCGAAAGATCCGTCCCGGACTTTCCGCCGGACGTGTGCAGAGTCCAGCATTACGTTTAATTGTAGAGCGAGAACTGGAGATCGAGGCGTTCCGTTCCCAAGAATATTGGACGGTACACCTTGACAGTCAGAAGAGCGGCCAACCATTTACCGCTAAGCTTTTTCAGTATCAAGGAAAAAAGCTAGACCAGCTAAGCATAGCCAGCGAAGCACAGTACCAGAAAATTTTTGACAAAGTTAGCGCTGCAAAGCTGCCGCCACGCGTCGTGCGTGTAGAGAAGAAGGCTAAGCAGCGTCATGCTGCCGCTCCCTTTACCACCTCCACTTTACAACAAGAGGCGGCACGTAAATTGGGCATGTCTACGGATCGTACGATGCGTATCGCACAGCAGCTCTACGAGGGTGTAGACATTGGCGGCCAAACAGTGGGACTGATTAGCTATATGCGTACTGATTCCGTTACGTTGGCACAGGAGGCTTTACGGGAAATTCGTGATTATGTCACTGCGCAGTTTGCGCCGGACTACCTACCCAAGGCTGCATTAGTCTATAAAAGCAAAGTAAAAAATGCGCAGGAGGCCCATGAGGCAATACGACCAACCTCGATCGCGCGTACCCCAGACACCATGCGAGAGTTTCTTGCCCCGGATCAGGCGCGACTTTATGAAATGATTTGGAAACGCACCCTCGCGTGTCAAATGGCTTCCGCACGTTTCGACACGGTTAGCCTTGATATTCGTCTTGGCGGGGACGACACCCTGTTTCGTGCCAGCGGTCAAACCTTGGTGTTCCCGGGCTTTATTGCCGTCTATCAAGAGAGTGTAGATGACAGCGAGGAAGAGGAGAGCAAAAAATTACCCCCTCTAGAGGAGGGAGACACCGTCGCCCTCGAGAGGCTCTACGGAGAGCAGCACTTTACTCAGCCTTCCCCTCGATTCTCAGAGGCCAGCCTGGTTAAAACCCTAGAAGAGCACGGCATTGGGCGCCCATCAACCTACGCCAGCATTATTTCTACACTGCAAGTGCGTGAGTATGCGATGTTGGATAAGAAAAGATTTAAGCCGACCGACGTTGGGAGGGTTGTCATTCGCTTCCTTACGGAGCACTTTACGCGCTATGTCGACTATGGGTTTACCGCGCAAATGGAGGACGAGCTGGACGAGATTTCGGATGGCAAGCGAGATTGGATACCAGTACTGAATGATTTTTGGCATCCATTTGCTGCGCTCATAGAAGACAAAAAGAATATTGAGCGCAAGGATGTCACGCAAGAGCTTATTGATGAGGATTGTCCAAAATGTGGGAAGCCTCTGTCTATGCGCCTGGGCAAGCGAGGTAATTTTATCGGATGCACAGCCTACCCGGAGTGTGATTACACGCGCAACTTGGCAAACACGGCCGATGCCGGGGAGGCGCGCAAGGAGCTAGGAGATGATCCAGACAGTGGACTTACGGTCCTGCTGTTGCGCGGCCCCTTTGGCTATTACGTACAGCTTGGTGAGGTAGAGGTTGGCGCTAAGGTGAAACCGAAGCGCATCTCGTGGCCCAAGGAGCTGCCCCCAGAGGATGCGGATCTTGCTGCCGCTACCAAGTTATTGCAGCTTCCCAAGGATCTGGGATTACATCCAGAGAGCGGGAAAAAAGTAATTGTTAATATTGGCCGCTTTGGCCCATATATTGGGCACGATGGAAAGTTTAAGTCCATCCCTAGGGCGGACAGCGTCTTTACCATACAGTTGGAGCGCGCAGTAGAGTTGCTGGCGGAGGCAAGAACTTCCAACACCGTACTGCGAGAGTTGGGCGCGCACCCTGACGACCAAAAGCCAGTGGAGGTGTGCAATGGCCGGTATGGCCCGTATGTGCGACACGGAAAGGTTAACGCCACCTTGTCCAAAGATATTTCTCCGGAGGAGGTGACCCTGCCAGAGGCCTTGACCTTTTTGGCACAGCGTGTAGCCAAGGGGCCGCCTTTAAAGAAGGGGGCAGCTAAAAAGAAGGTGGCCACTACAAAAAAGGTCGCGACCAAGAAAAAAGCTGCAGCCCCTAAAAAACCTATTGCCAAGAAAAAGACCGCAGCTCCGAAAAAGGTGACCACCAAGAAGGTCGCGACCAAGAAAAAAGCTGCAGACCCCCAGTAGGGCGTCCCAGAGGCTGACCTGAAAGGTGTCCGATGTGAGTGCTTGGGCTGGGCTACAGAGTACGCGACTTGTCACCAGAAGAAAATCCACACAGGTGCGCGTCTACACACCTGCCAACAGCGATGAATTTAAAAAGCTCACCCATCTCCGCTGGGCTGGTGAGTGTTTGTAGCTGTGCAGAAAGTGGTAGGTAATCGCAACTATTCTTTGGGTCGACCTCCGCCAGCAAATCGGCAATTCCCACGTTAATTAAGAAGTGAGCCTGTGTTGTGTAGCCGTATAGGCTTAATCCTGAATCAATCGCTGTCTCTGCTACGGCAGTAAAGTCGACATGGGAGGTGATGTCCTGCAGGCCAGGCAAAAAAAACGGATCCCCGTGTGCGTGATGACGATAGTGGCACATAAGTGTTCCTTGTATTCTTTGTGGATGGTAGTACTCGCTTGCACCGAAGCCGTAGTCAATAAACAAAAGTACGCCCTGGTGTAAGCGCTCGCTTAGGCTGCTGATTAGGCCACGTACCGCAAGCGAAACTTCGCTGAGCGCGCCCTCCGGCATATTAATTTTTCGAGTAATTTCCGATAGCGTTGAACTTTCAGGCAAGCGCTCTTGCCATGCAAACCCCTTTTCTGCGCTTGCCACCCCCCGTTCAAGCGGCTGCGCATCGGTCCACAGCACTAAATCTACCGGCAGTGCATCCAAGACTTCGTTGGCAATCAACACACCAGAGATGCTGTCTGGCATTGCATCCAGCCAATGCACGCGATCCAACAAATGGGGCAGATGTTTTTGCAATAGCAGCCGTTGCCGGTCACGCAAGTCAGCGCTGACCTCAAGTATGTCATAACGTTCGGGCAGATTATCTTGTCGCTCCAGCTCTCGTAGGATGTCAACCGCCAGCTTGCCACTGCCTGCACCAAGCTCAATGATGTGCGGGGTGCTGTGTGCCATAATTTGAATTAGTTGCCGTGCTAATGCGCGACCAAACAACGAAGAAATCTCTGGTGCTGTAACAAAGTCCCCAGCCGCCCCAAACTTGCGAGTGCTCGCGCTGTAGTAGCCCATCCCCGGTGAGTATAGGGCCATTTCCATGAAGCGAGAAAATGTGATCCACCCGCCATGTCGTTCGATCTCGAGATGAATGAGGCTGCACAGCTGGTCGCTATGTGTGCGAGCCTCGGGTGACGGTGAGGGCAGTGAGGACATGATCGTCGGGTGTGGATGTGTTAAATTACAAGCCGTAAGTTTAGTGGAGAGCTAGGTGCAAGGTAAAGTAGTATTGATAACGGGTGGCGGAAAGCGCGTGGGCGCAGCAATTTGTCGCAAGTTGCATGCGGCCGGTGCAAATATAGTGCTGCACTATCGCTCTTCTGCACGAGAATCTCTGGCGCTGCAGGAGGAGTTGCAGTCTGCACGCTCTAACTCTAGTCTGCGGCTGCAGGCTGACCTGCTAGACCCGAAGGCGATCACTCAGATGGTGCAAGAGGCCATCGGTCACTTTGGGCGATTGGATGCGCTGGTTAACAACGCCTCTAGTTTTTTTCCTACGTCACTGGATGACGTTAATGATCAAAGTTGGAATGATCTAATTGGCACAAACCTCAAGGCGCCGCTGCTGCTTGCGCAAGCAGCAGCGGCGGAGCTGCGCCGCAATCACGGGGCCATTGTGAATATTGTAGACATCCATGCTGAGCGACCCATGCATGGACATCTACTATATAGCATAGCCAAGGGCGGCCTAGCGGCACTTACGCGTGCATTGGCACAGGAAATGGCTCCCCACGTACGCGTTAACGCGATCGCCCCGGGTGTCATTGTGTGGCCGGAGAGCGTGGAGTGGAGTAATGAGACTCGGCGACAAGAAATCGTTGCGCACACCTTGCTCAAGCGTCAGGGCGAACCGGATGACATTGCTCGCACCGTACAATTTTTGTTAAACGATGCACCCTATATTACCGGGCAAATTATTTCGGTTGATGGCGGACGCAGTATTAATCTTTGATTGACCTAGATGAACGCTATCACCCAGCCCATCCACTTCGCGCATCATTCGAATAACTTTAAGCGTCTACGCGGACGTCTAGAGCAGCAGGTTGGCCGTGCTATTGGCGACTTCAATATGATTGAAGAGGGCGACACTATCATGGTGTGCATGTCTGGTGGTAAAGACTCGTATACGCTATTGGAGATTTTGCGGACATTACAAACGCGTGCGCCAATAGATTTTCGCTTGATTGCCATGAACCTAGACCAGAAACAGCCGGGTTTCCCAGAGCATATATTGCCGGACTACTTTAAATCTATTGGCGTGGAGTACCACATCGAGGCCCAGGACACCTACTCTATAGTTAAAGAGAAAATTCCAGAGGGGAAGACCACCTGCTCACTTTGCTCGAGACTGCGTCGTGGCATAATTTACCGGGTGGCCGGAGAGCTGGGGGCGAACAAGGTCGCGTTGGGCCACCATCGAGACGACATGATAGAAACCTTGTTTTTGAATATATTCTTTGGGGGGAAGCTCAAGGCCATGCCACCCAAGTTGATTACAGACAAGGGCGATCACGTGGTCATTCGCCCGTTGGCTTACTGTGCTGAAAAAGATATTGCTAGCTTTGCTAGGGCATCAAAGTTCCCCATCATCCCCTGCAATCTTTGCGGTGCACAAGAGAACCTGCAGCGCCAAAACATCAAGGACATGCTGGCGTCGTGGGAGCTACAGTATCCTGGCCGCAGCCAAGCTATATTCACCGCTATGCAGAACGTCAAATCCTCGCACCTAATGGATAGCAGCTTGTTCGACTTTAAGAATATTAATTTGGGCGACGTGGTGGATGAGGGGGATGTGGTGTTTGACGGGTAGGCGCCTGGTGGCTGGCTGGTGTGCCAACCCAAATGGATCGTCTGTCGCCGCGTCGACTGAGTTAACCATACAATAAGTATGGGTACCCGTATAACTGAGCGTCAATAGTGCACCAAGCCTGTGAGGCCTGGAGTGGCCTATAGTTTGGCATCCAACCACCGAGACGCCAGATAGCGATGCGTCCCCCCAGCATAATAGATCGCAAAACATTGTTTATATTTATTTTAAATATAATTGTGTTGGTGCCTCCCTTGATTTTTGGCCAAAAAACTTGCGTAATATAAATTACCGGTGATAAAATTAGCCAAGTATAGAAATTACAATTGCAACAGTTTTTAACCCGGCAGCATTGATTAGGAGGAAGAGTTATGTTTGAGAATGTGACTACCGGCCAAGTTCTTTTGATGTACGTAGGTATTTTTGGGCTTATATTTGGTATGGCCATCACGTTATTTAAGAAAAACAATAAATAACACTGCAGCAGAATCAATATTATTTTTGGTGCCCTTTTAATATAGAGCATAACAAGTCTTTCGTGCTGGCTGAAACGCCAGCAACCTGATGAAGTTATTGGGGAAAGGTTAACTTTAAGAATTTCAAGAAAGCAAAGGGGGGGGAATGCGCAAATTTACATCCATGTCGTCGTGGCTCGCAACAGTAGCTGTCACTGTGCTGATGGTGGGGACGGCTTCTGCAGAAACAGAGAAGCACGGAGTTAAGGTTAACGCGAATCCTGCTAACGGTAAGATTATTTTTAACGAAGGCAAGGGCGAGGCGTCAGCCTGTATGGGCTGCCACGGAGAAAAAGCATTGGGTATGGACGCGTTGGGCGCCCCTCGCCTAGCCAACATTGGTTATGTTTACATTGTTAAGCAGCTTACGGATCTTGCCGAAGATAAACGAACCCCAATGGGGGTGGGCGCAGTTATGAACGGATTTGCAAAAGCGCTCAGTCCACAAGATCGTCGTGATGTTGCGGCCTATGTAGATAGCCTACCCAGAGAATATGAGCCATCTGATCTGAAGGCACTTAAGGCAGAAGGACAAAAGATTGGCCGACCACACTTGGGCAAAAATTTGGTTTATTGGGGCGTGGGACCTGTGGCACCTGGCGACAAGGCCAAAGTGGCTTCCTGCTATTCATGCCATGGATTTAATGGTCGCGGTGCCGATCCAATCTTCCCCGCAATTGGCAATCAAAAGTATGTGTACTTGGTCAACCAGCTAAAGAGCTGGCGTGATGGTACTCGTCATAACGACCCCGTGGTTGGGGGTGTTCCGATGATGCAGAATGTGGCGAGGACGCTGACAGATGATGACATATATGATGTTGCCGCTTTCCTGGCTTCCGCTCCACCCGTTAACGTTAGGGATGGTCTTGTTCTTGACAATCAAACCGTGCTAAAGGATATTAGGGTTAAGTAAGTCCTTAAAACCGTTGGTTAGGTTTTGTTTGTAAAGTCCCCGCGTCGAGGTGTTTCAGACGCGGGGATTTTGTTTTTTGGTAACCATATGTAAATTTTGGTGGAGGTAGCAAGGCATGGCAAGTGGCAAGATGAAGCTTGGAGAAAAGCTACTATTTGGGGGCTTTGCGTTGATCGGCATTCTGGCTTTTATTGGTTGGCTGGTGCTGGAGAATGTTAGGAAGCACTTAGACAAACCAATGTACCCAGTGCTGGAATACAATTTTTCTGTAGAGGGCATGCATGGCTCAGAACTGTTCCGCACATCGGGGTGCACAATCTGTCACCGCGCAATGCGCAACGGTACAAATATGGGCTTGGTTCTTGATGGTATTGGCTCCAAGCGCTCTCTCGATTACCTGAATAAGTTTTTAATAAATCCAGAAGCCTCATATTTTGGTGGAACCACCATGGATCACGGACCCGCCAAGGGGGCGGCCTTTGTGGCAAAGCTGCCACCAGCAGACTTGCGAGCGATTGCCGCCTTCCTTTCGGAATTGCGAGCGAATCCAGGATCTAACGCATCGCGCTTACCTCCGGCGGGCGGAGAGTCAGGATTTATTGATGAAATGGTTAGGATGTGGGCGCCAGATAGTTGGAAATCAGAGCACAAGGATATCCGCGAAGAGATGAAATTAAAAGCAAAGGAGGGTCGTCATGACGCAGGATCAAAGTGAGCCATGGGCTCAGGATAAAGAGTACACCAAATACACGCTATGGTTTATTTATGCGTGCATTATCTACAGCATAATTGGTTTTTCTTGGGGCGCCCTAATGGGCGGCGTTCCCATCTTTAGACACTTCGTTAACAGCGGTATACCTGGGCACAGACTTGTTCTGGGGCACACCCACATTAATTTATTGGGGTGGGTGGAGATGGCAATATTTGGCGCGGTGTACTACCTCATACCACGGCTAGTGCGCCGCTCGATCTACAGTCTGCGTCTGGTTAAGGTGCATTTTTGGATGCACAACCTAGGTCTTTTGGGGGTCGTGGTTTTCTTTTGCGCCGCAAGCCTGATTGGCACCATTATTGACGACGATGGAGAGCTCGCGGCGTCACGCTTCATGGCGCTCTCAGGTATTTTTGGCAGCATTGTTCTGCTGGCCAATATCATTTGGGGGTACAACATATACCGCACCTGTAATGGGTGGAGGCAGGCTAAGTGAGTAAATGCCTACCCTGGCTGCTGGTTGTTGCTTGGCTTGCGTGTGGCTGTGACGAGCAATTTTCTGTGTGGGGTACCGGAGGAGCATCAAAGGGGGTGCTGCAGAAGGGTGTGCTCGCCCCGAGCCTACCCACAAAGACACTGGCAGACGTCGGCGGAGACATGAGCAAAATGACGACATACCGTCAGCCGGATGCACGGATGTACCAGTACTCGTTGGACAAGGCGTTGGCCATGGGCAAACCAATCGTACTGGAATTTGCCACGCCGGGTCACTGTACGGTATGCGATGGACAGCTGCAAATCATGAAGGCGTTATTAGAAAAATATCAAACACAGGTACTTTTTTTGCACATGGATCAGTACCAGAACCCACAAGCGTTTAAGGCATACCGTGTGATGGGCGACCCATGGACCTTCTTCATAGATGGGAAGGGCGTTGTTAGTGGTGTGCAGCCAGGGCGTATGCTGCATGGAGAAATGGAAGCCGGCATTAAGAAGATTCTCAGGGCTGGAATAGAAAACCATGAGGGCTGACCCAGCATGAACGACACACATTTTAATTTGGTTCAGGACAAAAAAGGTATGACATGGGACTTGCTGCTATACGTCCCCACCGTAACAGCGTTACTGTCAATGGCAGCCAAATTTTGGTACGGCGGAGAAGACGTTAGCCTGGCCTACCTGTTCTCATTCTTGGCCAGCTTCTTCTTTATTGTCGGCGCGAATCGCATCCTGAAGACCAGATTAATGTTGTTGCCAAATGCGCCTGTCGCGCTTGAGGTGGGCAACCAGACGGCAAAAATTATGATGCGTAACGGACACCAGACCGCGCTGATAAACAAGCTGCATGTTTATTCAGATTATTCGGGGCGATCATTTGGCCTGGCGGGATTGGATGGGGCCGGCCAGCGTTTGCAGTTTGTGTTTCACAAGGGACAATTTGCCAGTGTCCAAGAGTTTCAGCAAATTCAAGAAAAGCTCAAAGCCTAAGGGTGCCCAGGGTCACAAACAACAAGAGCGGTCCCCGAATTAAGCTGGGCGTCACGAGCGGATTGTCACAAGACGTTTCGCTATCAGTGCCACACATAAAATCAATGAAGGACATAAAATATGGTGCGTGAACAGGGCGTGGCATGCTAACGGCAAGCACGGTGTGGGTTGCGTTAGCGACCTATGTACTGATGCTGGTCGCCTTTCGATATGCCAAGCAACACCGTACGCTGCACGCGCTGACAATGATTTCCGTGATGTTGTTTGACTTGGGAATGCCGGTTTATCTCTATCTTCACAAGAGCTGGTATCGGCGCCTTATTGTGGAGGGCGAGCTGACCTCTATCTTGGTGTGGATACACCTCATGATGATTGTGATGATGTACGGGCTATATGTAATGCAAATTAAAACTGCGTTACGCTTGCTGCGCCAGGATGACAGTGTGCGTGTCGATCATCGCGCACAAGCCAAGGCCGTACTTTGGGTGCGCGCGCTAGTCATTCTGACGGGCAGCCTGCTTGTGGAGTAGTGATTTTTGAAGGCCGTGAAGCTTTACTTAATCCCCTTGCGACGCCGTATTACATCTCGCGCCATGTAGCCCATGGCGATTATGCCAATGACGCAGATGAGCTCGATCACCAGGCTCTCGGTCTCTGTGTTAACTAGGCCGCCAACCAGCATATGTACGGCATAGCTCATAATAAACAAAGAGCTGCAAGCCACAATCACATAAATTAAAATTTCTTGTATCAGCTTGTACATTTTATTTTTTTGAACCGCGTTCCGCACGGGGTAGTGAGTTATGAATGCTTGGTTTATTTGGTTGGCGTCAAGTTGGCTGGAGCTAGCACACCTTTAAAATGTAGAAGTGCGCCACCAGATTGCAGTGCAATGGTTTCAACAGTGTCTCCACCAAGAACGGACAGATTGCGAGCGAGGCCCAAGTTTTTGGCCTGGCGTGGATTAAATAGTAAGTGGGTAATGCTGCGCAACATCGTTAGCTGAGCCGCTGGGTCGCGTGCCGGAGGAGGCAGGGGCAGGGTGTCGCATTTGCATGCGATCATGGTGCGACTTGGCCATTGGCTGGCAATACGAAAATACACAGAAGCCCCCCTATCCTTGCTTGCTTCGGCAACCTTGCGGGTGCCCTCAACTTCACGCACGAGAGAATGAATTAACCGATCCTCTTCGGACAATAGGCCAGACTGCTGAACCTCATAGTGAGCCTTGTCCATTCGCATGAACACCGTAGAAAGAATCACAATTAAAAGTAAGGCTATGCCACGTTGGCGTACAGGCCCCCCACCTGTGATGGGTTGCGCGGGTCGCAACAAAAGCGGCACCCCAAGATACAACATGAGGCTTAGCGCAATAAAGCCCCAAGCAGAGTCACCGGCAAAAACCCCGAGCATCACGCCAACAAGAAGAGTGCGCCCAGTAAAGCTGGACCACAAATTGTGAAATTGCTTGGATATAACAAGGATAAGCCCCGCCAGCATAGCTCCACCCGCTACCCAACTGAGGGTTGTTGCTTCATTACCAAGAGACGATCCAAGCAAAGCAATTGACAGCGCTTTGATGGGATTTTGAAACCATTCTAGCTCGCTCCAGCCACCCGTCACGAACAGGGCAAAGAGGCACACAAAGCTTACACCAATAAAAAAATATTGCTGTTGTTTGCGATCTAGGGGCTCCTTGTGCCACGACCAAAGAAGCGCTAATGGGTAGGCCAGCCCAATGGGATGCAAGCTCGCGCTCACGGCGCTGACAAGTAGCTGAGAAAAAAACCAGCCACCACCGGGGCGAGGGTTGGTGCGGTACTCCGTGTTTAACCAGGCGCCCAATGCAAACGCGGGCAGCAAATAGATGCCAGGAGACAGCGCATCAATTTGTTCTAAAACAAGGGGCGATATGATTAGCAGGCCGCTGGCAACCAAAGCGCTTTCTGCGCCGGCAGTGCGCCGACTCCATAAATAGAATAACCAAATGGCGAGCGCTACTGTTAGTGCAGTAAAGACCTTAGCTGCAAAAACCTTACCCGTCCAAAGAAATGCCACAGGTAAAAATAATAATGCACGCAAATCAGGCATATTGAAGGTGACCGCCGAGGTCGCCACCTGGTCAGCCATTGACCACACCAGCAGCAGTGCCTTGGCGGCGCCCTCATCTAAACCGTAAGAGTCTGGACGCAACAAAAAGAGTGTTGCTGCCCCCCATAGTAGCAATGAAAGGTATCCAAAATAACGAATTGGGACACGCAAAAATAAATTATTAATGTTTGTAAACATGTCGTTGGTTTGCTGGGTGTGCTATCTCTTGACAAGATTAAGCGCGGGGTATTATTATATCACCGCATTTTTACATGACTGATATTTTAATCAAGGCTGACGCTTTATCGGCGGCCTTGTGTGGAAAAAACCGTTGCAGCGTACAATTTGTTTTAAAAATTACGAGCTCTGCTTTAAATTTTAGATTAAAAAAATCAAAAAACTGAGAGGGAATGCAAAATGCAAAAAAAGTCGATACTGGCTAGCACCTACTGGATGGTTATCGTTGCAGGATTTGTGACCGGCATGGGCAATGGCAGTGTATTCGGAGCTGCTCTAATGTGTTGGATGGGACGCGGAAACATGCAAGACTGGGGCGGCGTCGGTTCCGCCTCTTACATCCCTACGACATTTAATGGGCTAATGACTTTCTGGATGCTTCTATTTGGTCTCGCCTTTACCTTGATGTTGGCTCTTGCTATGCAGCGTCATGATATCGTTGAGAACGGGCATCGTTATTAAGTAGCCAAAAAATTGATGGTCACAGCTTCGCAAGTGGTGGCTTTAAAATCGACAGCATAAATTCATAAGGAGTGGGACATGCTTGTAATCATAGCTGGGGTATTTTGTATGCTTTTGGCATTTTCGAGTATGTGGTTAGCGTGGTACGTGCTCATGCCACATAATAAGAAGACATTGCCGGATGGCACCACTACCCCGGGCCATGTGTCCGGTGGGAGTGTGCGTGAGATTTTTGAAGAGAGCGTTCTCCATCATCACCATAACGCACCAAAAAGTTAAACCTTTATTCATAGTGGTACAAACGCTTTTTGTGGCAGCCATTTTGCTTTGCCCAGAGATAAACATAGGAGATGCAGCATGATTCTTAAGTATTTGTTTGCTAAAAATAAGGATATCCCGGTTGGGTCGTCAGCGATTTATTTTGGGTTTTCTTCCATTCTGTGGTTTGTGATCGGGACCGGACTGGGATCATTTAATGCTGCAAAACTTGCTTTCCCTGACTTTGTAACTGGGACAGAAATGTTTGCCTTCGGCCATATGCGGCAAGTGCACGTTCTGGCAGTGATCTTTGGATGGATTTCGATGGCCTTCGCCATGGCCATGATGTATATCACCCCAATACTGGGGAATACAAGGCTGTGGTCAGAAAAGCTTGGCATGTGGAACTGCTTCATGTGGAACATTGCCCTGTCTTTAGGGTTAACTCTAATGTGGATGGGCGTTACCTCCGGACGCGAATACTCTGACTTCCCGTGGCCAATAGATCTGGCTATTGCTGCGTTTGTGAGCTTTCCTTTGGCGATTAATGTATGGATGACCATCCTAACGCGCCGTACCCAAGGGATTTACACGACCAACTGGTTTTTCGCAGCTGCAACATTTATGCTGATCATCGTATTCTTGGTAGGCAACCTTCCTGAGTATTTCCACCTTACTGGCCTGACCGAGGCGTACATGACGTGGTGGTTCGCGCACAACGTTCTGGGGCTATGGATCACCCCAGTTGCCGCAGCGATTGCCTACTATGTTATCCCCAAGGTAACCGGCAACCCACTCTACTCACACCGCATAGGCCACCTACACTTTTGGTCGATCGTTGTGTTCTATTCTACACCCGCCGCGCATCACCTGATGTCAGCCCCACTCCCTGAATGGCTAAAGTCCTTTGCCTCAGTAGAGGGCGTATTGATTCTGGTGCCAGCGATTGCATTTGTGTCGAACATACTTTTGACCATGCAGGGCAAGTGGAACATGTTTGTTGAAAATCTTGAGATACGCTTCACTGTGGTGGGCGTGCTGTTGGCGATCCCGCTGAATATGCAGGGCGGGTTCCAGCAAACACGCTCAATCAATTGGTATATCCATGGTACCGGTTGGATGGTGGCGCACGCACACCTTGCTTTATTGGGGTTCTCCACGTTTCTTGAGGCTGCCGCTGTTTATCTGGGTCTACAAACGCTGATGAAGCGTAAGCTGTACTCGATAACACTGGGCAATCTGCACTTCTGGTTGCTGCTGATTGGATTCAGCACCTACTGGATATCGATGACCATCGCAGGACTGATTCAGGGAGCAGGTAAGATTTATGAGGTGCCATACATCGACGTTGTAATTGCGGAGCACCCCTACATGATTGCCCGCTGGTTGGGCGGTAGCATGGTGTTTTCCTCGACTCTTATCTGGCTGTATAATATGTGGATGACTGCACGTGAAGGCACGATCATTCCATCAGGACGCATGCCACACGAATTAGCGTACGAACGCTAAACCTAAACTTTAAGTCAGAATTCGGGGAGAAGCTTATGAAATTTAGAGAGTATAAAATTGGTTCTAGAATGTTTGGCCTTGCATTCGGGTTGTCTATGACTATTACCTTGCTGTTCCCAAGCTTTGACCTTGCAGCCTCGGTGTCCTCCGAGGTTGGCCTGGACAAGCAGCTGGCCATAGGGTGGGATTCAGGGTGGCAGCTTTCAGATCCGACGTTGCTGGGACTGAATAAGCCACTGAAAATTCTAGTCAAAAAAGATCCAAAGAGTGGCAAGCCAATTGAGCCAGCGATCTATGCATACGTTTACCCTGCCGGTACGTCATTGCCGAACGGGGTGATCCATACAGCCAATTTAGGCCACGGGGTTGAGGAGCTTAGTATTAAAGACGGTCGGATAACCGAAGCACAAAAGAAGGACGGCGCGGTGTTTATTATCAAGCATAGCGATCATCTTGAGACCTTTGAGGGCAGAGGGCACCCACTAGCGTATGTGGAAAATGCAACAGCCACCATGGGCTGGACCCCTGACGATGTTATAAAAGCTGCTGCGGATACAGATATTCTGCACGCAGGCAGCGGCAAGACCATGTTCGTAAGAGAGGGCTGCTGGTGGTGTCATACCTTGCTGCCTGAGCAAACACAAGACTGGCAAGTGTTTGGCGCGCCTCCCATGCTGGGAGACTTTAACGGCATGTCCCCAACCTCATTTGGATCTGACCGCAAGGGTCCGGATTTACTGCATGTTGGATCACGCAATGCATCTAGGGAATGGATGATGCTGCACTTCTTCAATCCACGTCTGGTTCAGCCACATTCAATTATGCCTCGCTTTGATTATTTGTGGGGCAAAGTAGACGCCAAGGGAGACAAGATTGATTTCGCAAAATGGCGGAAAGAGTATGACGAGTACCGTGAGGGTCAACGAACAACTCCGCCAGATGTCCCGATGTATGCCAAGGATAGTGAAATTAGAAACCTGATTGATTTTGTTGTAAATCTGAAATAATTTAAGGGGATGACATGACGTGGATATTTAATGCTCCGCTAGATACACTAACTGAAGGCGAGACAGATGCAAAAAATAAGAAGCTTTGGGAGTCTGAAGATCTGGGTGGAATGAAGGAAGACAACAACCGTCTGCCCGTGCCCGTTGTTTGGCTGGTTGCCCTCACTGTTTGCACAGCATTCTTGACCACAATCCCACTTTGGGGGCAGCGACCCACGGCCGCAATTTATGCTGATTATCTTCAGGATGTGGACAGCCCAGAAATTAATGCAATAGAGGATGCCAAAGGTCCCGAGGCAGCCATGCAGCGTATTCTTGAAAAGCATAAGGGCAGTGAATTTAATCCTCAGCAGGGTCGACATCCGGTGAGCTTGGATGACCTGCGTACACTAAAACCACAAATAGAGGCGCTTCAAAAGTTGCCATCGGTGGACCTTAAGGACTACACCGTGGTTGGCTCACACGTAAAAATTGCTAATTTTGAAGGAAACTACCGCGCAAATGGGAAACGAATTCGTCAACAACCATGGTGGGATCAGGGATACACGATTGACGTGTTTTACCTGATCATGTTCTTTGTAGGTGTGACTATTACGATTAAGCGCTTGCCAAGTCCTCTATGGCAGCCAAGGCATAGCCACTAAATGACCCAGTCAGCAGGGAAGGGTGATATACGTAGCAATGCATTTTTAAGTTAAATTACAGGAGGCACGCATGATAGATTTTGATTATGGACCTGTCTGCTTTGCGGCAGTAGTCAGCATTGGAATAATCGCCCCATTTATCTACAGCTTGTTTGTAGATAATTATGATAAAAAAACTCCACAGATAAAGGCCACCCACGATTAGTGAGTGTTTCTGGATGTGGTAAGGATTATGCCGCCGCAAGGGCGGCATAATCTTTTATGGGGAATAATTTCAGGTGAATGGAGGCGGTCATTTATTCATTTCTTGAAAAATTAAACTTGGGCAACGCCTTGGGTGTAGCAACGAGCACAGCGTACTCACCAAAAATAGACCTGAGCATAGAGGGAATGCGTAGCCAACAATTTAGTACGGCCGTGTTTTTCTTTATGTTGCTGGGTGTAGTGGTGTTTTCCGGCATAGTCTATATGGTGATGTTTGGAAGTAATGCACCAAAAACGATGAGGCTGGGCGAAAAAATAATGTTTGGCTTGATAATAACGGGCGTCATAGTCGCGGTGATTTTTGGCGGATTGCAAATGTTGGGCGGAAGCCTATACTAAGTCGTCTGCAGGGTTTGCCAGACGATTAACGGAGAAAAATATGGAAAGTTTCTTGCAGTCATTGGATGATGGGTGGTCTATTTACCTCTGGCTTGTGGTGGGGGGGCTTATTATTGTTGCCGTTATTTATTGGATCAGATGGGGAATGAAGAACGAGCAGTTTGATGAGGACATTAAATACCTAGTCTTTGATGAGAACGACAAGGACAAAATGTCACCCCAAGAGTACGCAAAAAGTCGTGAGGTTGCTGCGACGCAGCTTCAAAGTAGGGAGCGTGTTTTAAGGCATCAGGAAGAAGAAAAGAAACGAGACAAATGAAGCTGGGAGAAAAGGTCGTTTTTGTTGGGATTGTAATTGTGGTTGCTGGTTTTATGGGGCGCAATTTATGGTATCTCAACACCACCCAGGAGGTTGACAAGGGAATCCCCTACTACAGCACCGCGTCTGCCGCGCTGGGGCGATCCGCTATGGACATCTATCGCCAACAAAATTGCAAGGGCTGTCATTCCTTGTGGACAGTGCGGGATCTTATTAAGGCCGTTCCCGCCCCCATACTTGATGGCATAGGGTCCCTGCATGACGAGGGTTGGTTTTATCAGTATTTCTCAGCCGCCAATCCGCAGTCGATATTGCCATCTCGTCTAAAAGCAGAATATCGAATGCCGTCCTATGCCCATCTTTCAGAAAATGAGCGTCGATTGCTCGCACGCTATATGGCCAGCCTTAGGGTTCAGGACTGGTATCTTGAAGAAACTAGGAAAGCTGAGCATGAAAAGTTAACGGGTGAGGAGCGCCGTCCATGAGTAAGGTGCCGCCCTTTACTAGGGCTAGATTTTTTAACGGAACGCTGGCGCTGATTGCTGGGTGCTCGCTGAATTACTTGGGCGATCGGTTGCTCGGAGTCAGGATAGAGTTATTTAGTGGCATGCTTGATTTTAATGGGTTGTGGGTTATAGACATGCTGACCCTGCCATTTCTTGTGGGGATCTTGGTCGCTGTTATTTTCGGACTGGGTGGGAAATGGCTGTGCTACTTTCCGCCATTAATAGTGAAGACGATTGGGTACCTAGAAACCTTTTATCTGATTGGGGTTCCGGATGGTGCGAAGCTCATCCCCTTTGGGATGTGGGCTTTATTTGTGACCGTGGTAATGACCTCAGCGGCTTTCGGTGGGGTCATGGGTGAAATTATAATAAAAGGAACCTATGGAAGAACCCCACGAGATATTTTATACAAGGACCGCTCTAGTAAAAGCACAGATCACCCTTGACGATGAACACGCCTGATGTCAGAAAAAATACTCTTTCTGCCGCGGACTATGTGCGCCGCAAACGCTACCTATCGGCCACCCTTATAATTTGCTTTGTCTTGTTGGCGATCGGCGCTACGCTGTACGTTGTTGATCAAGGATTCCAGCGCATGAGTGAAATGCGCACGCACGCAACATACGAACTAAAAGATGAGGCGCTACACATCCGTGCAGCGGGTGAAGACTTGGTGCTGCATAGTGTGCACGAGGCGGACAAGAATCGTATTACAGGATACAGTCTCGCAGAGGTTGAGGGCCTGCTCTCGAAGCAGGAGTGGATCGAAGTAAACAGCATGCTGCCAATTCCGGCTGGACGCTTTCTGATGGGTACCGACCTGGAACGTGCCGATGCACAAAATCATCCACAACACACCGTCAAGCTGCCTGTCTTTTGGATAGACAAGTACCCAGTAACAAACGCACAGTACGCTAGATTTGTGGTCGCTACCTCACGTCGTCCACCGCTAAATTGGAAGCAGGGAAAAATTCCTCAGGGCGAGGCGTTGCGTCCCGTCACCATGGTGTCTTGGCATGATGCAACCGCTTATGCCAAGTGGGCGGGCAAGCGGCTTCCCACAGAGGCGGAGTGGGAAAAGTCTGGGCGCGGCACGGACGCTCGACGCTGGCCGTGGGGCAACACAATGGATCCTGCGCGCCTGAATGCCTACTACAACGTTGGATCAACAACCAACGTAAATACCTACCCCAATGGTGCGAGCCCCTATGGAGTCATGGACATGGCGGGCAACGTGAATGAGTGGGTGGCGAATGATTTTGTGCCATATCTGGGATCGGATGCACCGCTGGACTTATTTAAGGGGAAGGTTGTGCGGTCAACTAGCACAAAAGAGATTGACCTTGTGCCGACCGGTGGAAACTACAAGGTGCTGCGCGGTGGATCATGGAAGGGAGACCCATTTTCGACTGCGGTGTTCCACCGCAATTTTGCATTTGCAAACGCCGCCTCTGATTTTTTTGGATTTCGTTGTGCGAGCCATCTTATGGTAAAGGGCAAAGGGGGATGAGCATGCTTAAGATCTTTGTACGCACAGGCTTCGCGCTTAGTCTTTTTTTGGTTCCGATACAAGCAAGCTATGCGGTGGACAGCTACCGCTTCCTCCATGTGCACATTGATACGCTCTGGTTTATTTTCTTGTTCCTGTTGTGTATTATTTTCGTGCCGTTCATCCTGATGGCAGTGCTGACGTGGCACTATGCAGAAAAAAAATCAGATTCAGAAGAGTAGAGAATAATTTCAATCTAAGGTGATAAATAATGATAAACGAAAGGGTGGGCTTCTGTTTAAGTCGGGCGGCATTATGGATTTTTTCGATGCTACTTTTGGTGAGCGCAATATCGACATCGCAGGCTGTTGACAATCCTCCAAAAGGAGAAAGTGCCAAGGTAATGGAGGCATTCGAACAGCAGCTCAGTCAAGTAAAAATAGATAGGCCGTCAACTATCCAAAAGAAGCACTTGACAATGTTTCTGCTGGGCGTCCCCCTGTTGATTTTACTTTTGATTACTGGAGCACTGGGTATTGCCATGGGGGTCTATGGTAAGCAAGTGTTCGTGCTGCACATGGTTTCTGCTGGGCTTACCATTACTCTAGCCTTTGTGCACGCGATTGTCGGTGTTGTATGGTTTTATCCTTTTTAATTTAGTTGGTCAATTAACGCTTATTAAAAAATTTCGTGATGCGTGCGGAAAGGCTTGACAAAACGCGATTAGATTTAATAAAGATTTTAGTTGTTGTCATGCCGTAATTTTTTTCCGCAGTGTGGGCAGGTGGGGTCAGCACCCTGCCTTGCTGCGTTTGCTATTAGTTGGCTGGCAATAATCCCACCTGGCAATGCAAACATTCCAATTCCCAGAATAGCCGATATGCCGGCAATAATCTTTCCGACAAGGGTGACTGGAAACATATCTCCATAACCAATAGTTGTGAGAGTTACAACAGCCCACCAGAGAGATGCTGGAATGCTAGAGAATGATTCCGGTTGTGCGCCATGTTCGGCAAAGTAGATTAGGGTCGCACATATTATTATCAGAAATAACATTATAAACAGGGAGACAACAATTTCATTCCAACTGGATTTAATTGCGGATGTTATTGAATACGCCGCCCTCGAGTAATGACTAAGCTTGAGCAATCTGAAAATACGTAGTAACCACAGGGCACGAAGATCTATCCCTGCAATGGCCAACAAAAAAGGCAGCATGGCCAATAGGTCAATTATGGCCATTGGAGAGAGGATGTAACGAAGGCGTTTGATCATTGGTTCTTGGTGGCCTGGGGTTAGATTGGAGATCCAGACTTTGGTCAGATACTCAACCGCAAAAATGGAGACCGAGAACCACTCGAAGCGATAAAATGCACCATGGTAAATGGTGCCGATTTGTTCGACGCTTTCAAGTATGGCGGCGATCACGTTTAAGATGATTAGAGTGCCCATGAATATCTGA
>Ga0209553_1000085_pt1 | contig 42574 bp, 43 predicted proteins | sample LauGreFBDMM110DN_2_FD_188217 | JGI IMG/M metagenome (GOLD analysis project Ga0209553, IMG submission 188217) | Freshwater lake microbial communities from Lake Michigan, USA - Fa13.BD.MM110.DN (SPAdes) (version 2) | ecosystem: Environmental > Aquatic > Freshwater > Lake | place: Lake Michigan...
TACAACGACCACATGCATTTCCCGTCAAGCTCTGATGTACGAAAGGAATTCGTGGCCGTCATGCAATCGATGCGGACCCCCGACATGCCTAGACATCCGTTTTACGGCACGCTGAGCAAGTGTTCATTTTGTAAACAACGGCAACGAATCACAGCAACCGCAAGCAGCCACATTGTTCAGAGGCCCTGTGATTCAGCAATGAGCGTATTCAGGCGTTCCAGAGCAGTAGCGCGATTCGTGAGAATTTCATCCAGTTGCTCGTTCCGAATTTTCGTCAACAAGACACGAAACACTGGCCCCTCAGGCACATGCCTAGCCTTTAAATCCTGTCCATCGACAAGCGGGAGCGGACACAGTTTAGAACCACGCAGGGAGGAGACGTAATTGCGGCAAAAATCGACATCAAACGCCACACGATTTTCAGCCGCCGCAATTGCTGCTGACATTTGAAGCAGCCATTCAAAATACGGGTGATCAAGCAACGGCTTGCGAACATGCAATGGTTTTCGAGGGATGTCGGAGAGTATCGGCAGCGATTCTGCCAGCCAGCAAATCGCATCCACTTCGTCGTTCGAAAGTTTGAGTCGGCGGCAGATGGCTTCAATCTTAGCTGTTGGGGGGAGGGGCAAACTTGGCTGATGCAACGACCGCAGCATCAAAGCCATGGCCGGTTCAAACTGCTCCGAGATCAGATAGTGCAGTGTGCGTTCCATCAAAGTCAGTTCGGCGTCACGTTTCGCACCCGAAGCTTCAGAATTGAGTTCCGGAAAAACTTCAATGAACAAGCCAGTCTGGATCAACAAGCGGAAGGAATGCGCCCGAGTCTCATGGGACAGCATTCGCTTCAGTTCTTGCGCAATGCGTTCCTCGCTAATCTGACTAATCTGCTGACGAAGGTGATACACGGCTGCGGCCGTGGCGGGATCTAGCGCGAATCCGAATGTTGCTGCAAACCTGACGGCGCGAAGCATTCGCAGCTTGTCTTCGGTAAATCTCGCGATTGGATCACCAATGGCTCGCACAATGCCTGCGGCAAGATCTTCACGTCCGCCGACATAGTCGATCACGGTTTCATCGATGGGATCAAAAAACATGCCGTTAATCGTGAAGTCGCGGCGGCGGGCATCTTCCTCTGGTCGGCAGAACATCACACTGCTTGGGCGGCGGCCATCGAGGTAGTCACCGTCGCTGCGGAATGTGGCCACCTCGATTTGCCCAGCAGCTTTGTCTGGCCCCTGGACCATGACCACGCCAAAGCTAGCGCCCACAGCGACTGTGCGCCGTCGTCCAAAGATGCGGATCACGTCGTCAGGTGTAGCCGTGCTCGCAAGATCATAGTCCTTCGGCAATTTCCCAAGGACATGGTCACGCACGCAACCACCTGCCCAGAGCGTTTCAAATCCAGCCCGACGGAGCGTACATACAGTCTCCACAGCAAATCTGCGGCGGTGGTCTTCTGATTGGGAATCGGGGGAGGCCAATGTGTGTTACTTAAACGAAAAAATATCGGCTGTCGGAAGCTCCGCGATGGATCTGAGTCCGAAAAGTTTTAAAAATTTTGGTGTAGTACCGTACGACACATCTGTTCTCGTTGTTCCGTTCCGTTGCAGTTCAACCAACTGCAGTCGCAGTAATTGGCGCAGCAACGGCATGGTTGATTCGCGCCCGATAGACTCAACCTGTTCCTTCTCGACAGGCTGATTCCATGCCACAAAAGCCAAGACCTCCAACGTCTCAGGCGATAGTTTCACGTCGCGTGGTCCAGTGCCGAATGAGCGAGTGCTGACCTCTTGAAAATCTTCACGCATTTGCAATTGATATCCGCCTTCGTGCAAACGAATTTCGTACGGCCGATTTTCGCGTTGGTAGGACTGATTCAGTGAATCAACGAGCGATACGGCGACACGATTATGGACATCCTGTCCGATCAACGATGCCAGTTTTCGTGCAGTGAGTGCTACATTGCCGCCCACAAATACGGCTGCTTCGATTACTTCACGCGGTGAGACACGCCGCAAGCCGTCAACGAGTACCGCGTTGCCAGACGCTTCAGCCGCTGCAGCAGTGGACTTCAAATCTTCCGCTAGTTGCGCACCGATCGAAAACCCGTCCGAAGCCGATTCTTCCTCGACACCGCCACCCCCAGGTGGCTCAACAATATCGCCCATCACCGACCCGACTTGTCGCTCGGCCGCATCAAGAGCATCCAATGCCTGACGGTAGGCCATCTCAATATCATCGATTGCAAAATCCTGCTCAGGAAACTGCAAATCGTCAAGTTCATCGTCCTCGCCAAGAACGACGTCTGCATCAGACATGACGGACTCTCTACTCGAAGTTTTCCTTTGAGAACGCGGACATCATCTTACCCACAAATCGCAAAAGTCCGGTGTTGCTGGTGAATTCACTGACCCATGTACTTTCTTCCGTGGTGATGACTAGTGAAAAGTCATCTTCCGTCACGAGGGCTGCGAGTGCACGTTCACGGATCCGCGCCTGTTCACGACGTAGTTTTTGTGCTTCAGCAGTCAGATCCCCTGGCTTGTTGTCATTCGCCACCGCATCGATGCGTTTTGCCCAAGGCAACAGGTTGCCGTCTACACGAAACGCCACCGGATTTACGGCAGGCTCGCCAACGGCCATGACCGTGGATTTCAAAGTTGCCAGTCCATCTTGGCCAGCAGCCATCCAGACCGTCCGGGGCCCCACGCCAATAAACATATCACTATGGCCTCCAAATACTTTGTCGAAGATAGAAATAAAACCTTCGGCAATCTGAATTTTGTGGATATCCACGTCACCGACTTTTTCCAGATTCAGTTGCACTGCATTGCCTTTGCCCGCATCGGTGAGGAGCGGCAAGATTTGATTCATCTCGGCGGCGGTTGGGGAGACAAACGCGGCAACCGTGGTAAAACGGTCCTTGCCGTCCGGCACAGATTCGACGAACCCGTTCAGGTGCCCGGATGTCACGCTGGATTCCAACACGCTCACCACGCCCGCTACAAACTTATTAAATGCTGTTTTTTCGGCATCTGAACGTGTCTTGTTGGCCGTCAGACGGCCTTGGATATCAACTTTGCTCAACGCAAGGGTTTCCTGCAAATGGGCCTTGCGGAGTGCATCAAGCGGATGACTGACGCGGAGCGACAACGCGGAACCGTTCAACCGCTGCAGGCTCGCAAAGGCATCAGGTTGTTGACCATACTCTGCGATGGTTGCTTCGATCGCTGTGCCGGGTATAGCCGTCATGATGGTTCGCAGATTGACTTTCGGCGCAACAGGGTTGGTGCGATCCAGCGTCAGTGTCATCAGTAATTGATCTGCCTGGGACATGAGGCGTTCCGCTTCGTCGTACAGTTGGCGGGCGCTAGATTTACGCAACTGAAACCCAGTGGCTTTTTCATCCGGTCGCTGCTTAATCAAGGCTAAGTTTTTTCCCGGATCGGTTTGAACATATTGACGCGATGTGTGATCGCCGCAGGTGACACATCAATATTTTTAATTTCCGCAATCAAGTTTTCGTTCAGGGTCGTCGGCGTCAGTGCGGCTTTCAGCACGGTCTCCTTGATTTGAACCAGCAGAGCCTTGTCAGTAGTGATCATGAAAAATGCATATTGCAACTCAACGTCGATTTTCATCCAACCATATTCGTTTGCATCACTTTCAATTGTGTACATTTTACGGTCCGTCGGACTGCGCACGAGACGATAACCCAGTGAATCCAGATTCTCTTTAAACGCCTTGGCTGGATCACTTCCAGCCAGTAATGGCACGCAGATCAAATAACCAGGCGGATCGATACCCGTCATGATCTGAATCTGGACTTCACGAGTCTCGTCAATCCCGATAATGAAAGTGTCAATGTAGCCCTGAATGTTTTCCCACTGCTTCTGTTCACCGGGCGTGGTGAGATCGATAGTTTTCATCAAATCTGACTTCAGCAAATTGAAGCCTGGGTGTGCCACGACAAGGCGCGAATCCAGTGGGGTCTGCGCAAAAGTTGGATGGGAGAGTGCAAGCAAAAGGACTACCAAGGACATTGAGCGAACTGCGGTTAGCATGTGGTCACCGAAAATTGAGATGGGAATTTTAGTGTTGTCGGATGTCTGGTAATTTGCGTTCAAGAGTTCGCAAACTGCGATGCCGGTATGATCGTCATCAATCACGTGGAATTGCAGCTTTCAAGCAGAAGTCTGCAGCGGTCAGTTGTCCACGACTGGCGATTCTATCTGAACGAGGCAAGACGGGTAAAGGCAGGTTGCTGAGTGTCGGCGACCTACGCGGAATACGGATTCCTGAAATTGAGCAAAAATCGGCTGAAACTGCTTCATTCTCGGTTTCCGTAGCTGTTCCGCTTTCCAGTTTGCTCAACCCTGGCCGTTTGAACAACCGGATGCGTTTTTGTTATACCGCACGCGGTTGGCAGCGAGGTTGTTTAGCCTCAAGGATCTAGTTGCCCTGATTTACGTCGGAGCATTCTCAACTTGCAAATTTACCAGCAGACAAATTACAAGAGTTCCACATGCCCCGCGATTTTCTAAGAGGTGCGAAAGAGTCCTACGATGTTGTTGTGATCGGCAGCGGCCTCGCCGGTCTCACGTCTGCCAATATTCTCGCACGGCAGGGATTGCGGGTATTGCTTTTGGAACACCACTATCAACTTGGTGGCATGGCAACGTGGTTCAAACGCGCGGGTGGGCACATTTTTGATATTTCGCTGCATGGTTTTCCTTTCGGCATGATCAAGAGTTGTCGCAAGTACTGGACGCCAGAAATTGCTGAATCCATCGTGCCGCTCAAGGGCATTCGTTTTGAAAATCCTCAATTCTCGCTGCGGACGACGTTCACGCGCGAAGACTTTACGAAGATCCTGATCGAACGTTTCGGGATTTCCCAGGAAACGGTGCAACAGTTTTTCGACACAGCCCGCAGTATGAATTTTTTTGACGGACAATCGAAAACGATCCGTGATCTGTTTGAACAGTTTTTCCCTGGACGCGATGATGTCGTGCGGCTGCTAATGGAGCCGATCACGTACGCAAATGGTTCGACCCTTGATGACCCAGCCATCACATACGGAATTGTGTTCTCGAACTTTATGCAAAAAGGTGTCTACACATTTGAGGGTGGCACTGACTCGCTAGTGAGCCGCATGCGTGAGGAACTAATTCGCAACGGAGTGGATATTCGGATTCGATGTCTGGTCGAGAAGATTGAAGTGTCGCTGGACCGTAAAGTCACGGGGGTAATTGTGAATGGACAACGCATCGGATGCCGAGCCGTCGTTTCAAATGCAAACATTCGTGCGACAATTTTTAATCTAGTCGGGGAACAGCACTTTGATTCTAAGTTTATCGGTGATGCCCAAGCAGTGCGTCTCAATAACAGTTCCTGCCAAGTTTATATGGCATTAAAGCCGGGTGAGAGTTTTGACGAAAGTTGCGGTGATCTGCTGTTCCATTCCGAGCATACAGGCTTTGACATCGATGCGATGCTCAGCCGCAACGTGAGTAGCCGCACCTTTAGTTTTTACTACCCGTCGACAAGACCAGGGAGCAATCGATGGCTCATCGTGTCATCGACGAATGCAAATTACCGAGATTGGGCGGAACTTCCGGAGGCGGAATACGCAACCTCAAAGAAGCTGTTAGTGGAGTCTACGCTTGACTGCCTTGAGACGTATGTTCCAGACGTGCGGAGAAAGCTTGATCATGCTGAAGCTGCGACGCCACGCACTTTTGAACACTACACGCGGCATCTCGCCGGGTCATCGTTTGGGACAAAGTTTGAGGGCCTGCAGGTCAGCCGCGACTTGCCTCAACAGGTGGCGGGCCTGTTTCACGCCGGGAGTGTAGGCATCATCATGTCCGGCTGGCTCGGAGCGGTCAATTATGGTGTGATCGTGAGCAACGATGTGGATAAGTTTTTGGCAGCATCACCGTAATCGCTGGGACAATCCCCTATCGGGTCTCAAGTATTCCCATTTCTTGGCCGTTTACGGGATTAAGCCGTATGACTTCGGCCAATTTCCACTGCGAGCCGACGCGTTTCCAGATCGTTTTCCAACGGCTGAAAACACGGGTGATCATGTCGCTCTGATTCACCTTCAGCGTTCCGTTTGCACGCAGTTCAGCCTTCGCGGTCTGGCCGTTGGCCTCCACGGTCACTTCCAAGTCTTTAATGTGAAAATCTTTTGTAAGTGTGACCATATTTAATCCCTCCGCTGCTGTTTCACGCAACTTCGGTGACTTGTCGTCGATGCAACTATTGATCACGTCCTGATTGTGCTCTTGGAACGCAACTAGCATGATTTGCAACTGCACTTCAACTTCTTCACTGGGCGTCACGACTGCCGACTCGAACACATACAATCCTGCTGCCGCGAGCAGACATATGCCACACGTAGAACGCCCTTTTGACGCTCCTGAAATCAAGGCGATTACTGCTGTTCCAAGAAGCAGCAACAACAACGGCCATGGATTTTCGCTGAGCCAAGACATTAGGGCAACTCCTTATTTGGGCACTCGCTGTCGTCTGATATAAGAAACGAGTTCCTCCTCCATTTCGTCTGGCAATTTCCCAAAAGCCGCTAAGAATTCTTGAGTTCGTGCTGCGTCATTTAGCCCAACCATCGGTTTTCGCTGCGACAGGGTGACCAAATATTTCTGCATTTCAACTTTTTTTTCACGCACAAGGAAGTGCGTCAAAGCCCAGGCTTTGCCATAGGCGGCGGGCATCTCGGCTGAATCCATAAATGCGGAGTCGGATTCAATGAGAGTGTTCATGGTTCCCGAGACATGATGATCGTCGAGCAGTTTCATGAACCCGGGTTGATGGCGACGATTTACAAGGCCGGGACGATTCCAAAGCAACGATGATCGCGACGAAGTCGTTTCAAAGTACATGGCTAGCCCCTCGGAAATCCAAAGAGGATTGTCCGCCATCCGCACCTGAAGTCCAGAATTGAACGCCAGTTGATGAACCGCTTCGTGCACGACAGTGGCGACCTGCAGCGGCTTCTCAGACAGGCGTCGCCGAATTGTCGATGCTGACCTAACTGACCGATCTCCAGTCAGATCCAGCAGCAATGTTTGATTGTCTGTGACGGAATAGTATCCCGGTGTATCTGCAAACGAAATTTCTGGATGTTGTTTGGCTGAAAATGTCTGAAATTCTCCGCTGCTGGCGAAGATCACAATCGGCAACCTCTGTATCGGTGCCGTCACCTCAATCTTCTGTTCGGCCATAAAAAGAAAATACTGATCAAAGACCACTTCCAATAACTTGCCGCAGAATTCAACATACTCCGGCGCGGAGTTGGAGCAAACAACGTAGTGCGCAGTCTCTGTGATTTCAAATCCAGCGGGAACTTGCAGCAAGAGATCCGTGGCCAACTCTGCTGACGTACACCGCACGAATGGTTCCGCGGTATCCTCCCGGGCTTGAATCTGTCCAGCTGAAATCTGATGTAATCGACCATTGCGCTCCTCCAAGAGCACGGCACTGTTTGGGATTTCAGCGACAATTCGTCCCGTCACGACGGTTGACTTTGGCTCCCTAAGTGTGAGCTTCCATGTGGACTCGTCACCAGCGCTGCACGGATGCAACCTCGTCAACAAGAGACAAACGGCGACGATGATGATGAGGCGAAAAACCATAGGTCAAATCGCAGGATGATTTCATGCCAAGAGGAACTGTCTCAACAAACCTTCAACGACATCTTGATCGCAAGGAACACTTAGTCATTGCCAACCAAGCAGTAGCGACGCATCGGCGGTCCACTTTAAGTCCCTGAATTTACCCTGCGTACGCCTCGCCTGCAATCCACTTCGACGCAGGCAGTAGGAAGCGTGGGATGGGTGTTGGAACTAGAAACGCGGCTAAGAAACTCTGGCGTACGGCGCGTCAAAAAGGGCAACGCTCGGGTGCACTCAGTTTTCTGTTGGAGCGTGATTGCCATTTCAGATCGTCAAAGCGATTGCTTTGGAATTGCAAGTAGAGTTAAATTCGCAGAAGAACTGTGTCTAAATTATTGAGTAAGATTGCAAACCCCAATTATCCGGAGCCGATCACGTTGGTGTCGCGACAACACGCTCGATGGGCATCGCCCTCGTAAAATACGCTGCGATTCCGACGTTCATTTTGGCTAGAATTCTGTAACACACCAAATATTTCCGGACAGATGGCTCGTTCACAAATCGACCACTAAAAACCAGCCGGTGTTTTTACCATGCGGTCGTCAGTGGCGCAGGGGTGAATCGATTCAACAGTCCGGAGTCCATACTTCAGCCACATTAGGAAAGTCTGCCATGCAACTTGGATTTGTAAGCGCGATCCTTCCAGAACAAACCTTTGACCGTACCTTTCAGATTGGGGCGGAGATTGGTTACGACTGCGTTGAAGTCTGTTGCTGGCCTGCAGGTAAGGCGGAGCGACGATATGCTGGGGTCAGTCATCTCGATGTAGCTCATCTGACTGAACTCATGGTGACTGATATTCGCCAGACCATCGATGCCACAGGCGTGTTGATCAGTGCCTTGGGGTATTATCCAAATCCGCTAAGTCCGGTCGCAGGGGAAGCGGAGGCGGCAATCGCTCATCTGCATGTCGTGATCGAAGCAGCGTATCGGCTGGGTCTGGCCCACGTCAATACGTTCGTGGGCCGCGATTGGACGTTGTCTGTCGATGACAACTGGCCACGATTCCTGACTACTTGGAAACCACTCATTGATTTGGCTGAAGACCGTGGAATTCGCATCGGCATCGAAAATTGCCCGATGCTGTTCAGTGCCGACGAATGGCCGGGCGGAAAAAATCTGGCAACGACGCCTGAGATCTGGACGCGCATGTTTTCCGACATTCATTCCGATTGCTTCGGCTTGAACTACGATCCGTCACATATGATTTGGCAGCACATGGATTATCTGGCACCGATGCGAGATTTTAGTGACAAGCTCTTTCACATTCATGCGAAGGATGTTCGGATCGATCGACATCGGCTGAATGAAGTCGGCATCATGGCACATCCGTCGAAGTTCCACACGCCGAAATTGCCCGGATTGGGCGACGTCAATTGGGGCAAGTTTTTTTCCACGCTTACTGACTGCGGTTATCGCGGCCCAGTCTGCGTGGAAGTCGAAGACCGCGCCTATGAGGGGAGTTTAGACGAACGCTTAAAAGCACTTCGTCAGAGTCACACGTTTCTCAGAAATTTCATTCCAAAATAGGATCCCCAGACGTGGTGTAAGCTTGCAACTTTTAAGCGTCATTAACAGTGTATAAACCTCAGCGACCGGAATCAGGAGTATTACGATGCGCCTGACATTTTTTGTCATTGGAGGTTTGTTGCTCGCAAACCAACTGGGTATTGCACCGCGCATCCGCGTCTTCGAGATCCAAATTGAGGGGCCGATCAACAAGCAATGGCCAGCGAAACGTTCCATCGCCTTACTCTGTGAACATGAACCAACGCTCGCCAACGCCGAGACGATCCTGCACCGGTTCGCTATCGAGGCCGCTGGCATCGGCAAGCCGGACCATTGAAGCGGGACGATTGTCGTTCATGCCCTGTGGGGGGGACGTTCGCCACAATGCTTTCGACTTCGGGGGCTTTCAACTTACCGTTGGCTTTCCATCGCAACTGGAAGCGTACGCCACGCCAGCAACCGCTGCCACGACAGGCAACCGCAAAAAATCACCTACGGTGACTTTGCCTCGGCGGCTTTAATCACGAGCAGTTTGTGGTTTTCGACGTCGTACTGGTATTCTAGTCCCGGCGACAGCGCTGGCAGGTGAATGCTGTTCTCTTGGATGATGCGGGTCATGAATTCGTCGTACGAATCTGGATACCGCCCTTCTGATGCATTGAACAGATTGACTGCGTGCTCGATCCCCAGCGATGCCAACTGTTGTACCATGGGCTGATACGCTTCGAGCGGGGCGGTGATCGGGTTTGTGATCTTAACTGCCGGCTTAACAACTTCGGCGTCTGCATTCGGATCAAATTCACCAATCTTATCCGTGGACTTCTGTTTAGGGGCAGAGAGTGGTTGGGATTCCACACAGCCCAACAGCAGAATCGCAGCCAATGCCATTGGCAAGTGTCGATACATGGTTTTCTCCGAGCGTTGTGTGACCTTACCCGCGAGAACTTGACGTCAATTCTTCGCAAGACCCACGCCCTTACTAGGCGGGTTAAGCACAGAGACAAATGCCCCTCGTGCCAGCACCGCATCATAGCACGCACAACTCATACAATCATCACCTCTGCCGAAATCATGTAACTAGACCGGGCTGCATCACTGTTACAGATAGCCGTTTTATGGCTTCAAAACACCCCGGAGATGTTTCCAAAACTCACCAATCGATTCCATGTGGTACGTTCTCTGTGTGTGCAATATTCGGAACGACAAGAATATGAGAGCCCTCCACATGGACCCCAGTCACCTTCAGGAACTCGTGACGCTCGAAGATAATTACTGGTGGCACGTTGCCAAACGCCAGTTGGTGACGCGACTCATGCAGCGTTACTGCCCGGCTCCGGGACGACTGGTAGAAGGCGGAATCGGCTCTGGCCGGAACCTTGTCGCGTTCGCTGAACTCGGCTACGAAGTGACGGGGTTCGATCTGATGCCGGAATCAGTGCGGCATGTCCGCAATCGCGGCATTGAAGATGTTCGCGTCCACGACCTTGGCCAGCCATGGCCGGTAGATGCATCTTCGCTGCGTGCTGTAGTCTTGCTAGACGTGCTAGAGCATCTGGAAGACCCGATTCAGGTGCTGCGTCATGCTTACACGGCATTGGAAGAAGGTGGTGCCGTAATTGCGACTGTCCCTGCTCATCCATGGTTGTATGGTCGCTGGGACGAACAGCTTGGGCACTTTCGTCGTTACACGACACAAGAGTTTCGACATCAAGCCAACGAAGCAGGTTTCCGTGTTTCATTCCTTAACTACTGGAATAGTTTCACGATGCCGGCAGCCGTTGTTGTCCGCAGTTGGGAAAAGTTTTTTCCGAGCCGTACACAACCCGACTTTCCGTCCGTCTCGTCATTCACCAACCGCGCGCTACTCACAGCTGCCGCGGCTGAACGCGGATGGCTGATGAACCTCGGACTTCCCACCGGATTGTCACTTGCCGGAGTTCTGCAGAAATGAAAGTGCCGCTGCCCCGCCTCGCTCGTGATCGTCGCACGGCGACAGTATCCGTGGTGTTGCCAGTATTCAATGAAACTGCGATTCTACAAGAACTGAATCGTCGGATCGTGACAGTCCTTGAACGGACGACACCGCGTTTCGAAGTTGTCTATATTAACGATGGTTCGTCCGATGGCTCCCGCGAAAATCTGAACACTCTCGCGGCACAGGATCGGCGGATTGTCGTGGTGCATCTGTCCCGAAATTTTGGACATCAGCCGGCCGTCCATGCTGGGCTAGAACATGCGACGGGCGATGTCGTGATCGTGATGGATTCTGACCTGCAGGATAATCCTGAAGCCATTCCAGCTTTTCTGGATCAATGGGAACGGGGATCGGATGTGGTGTACGCGGAGCGTACAAATCGCAAAGAATCACTGCTGAAGCGTGCCTTGTTTTATAGCTTTTACCGCGTGCTGAACGCGATCGCTGACAGCCCAATCCCTGCCGATGCCGGTAACTTCGGACTCATGGATCGAGCCGTTGTAGATGCCGTGTTGTCGTTGCCCGAACGTGAACGATTCTTTCCGGGGTTGCGGAGTTGGGCTGGGTTTCGTCAGACTGGAATTGCCGTCGAGCGAGCCGCGCGGCACGACGATCACCCACGCGTATCGTTGCGCGGATTGTTTACTCTTGCCAAAACTGCTGTTTTCTCGTTTTCATCTTTTCCACTCAAGTTTTTTTACGTAATTGCTGGTATGTCTGCCGCGATCTGCATGAGTACGTTTGGCTTCGTGTTGTGGCATCGGCTGTTCACAGGACTCGCGATCCCAGGTTGGGCATCAGTCATCATTACCGCTTCGTTTTTTGGATCACTGAATGCCCTAGGGATCTCGATTCTGGGCGAATACGTGATCCGAATTTACGATCAGGTGAGAGCGCGTCCAGTGTATCTGACAGCTGAGACTCTGAATGTAGGTATGGTCCCAACTGCTCCCCTGCAGAGCGGAACGCATCAAGCCGATGTGGAATTCCGTCGAATTCAAGAATTGCTGTCTGCCTTGCAACAGGAATACGCCGCCTCAGACAAAATTCCAATCTAATCACGCTGCCTATTTTTTCATCTAAGTAGTCTAATTGAAACTTGTTTGTTCTAACTACTGAAAAAGATTATGAAAATCACGATGATTGGAACGGGTTACGTCGGACTTGTGACCGGCACGTGTTTCGCAGAAAGTGGAAACGATGTCACGTGTCTGGACATCGATAGCCGCAAAATTCAACTCCTCAATGATGGAGGCGTGCCGATCTACGAACCAGGTCTGGAAGAGCTCGTCAAACGCAATACGAGTGCCGGTCGTCTTAGTTTCACTAACAGTTACGAAGATGCCATTTCAGCGGCCGAATGTGTCTTTATCTGCGTCGGGACACCACAGGACGAATCGGGCGCCGCGGATCTGCGATACGTGCAGAGTGCGGCCGAGAACATGGCTCCTTACCTGAACCCCGAGACCGTGGTTGTCTGCAAAAGCACCGTACCTGTCGGCACGAATCGCCGAGTAGCCACATGGATTAAAGCGAAAACCGACACGCCATTTAGCATTGCATCAAATCCTGAATTCCTCAAGGAAGGTGCGGCTATTGACGACTTCACAAAACCCGACCGTGTGGTCGTGGGTGTGGATAATCCCGCTGCAGCCGAAATTCTGCTCGAATTATACAAGCCGTTTCTGCGGACTGAGAAGCCCTTCATTTCTGTGGGGATCGAAAGCGCAGAGATGATCAAGTATGCGGCCAACTGTATGTTGGCCACGAAGATTAGTTTTATTAACGAGATGGCAAACATCTGTGAGTTGGTTGGGGCAGACATCAACGAAGTTCGAAAAGGTATAGGTCACGATGCACGAATTGGATTCTCGTTTCTCTTTCCAGGCGTCGGATACGGGGGGTCGTGTTTTCCGAAAGACGTCAGAGCACTCGCGGCACTCGCGGCCGAATATGGCGTCGAGCCGCGCATCCTGCGAACTGTTGATGAGACCAATAACCAGCAGAAGCAGGTGCTGTTTCGAAAACTGCTGGCTTACTTTGCGGGTGACCTGTCCGGACGAACGATCGCCGTCTGGGGATTGAGTTTTAAACCACGGACCGATGATATTCGCGAATCTCCTGCGCTGGTCTTAATTCACAGCCTAGTGGATGCTGGCGCAATCGTGAAAGTTCATGATCCTGTCTCGCTCGAAAATGCGAGAAAAGTAATGGGCGATAGAATCACGTACTGTGATCATCATTACGATGCTTGCGACGGTGCCGATGCGATTGCAATCGTGACGGAATGGAATGAATTTAGGAATCCGGATTTCGACTATATTAAGCTCAAAATGAAATCTCCGGTCATCTTTGACGGACGGAATTTGTACGACCGCACCAAAATGGCTGCTCGTGGTTTTTACTACTCAGGCATTGGGCTGAGCCCGTTGTCAGTTCGTAAGTAGATCGTCTCCGCCGGAAGATCGGTTCCCGGATTATTAGTGAAAATTTCGTCATCACGCTGGTGCTTTTACGGAAAATCTACGTCCATCTGGTCTCGAGTGTTGAGCGTACGATGGATGCGTTTCCACCAGAACCACCGCTGCGGTTCTGAAATATCGACACTGAATTCTGCGTTATCCGGCAACTTCGCAAGGACACGGCAAATCAGTTCGCGTTGAAATCGAGCTTGCGGATAGATTGGGGATTCGGTTTCGGCGAGGGACCAACGATCAAGCCTGACGACCACCCAGTCGCCCAAAGGTGCCGGTCCTGAAATATGTGGTTGTAGGCTTTGGTCGAGATCGCGTGTGCTGGATTCTCGGACACGAAGGACCCATGTTTCCGGGCGTGTTGAATACAGTTGCCATGCTGGCCAATTGTCAGCAATGCCGAAGAGGCCAGACAGCGGAAACAGCCACACAAAACAAATCGCTACGCGATAACTCCAGTGCTGCCCAGTCTGCAATGGCGGCGCAGCTATGATACGACCCGAAAACACAACCGGAAGAAGGCACAGAAAGCACAAGTTCCAGATGAACACGGCCGTATGATGTCTAAGTCCCAACGGCCCAAGTGCCAGCAGCAGCGTCCCGTGCAACAACATCGCAAACAGCATGCCAGAGTGTCGGGACTTCGGCCACAATAATAGCAGTCCTACGCCGAGTTCCCCGAGGTTAAATCCATGGCATAGGATTTCGCTTACCCTTCCGGCAAGCAGTTCAGGTTGAATCCCAAGCATCCACAACAATTGATCCACGATGGCTGCCGACATTCCTACATGTGCCAGCGGGGCCATCCGGGAAAACGCAGAACAGACATAGATGGACGCCAACAGGCCGCGGAACAGTTGGAGCCCTTCTTGTGGTTTGAAAAAGGACGTTGCCACGCCACAGATAAATAACCAGTGCCATGCTTGGATACGATGCTGGTTGCAAAGACAAAGCATTAATGCTGCGGCAAGAACTGCGATCCGCATGACTTTGTCAGTTGGGCGGTCTCCGGTAGCGCCTGCGACAAATATGCACACGGTTAATAAGATACAGAGAAAGATGCGGTCTGCCACGATTGGCAGCGAAAAATCGTTCATTAGAGGGATCGCTGGAAACGAACTGTTTCCCCACCAGAGCGGCCAAGTGACGGCAATCAGAAGAATCTCAAATCCCGCTAAAATCCGCACGGCTTTTCCGCAACGACAATGCCTGTCATTGGAGTAAGATAATGCACAAGTTACAGTGGGGATTGTGAACACGATGCGTTTTGTTAGTCAGTAGTCAGTGGAAATTCATGATGCGATCCTCAGACAAAGCCTGCGTGACTATAGTACAGCCTCGATTGAATGGAACGAAATGCAAACAGTTTTTGTCACCGGAACAGATACGAACGTTGGTAAGACGTATGTTGCATGTCTGCTCATTCGAAAATTGTGGGCGACCGGACTGGTAACCGGGGCTTACAAGCCGGTCTGTAGTGGGGCCGAATTCGACGTGCAGGGCCATCCTTTCTGGCCAGATATCGAGGCCCTAAGAACAGCTGCAGGAGCAGAATTGCCCGTTGATCTCATCTGTCCACAACGATTTTTAGCGGCTGTCGCTCCGCCAGTGGCCGCAGAACAGGAAGGATTAATAGTTTCCAATGACTTGCTGTTGCATGGTTTTTTCGCATGGACGACAAAAGCGGATGCTCTGATTGTGGAAGGTGCTGGCGGCATTTACTGCCCACTGTCGAATGAACTCACCGTCTTGGATTTGGCAACGCAAATTCAGGCTCCTGTGATTGTTGTCGCTGCGAATCGCCTTGGCGTCATTAGCCACACGCGACTGACCGTCGATCGTCTTCGTCAGAGTGGACTTGATGTCGCAGCCGTGATCCTGAATGAAGCACAACTCACAGACGCCGCTGATTTGTCGCGGACGACAAATGCCAAACAATTGTCGCACTGGATTCCAGATGTCGCAGTTTTGCACGTGGCATTTCATGATGAGGCGATCAGAATCCTCGCTCACGATCAGGTTCTCACGAATCCACTTCTGAAACGCATCGTTGAAACATCTTGAACGTTTACCCTGCGGGACATCTCGTTAACTGCTGATGATTCAGCAGGGTCTCCAGATGGATTTCCACACAATCTGCAAGGCGATCGATGTTGTAGCCCCCTTCCAGAATACTCACCAGTCTTCCGTTGCAGTGCGTGTCTGCCACCTGGAGTACGAGTTCCGTGAGGGTGGAAAAGTCCTCAGTCTCCAGACCGAGCGATCCCACCGGATCATCCACGTGTGCGTCGAAACCGGCGCTGACGATAATCAGATCTGGTCTCATCGAATCGGCGGCGCGGGTGAGCATGTTTTCGAAGGCCGACAAATAGTCGCGTCTTGAAATTCCGAATTCGAGCGGCAGATTGAACGTGGCACCTAGACCGGAACCGCGTCCGGTTTCCGTCTTGCGGCCGGTCCCGGGATAAAAGGGAAATCGATGAGCAGAGAAAAATCCAACTTGTTCGTCTTCGTAAAATATATCCTGGGTCCCATTGCCATGATGCACGTCCCAGTCCACAACGAGCACGCGATCTAGCCCCAAGCGTTGCACAGCGGTTCGCGCGGCAATCGCTGCGTTTCCAAACAGGCAAAATCCCATCGGGGCGTCAGGCACAGCGTGATGGCCTGGTGGTCGCACCAAACACAACGCGGTGGAATCGCAACCATTGACGACTCTTGAGACAGCATCCACGGCCGCGCCGGCCGCAAGAATCGCGACCTCAGCTGACGCCGTACTCATCACCGTATCGACTTCAACGCGCCCCCCACCAGCGGCGGAGAATTCACGAATGTATTCCAGATGACATGCCGGGTGAACGCGCAGAATATCGTCATCGGCAGCCGACACGACAGAATGTTGCGTGCAGCGACTGAGAAGATCAGACTGCGCAAGTTTTGCGTGAATTGCCTGCAGCCGTTGCGGGGATTCCGGATGCGCACCCGTCTGATGCAGAAGAAAGCGGTCGTCGCGATAAAGCAGCGTCATTCCGCCAGTCCCTTGGCGAACGCATCCTCCGGCAGATCACGCCCTGTCAGTTCACGAAACTGAAGGTTTAACTGAATGGCAAAGACCGAAGTCGGGTCAAGGTACCTTGCGCCACGTGCATGAGCTTCTTCAGCAAATGGAGACCCACGCAAACCAACCGTTAAATCGACCACAGTCATTCGTTCACGAATCATGGAGGGGTTGACCTGCCCTTTGGCCACGCCACACGGCAATCCGAAGTCGGCAAGAACCAATGTATCCGTCCGCAGATCATGCACCGCGTTCCAGCCAACGTGCCGCACACCAACAGCGCGGGCCATGGTGGCCGCAGTATTGTCAGACGGACCAGCGAGGCTGACAGCGGCACCCTTCTGACTGAAGAAAATTGCCGCCCCACGCGCCCTAGCACTATTGCCGATCACCGTGACCGAACCACGCGAAGCCCATTCAGTACTGCCAGTCACAACAGCCCCAGCCCTATCAACAGCTTCAAACGTCGTACAAATCCCCTTCCAGCCGCCACCCGCGACTTCCTTCAACACATCAATCCGATCTGATGCCGTTGCCAACTCGTCCCGCGACGCCGCAAGTGAAGTCAGGTCACCTTCGTACGCCGGATCGACAATTAACCCGTTGATCTTCATTTTCTCTAACATCTTTGGGAATTTTGAAAGATCGCCAGGGAGCAGCGGCAGACAACGAATGGGTTTTTCCATGGAAGAAAATGCCGCATTAATAACTCGTGCGGCGATGTTTTCGGAATCTCCATAACCGATGATTCCGACAAAGTGAGTTTTCGAATTGATCTCTCCGCAGCGGTAATCTTCCTGCAACTGCCAGACGGTGGACTGCTTCGCAAAGGCCTCCATCCCGCGTTCTAAAGCGGCATAGATCCAAGGCGAACCGTACTTTCGGCCAAGCAACGAAAATGTCAGTCCCGATCGACCAAATCCAATCCCAACAATCGGTACTTCGCGAGGTTGAGTGACTGCCGCTAGCAGTGGCCAAGCGCCGTCAAGATCTTCAGTGAGCCACGTGAACTTGACGACGTCGGCCTTCGCTTTGCAACACTGAGCGAAGATTTCATCAATTTTTGAAAGCGGACGATTGAGGTTCGTGTAGGCGATGACGCGTTTCGTCTGACCGAAGCGTGGAATTTTTTCGGCCATCTCAAGGTCCAATTCAACGTACGCCGGGCCCGCGACAATCGCTTCCCGCAGCAACTGCATCCGCTGAGTTTCGTTGCCCTTCCACTTGCCTCCATCTTGCTCGCGGCGACAGGAAACCAACATGGGTGTATCCACCATCTTGATCAATTCGCCGACATTAGGTTCGGCGATAAAGTGATCAAGACACAATTCAATCAAGTCGCACTTGCGCGAGGCATTGAGCAGATCTGCAGGTGCCAGCGTACGCGAAGTCGGTGTCACAGAAATACAAATCATATTCTTGGCTTAAATGATGTTTTAAGGTGGAACCACTGAGAGACGTAATTGTACAACGAGTGCCATCCGACTGCGGCAATAATGCAGATAAATGGCATCACGGGAGTCCGCATGCGGGTGTCTGTCCAGTAAAAAGCATGGAGCAGCATGAAGGACAACACGATGAGCCACAAGTCTGCAAGGCTCTGATGTGACGGAATGTGTCTCTTCGTGCGAAATTTCAGAATTCTATGCAAAGCCGGAAGCGAGCTCACAATTGTCGCTGCGACACCGATCCAGATTAGGCTATACCAAACGCCAATCAGTGTTGTGGCAAATCCCGGCAGCCCAGCGTCGGAGCCTGGCGTAATTGCCCAGAATCGACGCAAACGCAGGAGACAGGATTTCAAAAAACTCAAGGGTTGTGCCTTGATCGATAACACGAACTGCTGATGGTACCACGCGTCTTGAGCGGGTTCACTACCACTTGTAACACCTTGTGCTGCGGCTTCAGAGATCATCCTTTGCTGCCACGCATCTAATTGCGGTCCAGGCCATGGAAACGAGAGGTTGCCATTAATCACATCGCGGTAAAAATCTGGATTATTTCCCAACGCGAGTGTGTACCCACCGTGCGTCGTTGCTGGAATGAACTTATGAAACTGTACGGCATTTCGGATGATCCACGGCGAGATGGCTACCATTGCAAAGATCATGGGCAGAATTGCAAGTACCATATTCCGGCGACAATTCTGGCCGCCTCTCAGACTAAGTCTCAGACGTGAGAGGACTAGCAGCGCACAGGACACCAGTAGAATCGGGCGCACGAGCGAACCCAGACCGAAGAGCGCACCTGACAGAATACAAAATACGTACCCTTGCGAGCCTAGCAGTTGGTGCCGCAACTCAGCAGCTTTCAGTGTCACAACGGCTGCTATCAGGATCGCCGCAGCTGGGACCTCCGTCATTGGCAGGATCGTGTAACGCAAAAGCAAAGGGTCGAAAACGACGATGGCAACCGCGATGAGCCGGACACCTGGCGTCAGTTGAAGCTGCTGGCAAAGTCTCCATGAGAACCAGATAATCGCGAGACTGCTCAAGCCGTTGATGCATGCGACACTCGCCCAACCGGGTAGCCCAAACACTAGCAGACCTGCGAGTGCAATCGGGTAGCCTGGAGGCCGAAAAGCGGTTGGACGATGCGTGTGCGGCCCGGCGAAGCCTTCGCCATGAGCAACCATATCTGCATGCGCCAGATACCCATCGTGGTCACTCGTCAGATCCGCGTAACGTGTCAACCCTCCGCCAAGGCGTACGGCGATCCCAAGCATCAGCACGATCATTAGCACGGTTGTCGTTCGCATGGTGGCGAGTCTTAGCTGACCAACGAAGGAAGGGCAAATGATGTGCGTGAGGCATTTAGCCTAGGCTTGATTGCTCCGAGCGGCGATTTCTCATGAAAATCAGGAGGCCGCTAACGGATCGAAAGTAAATGCATCGACATGGCCATTTACGATCGTGCGAAATTAGTCTGTTGCTTTTGAGCAACATTCAACAGAATGCATGCACGTGAGGTGTGAGCCGACAGCGGCTGAATGCTGCAAACCGGTCTCGCCTTGTAGCCTTGCTTCGTTGCGTGTTTTTTTGAGTCTGCGTCGTACCGGAGAGTTGTTTGTGAAAGAGTCGCTTGCGTATTTGGTGGATGTTGTTCTGCATCTGGATAAGCATCTCTCCATGCTGTCCAATTCGCTTGGTCACTGGTTGTACGTAACCCTTTTTGCTGTGGTGTTCTGTGAAACAGGCTTGATCGTGACCCCGTTTCTTCCCGGCGATTCGTTGCTGTTTGCGGTCGGAGCACTCGTCGCGGTGCCGGAAACGGGGCTCAACCTGCCACTCATGTTTGGACTCCTGACTGTCGCGGCAATTCTGGGTGACGCGGTGAATTATCGCATTGGCCGAATGCTCGGGCCCAAAATTTTTCACAGTGATAAATCTTGGCTGTTTAAGAAGGATCATCTCTTAAAAGCCCAACGGTTCTATGAACGGCACGGGGGCAAGGCCGTCTTCCTTGCGCGTTTCGTTCCCATCATGCGCACATTTGCCCCATTCGTAGCCGGTGCGGGGAAGATGAACTATTTCCGCTTCTGGATGTTCAACGTCAGCGGAGCCATCATCTGGGTTGGGTTGTTTCTTGTCGGCGGCTTTGTATTCGGGAATCTCCCGATCGTCAAAAAATATTTCTCGCTTGTCATGCTTGGGATCATCTTTGTCTCGGTCCTGCCAATTGCCTTTGAATGGTGGCGTGACAGAAAACAGCTAAAGACAACGAACACATCGAACTGAGATCTCTCCCTGCGGGCAGAAGCGAGGTTTCATGAAAGATGAGTCGCACGGGAAACGAAACTATTCAAGAATCCGAATACACGAAGGACTTTCTACTTCCATAGGGGCGCCAGCCAACGTCAGCTTTCCCGTGTCCGCATTGATTCTGAAAACTGCCACATTGTTACCGGGCATATTCGCACACAAAAGCAGGGTACCGTCCTTCGTAATCGCAAGGTTCTGAGGCCCTTTTCCCAAGCTGGCCTTGATCTCGATGAGACTCAACGTGCCGTCATCAGAGATTCGATACGCAGCGATACTGTCGTGGCCTCGGTTCGTACCGTACAAGTACTTGCCGTTGGGAGTGATCTTAAGATCGGCCGTGTGACTCGTGTTCGCGAAATCAGCAGGCAGTGTTGAAATCGTCTGACGTTGGGTCAGCAATCCGGACTCCGGGACGAAATCAAACAGGGTCACAGAATTCTTCAGTTCGTTGATGACGTACATGAAATTCTCCTTCGGATGAAACGTCAAATGCCGCGGACCTCCTCCGGCAGGTGTTCGTACGAACGACTGCTGATTCGGGCTGAGTTTTGCCGTCGCGGGATCGACAGCGTAGCAGACGATCTGATCAATTCCGAGATCCGCTGAGTACGCAAAGCGGTTGTTTGGACTGATGACAAAGCAATGCGCATGCGGCTCTTTCTGCCGCGCTGCATCAACACTCGATCCCTGATGCTTTACAAAAGAAACAGGCTCTGAGAGCGATCCATCTGCCTGCACCGCATAAGACACAACACTACCCGTGGCGTAGTTTGCTAGGAAAACAATTTTCCCTGTGGCATCAACGTCCAAATAGCACGACGCGGTACCTTTTGTAGACTGACGATTGAGCGGAGTGAGCTTACCGGAGCGACCTTCTATTCGGAAAGCAGCGACTTGCTCATTCTCAGTGCCGCCGAAAGTCGGCGCGTAGATCGAATAGAGAAATCTATGATCCGGCGACACAGCCATGAAAAATGGATTTTCCACCCCGGAGGTGCGGTGCAACACCTGCAAATTTCCGGACTTTTGATCCAGCGTAAAAGCTTGAATCACTCCCTGTGCGCCCGAGGCAAACGATGAAATAAAGATCAATGGTTCCTCAGCGAATCCAACACCCTGTGGTGTCATTAGGGTGACGCCAGCAATCAAAAATGTCAGTTGTAAAAGATAATTTGTACCCATGGTCTTACCTCCAATTCGATCGCATCATGATTGTGCATTGCTAACGAAGTCTCCAATGTGATGTGTAATCGATCAGCCCGCCCTCTACCACTCTGTAAATCCCCATTGTCGTTCGTCGTCGACACCTTTATTTTTGATGAGCGTGCAGGGAAGAAAGCCGGAATGCTTTCGTGTGCCCCAGTTGTGCGGCAGCTTGAATGAGAACATCACGTGAAAAACAATCGTTTCCCGTGCGATTGGCAGCTGAATACGCGAGTTCAAAAGCGCGGAGCGTCTGTCTCATCGGATTTATCCTGAGCAGACAGGACTTGCGCAAGTTTGCATTGCACCTCAGGATCGCCACTCGCGATGACGGGAACACAAGCACTTCCGCCAAGTCCTCGCCCGAGGCTTGCTTGATACCGAGTAAGGTACGACCTGTAATCGAGGTCGATGCTCCACAGGCTTCGGCTTCAGCTAAGTGTGTTTTCGCATCGGTGAAACGATGCAAGATCGATGCAACACGAGTAGCAACTAGGTGGGTGCTCGCAGCCTTTGGTGCCCTCATTGACAGCTCGGATGTGAGTGTCGCAAGACGATCAAGGGCCGTAACATCTCCGAGAAATTGAACTCTAAACTGTTCCCCGTCCAGAATGCGTTCGGCGGTATTGGGCCGATCAGGCCCTCGAGACATCTGTTCGAGGACAACTTCGGCAACACGCCCGCGAGATCGTACCCTGCCAAGACGTCTATTCCACGAAATGCAGCCCATTTGTCTGAACCCCCACAATTTCTCGACGAATGAAAGCCGACGTCACGGCGCATGAGACACCAAAGTTGGCCAACTCAGACATGATTTTTAAGGCATGTCAACGGGCGAGATGCGTGTTCTTCTCGGGTAGACACGCGCGGCGAGGGCAAGATTTGGGACAGTGGCCTACTGCGGATTCAGTGCCGGTCGGTGCCGGACGACATTTCAACATGATCAAAATCCGTGAGAGCGTGAACTGCGGTGCTTTGGAGAGACGGTACCACACGCAACAGCCATTGCTCCAAGGGATTAATCATCCGGTAAAGCAGGGGATTTATGCTGATACTGATAATCGCAGTCGCCACCAACACATTTGTCGCTTGGTCATCGAGCAACCCCAATTGCTCTCCCAAAGCCGCGACGATGAATGAAAATTCACCAATCTGAGCCAATGCGATCGCAACGACCAAAGCAATCCGAACCGGATACTTAAGACCCACGATGATCACGAACGCAGTCAGGGGCTTGCCAAGCAACACAATCCCCAACGTTGCCGCGATCAGAAGAGGATTTTCCACAAGCATTCTGAGGTCGAATAGCATCCCCACCGAAACGAAGAAAAGGACTGCAAAGGCATCACGCATCGGCAACGCATCAGTCGCAGCGCGTTGGCCGAAGTTCGAGCGTCCGACCACCATGCCTGCAAGGAAGGCGCCGAGCGCGATGGATGCGCCGCACAAATATGCGGCACCGAGTGCGATGCATAACGGGACCGCCAGCACGGACAGGGTAAAGAGTTCACGCGATCCCGTCGCGGCAATCTTTGCTAAGATCCCAGGAATTAAATGCTGGCCGGCAACCATTGTGACAACAATCAGCAGCCCAAGTTTAACGATCGACCACATAAGTGAAATTATAACGACCGCCGCACCGCCTTCATTCTTACCGAATACCACAGGGAGCAGCACGAGGACTAACACAGTAAAGAGATCTTCGACGACCAACCAACCAACGGCGATATGCCCCCCAGGCGTGTGCAAGTCGTTGTTGTCGGCGAGGACGCGCAACATGACAACGGTACTAGCGATCGAAACCGCGAGTCCGAAGACGAGTCCGGTCGACCAAGAACCCTCTGTTGCCATGTGGGCTCCGACTCCCAAGCTGGTCGCGATGAGAATCTGCCCGATACCACCCGGGACCGCGATTTTGCGGACGCGGAGAAGTTCCGCAAGACGAAACTGCAATCCAACACCGAACATCAGCAGAATGACGCCGATTTCCGCGAATTGTTCCGCGATCTCTAAATTACCCACGAAACCCGGGGTCGCTGGTCCTACAACGAAGCCTGCGAGGAGGTACCCGACGATAGGCGATAGTTTCAAGCGAAAGGCGACATAACCCAAGACAAGCGCTGCCGACAGACTTGCCGTCAACGTCAAAATTAGGTCGAGATGAGGCATTGGATTACTCTGTTACAACGTGAGGCAATACGCTACCCGAGTTCGCGATTGCCGCACCACTCGAAAATATCCAGCAACCGTTTAAAGGATTGCAGTCCGATGGTATGATCTATGATCTGAGAGACAAGCAGTTGTGTTTCTCCGCATAATTCCAGTTGATTCCTCAAATTCATCATCTGTTTGGACCACATCAAGATCATCAGCCTTGGAAATATCGCAATGAACCTAGATTTATCACGCCGCGATTTCGTCGGTCTCAGCGGAATTGCATCTCTCGGAATCGTCTCGACGTTATCAAACAGCGGATCTGCCAATTCTACGCAGAGTTTCTCGCAGACGCCGGAAGGCGTCTTGAAAGATTTATTGGATGGAAATGCACGGTTTGTCAGTGGGGAGGCCTCAAGTCCGCGTCGGACACCAAAGGATTTCAGTGCCTTGGAGGACTCTCAGAACCCCGAAGCCCTCATTATCACCTGTGCTGACTCCCGTGTGCCACCCGAAATCTTGTTTGACCAAGGAGTGGGCGATCTGTTCGTGGTGCGGATTGCTGGCAACATCATCAACGGATCTGGCGTCGTCGTGAAAGGAAGTATTGAATACGCCATTACGGAATTGAATGTTCCACTCATCATGGTGCTGGGGCATAGCAGCTGCGGCGCGGTCAATGCCGCCGTGAAGCACATCGATAAAAATGACGTTCCACCCGGCGCTTTGAATGAGCTGATTGGGCTGATTAAGCCTGCAGTTGAGCGTTCTAAAAAGCTACCTGGTGACTTGCTCGAAAATGCAATTCGCGAAAATGTCGTCATGGGAGTCGAGCGTCTGCGAAAGCTGGACGCCATCGTTTCTCGGCCAGCCAACGCTAGCCCTATAAAAATTGTCGGGGCAACGTATGACCTGCGAACTGGTCGCGTCATGATTATGCCGTAAAGTTTTGTATCAGACTCACCAAGAAGCAAAGACATCATCATGACTCACCAACTTTCTCGGCGTCGATTTGTTGAGACTGCCGCGGCGATAGGCATTGGTCTTCCTACGATGCTTCCATTGCGCAGCTTGGCAGGGCAGTCACCGAACGAGCGATTGTCGTTTGCGTGTATCGGGATGGGTGGCCAGATGAGGGGTTACCTGATCCCGGAACTTGCAAAACTGGAGCAGCAGATTGTCGCAATTTGCGATGTTGACAAACGGCAGCGGGAGAGTGCGCTAGAAATCAAGGGACTAAGTCAGGCTCGGGCGTATCACGATTATCGCGATCTCCTCGACAAAGAGACGGGCGTCGATGCTGTGATCATCGCGACTCCTGACCATTGGCATGTGCCCATTTGCCAAGCGGCTTTGGCGAGCGGCAAACATGTGTATTGCGAAAAGCCTCTCGCACATTCCGTAGCCGAATGCCGTGCCCTCGAAAAGTTAGCACTGAGCCACCCCAAATTGGCGACGCAGACGGGAAATCAAGGCTGCTCAACCGAAGGTTTTCGACGGAGTTTTGAAGTCATTCAATCCGGGTTACTGGGGCAGATCAACGAGGTGCATGTGTGGCATCCGGCTCATGGCTGGCCCAATGGCGTCGATCGTCCTGCGAACAGCGACCCGATTCCCGAGGGACTCGACTGGGATTTCTGGCTGGGTTCGGCCCCAACACGTCCTTGGAACAACGAGATTTATCATCCAGGCAAGTGGCGTGGCTGGTACGATTTCGGTGGCGGTTCAATGGCAGATTTCTGCTGTCATGGTTTTCAACTTGCTTACCGAGCGCTGGAACTCGATGCTCCAATACGAATTGCAGCGACGGGCGATGACATGGGACATGAGTCGTATCCGACACGCTGTACCGTGACGTTCGACTTCGCGGCCAAAGGAAATCGCGGACCAGTCAAACTTTATTTTTACTCCGGCGATAATCATTTCCCTCCGCATGAAATCACCAATGGTCCGGTGGACTCGACTGGTTGCTTGATTGTTGGCAGCGAAGGAACTCTCTCAGCTGGGCTGTGGAATACCGATTGTAATGTGCGGCTGAAAGGAGCCACGGAATTTCGTGGTGCCGATCAGCCCGAAATCTTGAAGATCGCAAAGACCCAACCCCGGATTGATACTGAAGTGCTTAAGTGGGATCCACGTCGCGCAGCAAAAGGGCAGCGTCCGCGTTGGAGTCAAGTAAATAATTCGCACATGTTCGAATGGGTTCTAGCCTGTGCGGGGGACGCCAAATCCTACTCACCGTTCGAAATCGGAGCGCGCATCACCGAGGTCGGAATGCTGGGTGTCCTAGCACTCCGAATGCAGCAGCCAATCGTCTGGGATGCGGAAAGACGTCAAGCAACGGGCCTCCCCGAGGCCGATGACATTCTTGATCCACAGCCGTCTACGACTCTTTATCTCCCGAGATAACGACTCAGGATCGCCCGGAACCTCTCGCTGCAAGGGCCTTAAGACCGATTGCCGTGGCGCATCCATCCGTGGCAATTGTGACGTTTCGCCCCACCGCAACTGCTCGCCATGCAGGTGTAAATACCTATAATTCAGACGTCTGCGTCTCAGTGGTTGGTTCCTTCTCAAGAAGCGGAACTCGATTTTCTACATTAAATCAAAACTGCAAGTCATTTACACAGAACAGGTTATGTCGTTGACAGATTTTTGACACGCGCTTGACGGCGACTCAACACGCTGCTGTTGTCGAAAATCGATTGGCATCGTATCGTGTGTGGATGTGATGGTGGCTGAAGTTTTTGAAATGCTGCGTCGGCAAGCATCTCTGCTGTTGAATTCTTAGGCGAGCCAGACTTTTGGGTTCGTTGATTTAAAATACTTGGGATGGAACAAATGAGCGTTTCCAGTGTATCTGTGACTGCAGATCATGTACGCACTCCTGTCGAAATCAAACGCCAGCAGACACAGACGGACACGGACACGCTAGTGGCCGCATTTCATCCGCAGCAATTGCGGTGGAGTAACGTTGATTGGGTCGTGGCATTGTTTCTTATCGGCGTCCATGCGGGTGCGTTGGCAGCTCCATTTTTCTTCAGTTGGGCAGGACTTGCGGTCTGCATCGTGATGCATTGGGTCACCTGCAGTGTGGGAATCTGTCTGGGTTATCACCGTTATCTGTCGCACAAGTCCATGAAGCTGAAGGCTCCAGCCGAATTTGTGGCGATGGTTTGCGGTTGCCTGTCCGGAGAAGGTTCACCGATGACATGGGCGGCCACACATCGTCTGCATCATCACAAATCCGACCAAGAAGGTGATCCTCATTCTCCCATCAGAGCAGACGGTTGGTGGTCACATATTCTCTGGCTATTTCCGAAACGTTCTACCGAGTCGGGGCAAGTGCTTTATCGTCGCTATGTGCCAGAACTGGTCGATCGCCCGATGATGCAGTTTTTTGAGAAGACCTTTGCTCTGTGGTTGTGGGGCGGTGGCCTCATAATGCTGGTGGCTGGCTGGATTTTGGGTGGTTGGCGGATGGGCGTTTCACTGCTTGTCTGGGGCATGTGTGTGCGAATGGTGGCCGCGTACCACAGTACTTGGTTTGTAAATTCCGCAACGCATCTCTGGGGTTACCGCAATTACGACACCCGCGATCATTCACGCAACCTCTGGTGGGTTGCGATCCTTGCCTATGGTGAAGGTTGGCATAATAACCACCACGCTCATCCCGCAGTTGCCCCTGCCGGCCATAAGTGGTGGGAAGTGGATATCACTTGGTGGTCAATTCGCTTACTGCGTGCAGTTGGCTTGGCGTACGACGTCAAAGATCGGATTCCGAAAGGGCGGCGTGCAGATGACCACGATGGGCCGATGGAGCAGGGACAATCCGGCCACAGCGAGATGGCTTCAGTTCTGACGGAAGTCGTTGCCTAATCATGCAACGCGAATGATGTGTTCACGTTGCAGCATCCTGTCAAAGATGCGTCGTATCTGGGCCCGGAATTGCGGTTTTGTGAGAGGCCGCAGTCGAAGCCTTGCGATCACGGCAAAATTGACGCGATTGATATGGAAGCTGGGAACCTGTTCTGGGGCCCGTGGTGATGCGCATCTCCCGCTGATGCTAGGCGTGCGACTTCTCCCGCTGATGCTAGGCGTGCGACTTCTCCTGCTGTTGCCACAGCGGCATCTCCTCATCTGCGACATAGCTTTGGAGGATCTCGTGCGGCCGAAACCGGTTCTTGTAGTTCATCGAGGCACAGTCGCGAATGTAATAGCCCATGTAGAGCCATGAGCGTTCATGTGTGAGTCCATCTGCGATCTCTTTCTGAATTGAAAAGGTACCCAGTCCGCGGTCGCGATATTCCGGATCGTAAAAAAAGTAGATGCTGGACATTGCCACGGCGGTCACGTCGACCAATCCAAGGCCAATCAGGCGGCCGTTGTCGCGATATTGAAATTCCCGCGCGAACTGAAAGTTGCCCTCAAGGAACGATTCGCAATAGTGATCTTTCGTGATTTCACGACTCGGCCACTGGCGGCGCCGATGCATATCTTGGTGATAGTGGTTGTAGAGCGAAATATGTTCATCGCTGACGGTTGGCTGCTGGATTGTTAGCGTTAGCTCCGCGTTTTGTGTCAGGCACCGACGCTGATTTTTATTGGGTTTAAATTCCGGCAGACACACTCGCAGGCTGCGGCATTCGCGACATGCCGCACATACTGGACGAAAGAGGGTTCTGCCAAAACGCCGCCAGCCTCGCGCGAGTAATTGTTCATAACGCGTCTCGCACAGGTCGTACGCAATCCGATAGATCATCCTTGCGGTTTGTCCTGGCAGGTAGGAACATGGCAATTCCGTGCCTTCAATTTCTAGTTCAGCAAAGGGCGTATCGTGTGTCATCTGTTTTAAATCCGCTAGACTACGAAATTTTAGTCAGCTGAGTTTTCTCTGTTTTTTTTGCAAAGTCCGTCTATGCATGACACTCTGAAACCTGCTCTCGCGGCATTATTACAAAACCGTGACCTGAGTGACACGGAATGCCGCGCGGCGATCGGTGCGATTATGGACGGGTTGTGCGAACCTGTCGAGATCGCTGCCTTCTTGACTGCCATGGCGGCTAAAGGTTCGGTGGCGGCTGAACTGGTCGGTGCAGCGTTGGCCATGCGGCAGCGAGCAACCTCGATCACCAGTCACAGTCGGCCATTGCTGGACACTTGCGGCACCGGTGGTGATCGACTTCACACGTTCAATATTAGCACCGCCGCCGCACTGGTCGCGGCATCCTGTGGCATCGCTGTGGCAAAGCATGGAAATCGTGGCGTCTCAAGTTCTAGCGGATCAGCCGACGTGCTGGAAACGCTAGGTGTCCATATATCACTGTCGGCACGCGATGCAAGTCAGTGCTTGGACGATGTCGGACTAGCATTCTGTTTCGCACCACTCATTCACGGGGCGATGAAGTTTGCGGCACCGGTCAGGCGGCAACTCGGATTCCCGACGATCTTCAATCTCCTCGGGCCGCTGACCAATCCCGCCGGTGCGGAGTATCAGTTGCTGGGAGCCAGCTCCATCGAACGGGCTGAACTGCTAGCAAACGCCCTGTCGCAGCTCAACATTCAACGTGCGTTTGTGGTTTGCGGAAATAATGAACTAGACGAAGTTTCACTGTGGGGCGCAACAACCGTCTTCGATGTGCGTGCAAATACTGTGAGCCGGCAGGAATGGACGGCAAGTGATTTTGGATTAAAATGTTGTGAAGTTGCGTCGCTGCGTGTTACGTCTGCGGCTGAGAGTGCGGCGTTGATTCTGAATGTGCTGAAAGGCGTGGCGGGCCCAGCAACTGACATGGTCGTCGCCAATTCGGCGGCCGCATTGGTGGTCAGTGGGCAAGTTGACAGTCTGCGAGCTGGCGTGGAGGCTGCTGGCGCTGCGATCAGTGCTGGGAAGTCACTCGCGATGCTGGAGGCATTGATTCAAAAGACGCGTTCTTTGGCAAATTCAGCCAGCCAAGATGAATTAATGGCCGGAAGAGCTATCCCGCGCTCGGGCACCAGTGGCGTGTAGGTGGATTCGCAAGAACTCGAAGGTGTGGCTAATTCATGGACAAAATTCTGACGAATGCGGCGCTCCCAAAACATCACAGTCAAACCCGCGTGGACGATAAAAGCTTTTGTGCATCTACAAATTCACTCGTCTTCCCGCTACAAAGTATTTCTACATGTCCGAATATCTGCTGTTCGTATCCGCCGCACTCGCGACCGCACAATTTGAGAATTGCACGGTTATTTTTCATGACAAATTTTGGCCGAACGTGAGCGAACTGCAGCGTATCGCGGCACGGCATTCCTGTTCCTACGTCGCCTTAACGGCCGCAAACAATGCGGATTCTGTTCGCCAGATGCTTAAAATGCTCAACGATTTAGCCCCCAGTGATCGGCGAATTGTCTTTGCGGATGATACGATTCCACACGACCTTGCAGGAGTGTTTCCAAGGCCATTATGCTCACTGTTGAGACGCGTGCAGCCTTTTGATTTGCTGTGCCTTTCGACAACGGCAGCCCAGCAAGCTGCCGAGCCAGACACGCTGCTCACAGCGTTATTCCGCGGCGAAGTTGCATCATCCGCTGTTGTCGCATGCCCGTCACTCGATCGATTTCCGCGGACGGGCCTAGGAACCGGCGACGCAAATTTTGGGCTCATGCCAGGTGTATTGGAATCGGCGGTGAATGCAACTCTGGTCGACGCGAAATTGTCTGTTTCCGAGCGTCAATGCCTAACATCCGGAGTTTTGTTGCTGTGGGATTTTCTCGATGCAAGCCACGCGATTTCTCAGACGATGGAGGGACGAGGGACACCCCGCACGGCCGATTACTGGCACGCGATCATGCATCGTCGGGAACTAGATGCCGAAAATGCAGCTTACTGGTTGCGGCGTGTCGGTTCTCATCCAGCATTCGACAGACTGTCGGCAAACATCTTACGCTGGATGGCCGAAACAGGCGCGCCCGTTGAAGAACAAAAATTGGCTCAGCAAACAGTTTTCCCGCGCGGTCAGTTTGCCCCATTTGCCATGCTTGAATTGTCCAAACAAGCTCTCCAAAAACCGGGGCTGTTAGCAGATCGCGCATTGCGACGGATGCAGTATTTTGAAATCCTGAATCTGTTGTCATGGTCGATGGGAACAAGCTCATCAACCTGCGAGGTTCGCATCAGCCCCCACTAGACAATCTTCACGCGCAGCGTTACGCAATTGCGAGTTCGGCAATGTGATGACCGATCTTCAATGAAGCGGTCGCGGCTGGCGACGGAGCGTTGCACACGTTGATGACACGATTGTGTCGCAGAATTACAAAATCATCGAGCAGTTTTCCATCAAGTCCCAACGCTTGGGCTCTCACGCCGGCTGGAGCGGATTGGAGATGTTCGCCGCGAATTTCAGGCACCAATTGCTGCAGTGCTTTGACGAACGCCGCCTTAGAAATTGAGCGCCAAACTTCGCCAATTCCTGTCTTCCAGTTTCGCGCGACGAGTTTAGTGAATCCGGGATAGGTCAATGATTCAAAGACATCGCGGAGATTGATCGTACGCCAGTTGTAGCCTTCGCGCGCCAGAGCCAAAACGGCGTTCGGTCCACACTCGACGCCACCCTGAATCATCCGGGTGAAGTGGACACCCAGAAACGGAAAGCGTGGATCGGGCACTGGATAAATGAGTGTTTTGCAAAGATGGTGAGCTTCCGGCTTTATTTCAAAATACTCGCCTCGAAACGGAATAATGCGTTCCCGCATTTTCAAGCCACTCTGGCGTGCAATGCGATCACTGTGGAGCCCGCCACAATTGATCACCTGAGATGCTTCGAGATCACCATCGGAAGTTTGTAAACGCACAAAGTCAGTGCGCTGGTCGATCGACTTGACGCAGCAGTTAAGATGAATTTGAGCGTTTGCCGCCAACAGCAGACTTCCAAGTTTTTGACACATGCCAGGGTAATCAACAATGCCTGACTCCGGCACGTGAATCGCGGCAATACCGGCACAGTGCGGTTCCAGTTGCTGCAGTCGGTCGACACCGATAACTGAGCAATCGACGCCGTTTTGTCTGCCGCGTTCGAAGATGGTCTGCAGTTGTGGCAACTGCTGCGGATGGGTGGCTACAATCACCTTGCCTGTACGCTGCCATGGCACGCCATATGTATCGCAAAATGCCTCCAAAGCGGCTTTACCGTCACGACAGTTTTTTGCCCGCAGGGAGCCTGGCTTGTAGTAGATTCCCGAATGAATCACGCCCGAATTACGGCCGGTTTGATGAAATGCCAGTCTGGGTTCTTTTTCGAGCACGGCCAGTTTCAGACTTGGATTTAACTGCGTCAATTGCCATGCCGTCGCCAGTCCGACGATTCCTCCACCAATAATTGCAAAGTCGAAACGCGGCACGGGGTTGGTGATTTCCAAGTTGATATTTCCCTGATCTCTCACACTCGCAGATGTTCGAACGCCTCGCGAATTGACATGATGTAACTGACATAGAATGGGCCGAATTCCGCGTAGCCGGCGGAGGCTTTGTCAAACCGCATCGTATAAACAATCTCTTTAATGTGCTCCGGTGCTCGGCTCCAGAGTGTGACGCCCCACTCCCAATCGTCAAACCCTGTGGCCGCCGTGATTAACTGTGAAACTCGACCAGCGAACTTGATCCCGGAGGTCGCATGTTCGGCCATTAACTCACTCCGAAAACTAAAAGGTTCCTTGTACCAATTGGCGAGTGGATGCCGTGCTTTGTTCATCGGATAAAAGGTCATCACGGGAAACGGAGGAAAGTCTGGATACAAACGCTGCTGATTCATGGCGGGCAGTCGCTGCTGATAGGCATTCAACTTGGCCTGAAATGCGGGGTCATCCGGCTTTGTGCCGTCCCGCTGGAGTCGCTGGGAATACTGCTCGACGGAAGGTACATATTCACTGACTTCCGTGATGGAGACAAATGAGTACGTCGGTTCTAGCACCGTTCCCAAACGACTCGCGCGAAGCCGCTGGACAAGAGCATCAATTTTCAGTGGGTCTGGATCCATCAGCATGAGACCCAAGTCCGCCCGATGCCCTGACACGGCGGAGACCTGCATCCGCAATGGAACATATTCGCCTTCTGCATTCAGAATGTCGATCACCTCCGCGCGGCCCTGAACGCGGTCGGATGGGTCAAGTGCCATGAGAGCCGCTTGGTTGATGCGGTAGTAGATATGCAGGCAATGCCAGCCCTCTGTCATGAGCACAGTCGGTTCTGGGAGCGGAGCAGAATGTCCATGAGGGCGTTGCACGGCAGCGACTTTCAAAAGCGATCAGCACAAGGGAAAGGCAGACTTTTGCCCGCTCCAGATGATACACAACTCGACAACGCGCCAGATGAACATTCCACAGGGGCGAGTGTTGTTTTGTCGAACTTGGAAGTTTGCCCCTGTTTTGTTGATGCTCGCCACGTCTCAGGAACGCATCTGAGGTTAGAAAATGCGGGATTTTTGCATCGTTCCGTCGCGGGAACGCACCATTTGGAGCCGAAAAGGTCAGAAGTCCTGAAATACTCTCGTAATCGTCGAAAAAGCGCCGAACATTCGCCGGAGAATGTGATGTAATATACTAGACCGCCAAATTTTTGAATTGCTGCCATTCAGGAGTCGCTAAGAAATGCAGAGTACAAGTGACAAAACTAAATTGATCCGACCTTCAAATTGGGTCGTCTGTTTCGGCATGACAGTCGCTGTTTGTTCTTGGAATCCTGCAGCTGGTGCTGAAAACAAAGCGGCCGAAAAGACGAGCAGCAGTGCCGAAACGGATGCGGAAAAGCCCGCGACTGAAGGTTCCATTGTTGAATTCATTGATCAACAGCTTCGGCAGGGATGGGTAGACAATGAGATACAGCCGTCTGACGCCGCGACTGACGAGGAGTGGATTCGGCGGATTTATCTAGATCTGTGTGGTCGCATTCCGACATTGGAAGAAGCGAATGGCTTTTTGAAGGACGAAAGTCCGCGTAAGAGATTTGTGTTGATCGAGACACTGCTTGCACACGAGGACTACGTCCGCAACTTTACGACAATCTGGACCAACAATAGTATCGGTCGCGGTGCCCCCCGCCGTGTGAGTCGCACGGGAATGGAAAAATTTTACCGTGAGGCATTCGCAAAAGAACGTCCTTGGAATGAGATTGTGGTCGATATCGTCACGGCATCAGGACACTACGAGGAAAACGGTGCGGTGAACTACACGCTCGCTCAAATGCAGATGCCCGACGATGGCGTGCAATTGACAGCAATGACGACACGTCTCTTCCTCGGTCTCCAAGTTCAATGCACCCAGTGCCATAATCATCCATTCAATAAGTGGCAGCAGGATCAATTCTGGGAATACAACAGCTTCTTCCGCCAAGTAAGAAAAGAAGATCATCGCAAGCTCGATCCAAACACTGGACGCATGGTCGATGATTATTCCGAAGTCACTTGGCAGGATTTTTCAGGGCCGGTTTATTACGAAAAACGCAGTGGCGTGATGCAAGTTGCGTTTCCGCGATTTGAAGGCCATGAAGTTGATCCAGGGGCCGACACTGATCGCCGGATCGAATTTGGAAAATTGCTGACGGAATCGATCGATGGTCAGCCTCCGCACATCGCTCAGGCCATGGTAAACCGGATGTGGAGTCATTTCTTTGGCTATGGATTCACTCGGCCTGTGGACGATATGGGGCCACACAATCCGGCCAGTCATCCCGAGTTACTACTGCGTTTGTCGCAGGAATTTGTGGCAAGTGGTTACAACATTAAACAGCTCATTCGCACAATTTGTGCGACCGAAGCTTACGGCCTTGGAAGCCAGTTCAATGACAAGAACAAGACTGATGATCCTGCGGCAGGTGAAATGCCATTGTTCAGTCACTTGTATTTGAAGTCGATGCAGGCTGAGCAGATGTATGACTCCCTGATCGTGGCCAGCAACGCACATCAATCTGGGCGTGGTGGCTGGAGTGCTCAAGAGGAGCAGCGCCAAAAATGGATGCAGCAGTTTGTGGTCGCATTCGAAAATGATGAGAACGACGAATCAACTACCTTCAATGGGACAATTCCGCAGGCTCTGATGATGATGAATAGCGAATTGATTGACAAAGCGTGTAGTATCGAACGTGGCAGTTTTCTGTTTGAGACAATGAGTAAGCCCGGCTCAGAACCACAGAAGATTCAGGATCTGTATCTTGCGGCTTTAAGCCGCCATCCAACGCGGTCTGAAATAAGCAAAGTTCAGAAGATGCTCAACGCAAACAGCTACCGTACTAACAAGCTCAATGGTTACCAAGATCTTTTCTGGGCTTTGTTGAATTCGAATGAGTTTGTGCTCATTCATTAAGAAATGGATCTAACAACGGAGTCTTGGGGATTTTAATAAACACCGTTCACACTCTTTAAGTTTACGATTTAATAACCTTTTTTCTAGGAGTAATCTACATGTCACTTTGGAATAATTACGGGATGAATCGCCGACACTTTATGCAGCACATGGCGACAGCCGCGGCGACAATTCCTGCCATGAATTTTCTGTCACATGTTCAGGCCAATGCCGATGTCGTCAAGGCAAATCAGAAATCCTGCATCCTGATGTGGATGGGTGGCGGTCCTCCAACAATTGACATCTGGGACTTGAAACCGGAGTCAAAGAATGGTGGTGAGTTCAAACCAATCGATACTGCCGCCTCCGGCGTTCAAATTTCTGAACATATGCCTGAAACCGCAAAGATGTTCCAGGATCTATCCCTTGTGCGTTCCATGAGTACGCGTGAAGCCGACCACGGTCGCGGGCGATACTACATGCAGACTGCTTACGTGCCTAACCCGACGGTCGTTCACCCTACGTTTGGTTCAGTTGTGAGCTACGAACTTGGGAAGAACCGCACGGCACTTGAGATTCCGGCATTCGTGTCTGTGGATGGTGGTGCCGGGCAAGCAGGATTTCTGGGTATGACGCATGCTCCCTTCGTGGTCGATAATACCGGACGGATCAGGAATGCCCCAACCGAAGAAGGCAAGATTCGACTTGCTGACCGGCTTACGATGCTCGCAGAGATTGAATCTAGCTTTATGGCGTCACGACGCGGCGAACTGCCAGGAGCACACAAGGACGTGTATCGAAATGCTGTCAATTTGATGACCTCAAAGCAAATGACGGCCTTTGACGCAGCAAAAGCAGAAGCCAGCCTTGGGCTTGAAGCTGAATCCGAAGCTACAAAAGAAGCTTACGGTAAGAACGGATTCGGGCAAGGATTGCTCATGGCCCGTAGATTAGTTCAGGTGGGTGTTCCGTTTGTCGAAGTGAATATGGGTGGTTGGGACCTGCACGCCGGGGTTTTCGACACCTTGAAAAATCAAAGACTGCCGCAGTTGGATAAGGGCATCGCTGCGATCACAGCCGATCTTAAGCAGCGTGGAATGCTCGACAATACAGTGCTTGTATGGATGGGCGAATTCGGACGTACGCCGCGAATCAATCAAGATGTAGGTCGTGACCACTGGGCTGCATCATGGAGCGTGATGATGGGCGGCGGCGGATTGAAAAACGGCCAAGCTGTTGGAGCGACCGATAAGGACGGTCTCCAAATTGCTGACGGAAGTAAGGCATACTTGCCTGGCGATATCTGGGCCACGGTGGCGATGGCGATGGGTATCCCGGTGAACACCGTGCATACTTCAAAGCGTGGTCGACCGATGAAATTGGCAAATGGTGGAACGCCAATTCAGGAACTGATTGGCTAATCTCATTCGGAGATGAGAATCTGAATTTAGAAGCCCGGACTGAAAAGTTCGGGCTTCTAATCTGTCGGGCTATTCTGAATTGAAAAACGTTGATAATTCATGCTGAATCGTGTCAGAGAGAGTTGGTGGAGAGATTTTTATGGCTGCGTCCTCGCCACAATCTGCAACTGAAAACTGTGGCAGTCAACAGGCGCCCAGTGAAGACTTTGTTCGATTATTTACGCAGTCACAGCGAGTTCTCTATCTCTTCATAGTCCCCCTTGTTCATACCACTGCAGACGCTGATGAAGTTTTGCAGGAAAGTAACGTCGTGATCCTGAGCAAATGGGGCCAATTTGAAATGGGAACAAATTTTTTAGCTTGGTGTCGGGCGATCGCCCGCTTGGAAGTGTTTCGCTTTCGCAGATCACGGCACCATCGCGTTCAGTTGCTTGGTGATGATGTGGTTGGTTTATTGGCTGACCAGATGCAAGAACAACCGAGTGATTTTGAGCAGCGTCGTGATGCGTTAACCGAATGTATCGGCAAATTGCGATCGCAGGATCGGGAACTGATTCAAAGACGCTACTCGACAGGATTGAATGGCGACAACGTTGCGCAGCAACTGGGACGTCCCGCGAACTCGGTTTACCAATCTTTGGGACGTGTTCGTCGCGTGTTGCTTGAATGTATCCGCCGCCGACTGGCTGCAGGCGGTGTGCATTGAACAACCATGACGAGACTTTTTTGACGCTTTGCAATCTCTGGTGCGATGAGCAACTCTCAGTCAAACAATTTCAGGACCTTGAGGAGTTACTGCGATCCGATCGTGGACGTTTGCGGACTTTTGTCGAATTTACTCAGCTACATGGTCAGCTTGCATGGGACGGTGGCGTGGTCGCAGGTTCTGGTCTGACAGGTATTGCCGAAGGCACTGCTTCACTCCTGAGCACTGATTGCCAAATTGCCCCTGAAGTTCGGCAACGCAGATCACGTTATAGTCCGAGACTGGTTGCGGCAGTTGCTGCGTGCCTCCTGTTTGCCGGGATTGCAACATTCAACTGGCGTGAGACGCGTGTGTGGCAACTTGCGAAGGTTGTGACACAGGCGGATAATGGGGAAAAATCGATTCCAATTCATCTGCAGCCGGTATCCAAACAACTTACAGGCTCTGAACAAAACGTTGCCCAAAGCGGCGAAACCAGCCAACTCGATCCCATCCTACGGAACGATGTGCGGTCGGAAGTTCTTACGTCTGAGATCGCTGTGACCGATCCAAATGCGGGACGTGACGCCCAATCAATTCCACTGCCTCCCGTAGTCCTCGACGATGCCTCGATCATTGCAGAAGTTGATAGGCTTGTCGCAGCGACATGGTCAGACCACAACGTTAGTGCAGCGGACGTCGCAGATGATCATGAGTGGGTGCGTCGTTGTTTTTTGACACTCACCGGTCGCATACCTACCGTGACCGAAGCATCCACATTTGTTGCCTCAACCTCACAACGGAAACGGACTGCACTTGTCGATTCTTTACTGGAGGATTCGCGTTGTGCAGAAAACCTCTCGGTGACTTGGACAAATCTACTGATCGGTCGCACCAATGCTCGCGAAGTAGACCAAGAATCGCTCTATGAATTCCTCTTGCGACAGTTTTCAGAGAATCGCCCTTGGATGGAAACAGTTGGCGATCTGATTTCGGCTGAAGGTCGCAGTGATCAGAACGGAGCGACAAATTTTCTGCTCGCCCACCTCAACGACCAAGCAACTCCGGCTACGGCTGTGACAGCACGTTTGTTTTTAGGGCAGCAGGTACAGTGTACTCAGTGTCACGATCATCCTTTTACAAAGGACCGCAGTCAGGATGAATTTTGGTCGCTCAATGCATTTTTCAAGCAAACCGAACGTCGACGGCTGAGCGTGACGGCGACCGAGGGGAAGCTGGAAAATATCTGGACATTAACGGACACAGGTTCGCCCGGAATGACGTTTTATGACACATTGCGTGGCCAGACAAAGGCCGTATTACCTGAGTTTGATGGTCACGTGATGCTGGCGGATGATTCACGGCCGCGTCGGGCCGAATTAGTGCGATTGTTGGCGACAGATAGTCATCAGTTGGTTGCTCAGGCGATGGTCAATCGAACATGGGCTCAGGTTTTTGGCTACGGCTTTACGAGTCCGATCGATGATCTTGGGCAACACAATCCGGTCAGCCATCCTGAATTACTAAAATTTCTGACTCAGTCCTTTGCAAAATCCGACTATGACGTCCGACGATTGCTCCGTTGGCTCGCGTTATCTCAAACGTTTCAGCTGTCCAGTGTACAGGCTGAACAGTCCGTGGTGATTGATGATCCGGAAGAAGGCGGCACTCCGCTCTTCTCTCGCGCATATCCGCGTGCGATGGAACCGGAACAGGTCTACGATTCCATCCGGATTGCGATCCGTTCTGCTGCAGATCAGCCGATTGACTCTTCAATTGGCAGCGCGCACCGTCGCGAATGGGTCGAGCAGTTTGTGCGTTCGTATGGGACCGATGAAAACGATGAACAACTTGCATTTGGCGGCAATATTGCTCAGGCAATGCTCATGATGAATGGTCCTGAGCTTCAGTCCGCGATCCCACTGACAGCAGTCGAAGTGACCAAGACTGTTAACGACGGTCAACAAGGCATCCAGAAATCACTGGAGCGAATCGCGATGGCCACCCTGAATCGAGAACCATCAGTACGGGAAGAGAAGATCTTCCGTGGCCGCTATCGAGCTCTCATGCGTTCGATGCCGAGCGATGTGGCCATCCGCACGGCGACGGAAGATATGCTTTGGGCTTACCTAAACAGCAGCGAATTCACTTCCGTCCACTAGAAACGGCGCAGACGACGATCAGCGTTTTCTGTGCCGCCATTTCTGCGTCAGTATTGGCAGAACTTTGACCAGCCGCAGTAACTGGTCATCGCAGAGAAGACGAGGGCTAAGCCCATAAATGACGTCCAACACAGGCCGATCTGCCGTGACGTTGCCATGACTGTCAACACCACACCGGCAATGACTAGCAGTCCATTGGCGACTAGCGCCTGACGTTCAAGATTCATTCTGTATCAATCGTGTTTTCACCTCTACTGGATCTGACTCAGTTTTCCCTCGAACTCTATCAACTCATGCAGGCGAGACTGACCAATCGATTCCTGTTGTGGGTTCGATTCGCGAGACTCAGTGTGTTGGAGCACTGCCGCTGGTGACATCTCGTCCGCCGGTTTATGCAGCCATAAGCCTGCGGAAGCGTAAGCGTCCGGGGAATCCATTCTTGCCAGGGTCGGTAGTCTTGAGTCCGGTGAATGCCGGTCTCTGGGCTTTTTCTGGTGAAGTGAGTTATAAGCGAACGGGAGCAGGTTTGGCGTGAGCGGATTGAGTGGCAGCTGTGGTCCGGGCTGACGGTGGCCACGTGCTGTGAAGAGGCGGGCGTTTCGGTTGCCTCATTTGACCGGTAGAAGAAACTGCTGACGGAGCTGCAAGGTCCTCGGCGACTACGATCGACGCAACGCACGAAAATGCGGTTGTCAGGTCGAAAGAAGGGTGCGTCTCAGTTTGTGCCGATTGCCCTGCGAGATTCTTTGACCAGTCCCGGTCCTCCGCAGAACATCGCATCAGACCATGGCAGCAGCATACGAATCGAACTGCCCAACGGCGTGGTGATTCATGTGGCTGGCGATCTGGACGGTCAGCGGCTGGGCGATGTGATCATCGCGGCCGGTCAGATTCACAATGTTCATGCCGGGGCGACAGCGCACGGTCTGCTGCAGCATGAGGTGTCGTCATGCTGAGTCTTCCCTCACGCACAAAGATGTTTCTGTGCATGAATCCTGTGGACATGCGGAAAAGTTTTGACGGACTGTTCGGAATCGTGCGGGAGGAGTTTCGGCAGGACTCGCTCAGCGGCCATCTGTTTCTGTTCGTCAACAAGCGTCGCGATCGCATGAAGGCGATTTTCTGCGACGATGATTGTTTGTGGATTGATGGCACAGGAACGGGCTTTGTTCGCCGAACAGCAGCAGCGGTAAATCGATTTCGAACAGGTGCTGGATCGCAGTGCAAAGGACTTCGATCAGCTTCGGGAAGATCATCAGAAGGCGATCGACGAATTGCGTTTGCTTCGCCGCTGGATCTACGGTTCGCGGCGTGAACGGCACGTTGCTGACGCAAAGCAGCAGCATCTGTTTGAAATGGGCGAGTTGTTCGCCGAGCCCCAGCCTTCCGCAGAGCAATCCTCGGCCAGCAGCGAATTTCCTGCCAGTGCTTAAGACGCGGCACAGGCTGCGGCCGCTGAGGAAAAAGCTGCCCGTCGTCGAAAGAAGCGTGCCGACAGAAAGCTGTGCCTAGATGCGATTCCGCAGACTAAACATGATCACGATGTGTCGCCGGAGGAGAAAGTCTGCGGTGAGTGCGAACGTGACAAGACATGCATCGGTGAAGAGATCAGTCGGGTCCTAGATTTTGTGCCGGGACAACTGCAGGTTCACAACCATCATCTGAAGAAGTACGCCTTTACGTGAGCCGCATGCGAAGTCGATGTGCCGCCCTTCTCGCTGTCATACTTTTCCATGATCGGTGACAGATCCAACTGCTCCGACACATCCATCAAGAAATAAACCAAATGGCCATCCGGCAGCCAGTCCTGCGGCGATGGTGGAAACAGCCAGCTCTGATCCGGATTCCATTCACGAAAGGTTCGACTCATCCTTGACCTCGACTCCACGTCGCGCGAAAAACGGCTCACGAAAGCTGCTGAAAATCAAACGCAACAGCAGCGGCGGCGGTTTTTAGCGCATTGCCGCAGTAATTTCCAGGTCGAACGAGGTATCGGGACAGACTCCTAGGGGCTGGGAGAAATCAAAAGACTTACCACTACGACTGAAAAGACGCCAATCAGCATCAGGGCGGAGAAAGTTGTGCCGATTACGGACATCGTGCGAGGACGTCTGGGAGTCAAAAAACCACTGAGGCACAAAATCAAAGCCACAACATTCAGCACCGCCGCACTGGCAGCGACAACAAGCAACCGGGTTAACGCCGGTGCGTTGGTCTGGAGCGCTTCCAGTTCCTGCTGCGACGACGGCAGTTGCTGCAACTTGTAAAACAAAACACCATAAAGTCCGGCAGCGACCAGCGCGAACCCGATCCCGGCCCAGCTCACAATGTTCACTGTCCCCTGCACTTCTGGCGTGATAGGGTTAATATCGGAAACAAGTTCTGTGGACACTTAAAACTTTCAAGGAATCATCGCCCGGATGCCCGTAAGAAAGACCAAGGCGCTCGCCAACACGCCGACGAAGAACGAGAGAAAGAAACCGATCACTGCCAGTGAACGCGGCTGCTGTCTCAAACCATAATACAAGCAAGTGAACAACGCCGCCGCCGTCAGCAGCAGACTGGTCCCAAGGATGATCACGATCAACCACGCCTCCACCGAATCCGGCGTCAACCTTTGCGCTTGATTGTTCGTCACCAAATAGTACATCAGCAAAATCCAAGTGGCATGTCCCAAAAGTTGTAACACGCTAAGAATAAATCCGACAAACCCCGAACGGTTGCTCATCAGCAACCGAATTGTTTCCCGCAGGGGAACAGCATCGTCAGAATTTGAGTCAGCAATTGCAGCCGTTTTTCTTGGTGCTACGTAGCGGGATCTACGCGCTGATTTGATTTTCTTGCCGGAATTACGCGCCACAGTGTATGAAATCCAATTGAGTCAAGGTTTTCCACAAGCCAGTGGCGTTTCTGTGATTCGGCATCGGCTGAATACCACTTTTGAACAATCTTTGTAGATTATGGTGCATCTGTACGCGATTCCACAACCTCCGAGAAACCTCACGATGATTCAAACAGTAAATTCCGTTCCATCGAGATACCATACGGTCACGCCTTATCTGCTCATCAATGGTGCCAGTGACGCGATCGCATTTTACATTCGAGTCTTCGGGGCTGAGGAAATTACGCGGCTGACGGCACCAGACGGACGCATTGGAC
>Ga0209553_1000086_pt1 | contig 42489 bp, 35 predicted proteins | sample LauGreFBDMM110DN_2_FD_188217 | JGI IMG/M metagenome (GOLD analysis project Ga0209553, IMG submission 188217) | Freshwater lake microbial communities from Lake Michigan, USA - Fa13.BD.MM110.DN (SPAdes) (version 2) | ecosystem: Environmental > Aquatic > Freshwater > Lake | place: Lake Michigan...
CGGCTAGCGCGCGCCTGCCAGCCCGGTGCCGCGGGCAGGCGTTTCGCCGCTTGTAACCAGCACCGGCAAAGACCTATGTTGACCGCGGGGCGGCCGGGCATGGGGCTTGGTTACAGCCTGTGCGGGTATAATGAGAGGATGGATGCAAGCGAGCAAGCAAGGATATGACACCCCAAGAGCGGGCATTGGAATCCGGCAAGGACTTCCAGAATCAGCCATGGGCAGCGTTTCAGGGCTAGGCGGCGGTGATTACGGTTGCTCAAACAGTCGTGGTGCTGCTGGCAATTTACCAGTAAGCGAAGGCGCGCGTAACTGCTACCGAATTTTTGATGCAAATATAGTGAAAAAATAAAAGCTATGTTTGCTTAAGACCCTGAATATGCTCAAAGTTAAGGGAAGGAAAACTGAAATGATTCCGAAAGGCCTATTATTTTTTCCGGTAACACCGTTTCAGACTGATCAATCGCTAAATTTACCCGCACTAAAGCAGCATTTAGAGATTGGGTTGAATTACGAACCAGGTGGATTATTCGTCGGCTGCGGAGCGGGCGAGTTCCATGCCTTGAGTGAAAATGAAATTCTTGCAGTAATCAAAATTGCCGTAGAAACCAACAAAGGAAGGGTACCTTTGTACATTGGCGCCGGTGGGCAAATACAAGTCGCTAAAAATATTTCTGCAAAAGCACAGGATCTCGGAGCTGATGGCCTTTTGGTATTTCCTCCATACATGGCTACTCCATCGGACGAAGGCTTGTTGAGATATTTTGATGAGTTATCGTGCGCATCCAGTTTACAATTAATTGCTTATAACAGGCTTGGAACGGTTTTGACCGCAGAATTAATTCGCGGTCTTTTAAATATAAAAACAGTTATTGGAATCAAAGATGGTTTTGGAGACTTCAATAAAATATCTGAAATGATTAAAATAGTTAGCGACTGGGAAATAAGTAATCCGAATGACAGAAAAATTACTTTCATGAATGGAACGCCTACTGCAGAAATATGCGCCGTTGGTTTTCGAGAGTTAGGAATAACAACCTATTCATCCGCTGTTCTATCTTTTGCCCCCATAATTTCTTCATTATTTTATAAGTCACTCATAAAGCAAAACGACGTTGTCGTGAGAAGTCTTCTTGATAATTTTTACATCCCATTGGCAAGAATAAGAGACGAAATTGCAGGCGGAGCAATTTCCATAATGAAGGCAGGATGTCGTATTAATGGATTTGATTATGGCGGGGTTAGGGCCCCGTATCTCGATCTAAGTGAAGAGCAGACAATGAGATTAACCACCGTAATTAAAAAAGGTACGGAGATCGCTACCTCTCTGAAAGAAATGTAGCTCCTGACTCCAAGACAATGGTTGGATGGGGGTTAGCGGAAATTGGTGCTCATTAAGGCTGACAAGAGTGGGGGTGTGTACTATGCGGAGGTGTCAAGGCATTTGAATTTCCTTTCCGTCAGCGTATGTGCGACAAGCCCTGCCAGAGCCGCCTTTGCAATTTCCCTCAAACATCTAGTGCTGCCAGGCCGGTCTTGTAACGCAAGCTGATAGCTTGTGTAGAGAAGACCGCAAGCTACCAGCTCGCGTTACAAACTGGGTTTCACCCACCCGCCGAATATCGCCTCAGCGTAGGCGGCGGCGGCCAGGGCCACATCTTCCCGCCAGGGATGGGCCGTGAACTGGACTCCGATGGGCAGTCCCTCGGGTGATGTGCCCACCCGCACGACCGCGCTGGGCCAGCCGGTCAGGTTGTGGGTCATTGTGTAGGTAAAGTCAGCGATGCGCTCCTCGATTTCGCCCACCGGCAGGGCTGGCCTCGCGTTGACCGGTGCGATGAGCAGGTCGTAGGCCTGAAACCAGGCCAGCGCCTCTGATCGGAAGCTGTCTACCCGCTCCAGCAGTTGCTCGAGTTCCAGCGCGCCCAATGCTTTGGCCGTATGCACAAAGGCCAGACCAGTCTCGTCCAGCGAAGTACCAGCCCGCTCCAGGGCTATCTTCAGCCCAGCGCGCCCGGTCGCGCCCAGCAGCCCGCGCAGCAGCGCAAAGTTATCCGCCATACCGGGGAGCAACGCTTCTTCCACCAGGCAGCCCGCGGCATTGAGTGCGCCCGCCACCCGCTGCACCGCAGTGACAGTCTCCGGCGTGGGAGTTGCTACGCCGTTGTCGGCGAAGAAGGCCACCCGCAGACCGGCCAGATCGACCTTTCGGTAATCGCCCCGAGGCATAGGAATCACATACGGGTCTATGCCATCCGGACCAGAAATGACAGAGAGGGCCAGGGCCACATCTTCCACCCGGCGCGCCAGGGGGCCGACCTGTGTCAACAGATCAGCCAGACCGCCGAAGGGGATGGCGTGGCCGGTGCGGGGCACCCGTCCGCTGGTGGGATGAAGGCCGGCGATGCCACAGAAGTGGGCGGGCAGGCGTACAGAGCCGCCGGTGTCTGTGCCCAGATCGATGGGTGAGCCGCCCGCGGCCACAATCGCGGCCGCACCGCCGCTGCTGCCCCCGCTCATCCGTCTGGTGTCATAGGGGTTGCGCGTCGGACCAAAGATGCGGTTGTTGGTGTAGAAGGAGAGAGTGAACTCAGAGGTGTTCGTCTTGCCCAGCAGAATCGCGCCCGCGGCTTTCATCCGGGCCACTGCGCTGGCATCGGCGGCAGGGACAAAATTCCGGCGGCCCACTGTGCCCCAGGTGCTGACAACGCCTGCGGTATCGAAGGAATCTTTGATCGTCATGGGCACACCGTGCAGGGGTCCCCACAATTCCCCCGCGTGAAGGGCAGCGTCGGCTGCCCGCGCCCGCTCGTGGGCATCCTCGGCCAGGGCGACGACAGCATTCAGGGCCGGATTTACCACGGCGATGCGGCGCAGATGGGCCTCCACCACTTCAGCAGAGGAGACTTCCCGCTCCCGGATGCGCCGGGCGATTTCCGTGGCGGTAGAAAAGATGAGATCAGTCATCGGAAATTCCTCATTTGATGGCGGGGGATATCAACATTCCGTCGATGGCGGTGCGCTGTATTGACCGATCCGTGTATCCAGCGTTGCCAGAGTCGTTCCATTGGCAAGCGCCCGGCTGACGAGCAGCCTGTCGCATGGGTTGCGATGCAAGAGCGGCAGAGACGCCAGCGGCAACAGGCTGCTTTTATCGGCATCCAAACAAACGCATGGGTGTCCAGCAGAATTTTCATCTTCCCTCAAATGCATCCATAAGATCATCAGGCAGGGGATCGTCAAAGTCGGCGGGAATGAAGAACTCGCTCTTTGCCAGCCCATCGGGCCGCAGACCGGTTTCAGGAATGGAATCCAGCACCGTCACAATTTGCCAAAGGGAGTCGGAAAGGTGAATGGGATCCAGCAGGCACACGGCTCCACCTTCTTCAATAATTGCGTGCAAAGTCTGCCTCGATCACCTCCAACTCTTCCGTTTGGTTCACTGTGGCTGGGTCAGTATACAACAGGTAGATTACACACTCTTTGCGCTTTTTCCAAAACATCCACGCCTGCCCGCAGCATCTGAAAAACAGAACCTCCACCGGTTCATACTTGTGCAGGCCGATGCGGCAGTGGGTGACGATGATGTACAGAGAATAACTCTACAGAAACGGCGCCGGTGCGGCAGATACTGGAACATGCAGGCGCGCAAAAAACTGCGCCGGCAATCGCGCCAGCGCGCTCACCACCGCTGGAGATGAACAGACAGCAGCCGGCTGCTCCGGATGGGGTGTTTGAGGCAATTCCTGAACTAAAGTTTGACCCGACGGCACGTCTGGCAGCAGAAGCGGATCGTGATTTGTGGACGCGCCCCACGGGTGCGGATGCAGAGCTGATCCCGGAACGGGAGTTTGATCAGACCTTGGTATTGTAAAACTGCGCTGCACAAATGGCATAGCAGCGGAGAGTGGGTGGGTGTGGTTCAGGCGCTGGCAGGGTGCGGTGAGAGTTGTGGACTGCCAATGCCGGGATATCGAAGTTGCGCTATGCCTGCGTGTTGAGCTGGTCAATCTTTGCCTAGTTTATTTCTTGTAGTATCCGACACCAAGACGAAATAAATTTCGGAGCAACACAATTACCTACTTGACAATATCATAAACTATCTGCTATGGTATGCTGTTTATATAAAGTAATTAAGATTTTTCTTCAAGCCGGTGTCGTGAAATAGTAATACCAAGGTGTAAATAGGTGAATGCAGCGCGAACTTTATTTAATTTATTTTGGAGGTAATGCTAACTTGTTGTGCAGAAGAATGGAACGAACGACAGTGAATGTTTATATTTTTGAAGGAGATAAATAATGACAAAGAAAACTGTAAGTAGGCGAGACTTCGTAAAGGCAACTGCCCTTGGTGGCGGTGCCATAGTACTTGCGGCATGTGCAGCGCCGGCTACGCCCGAAGCTGCCGCGCCGGCAGCCACCGCCGCGCCGGCAGCCACCGCCGCGCCGGCAGCCACCGCCGCGCCGGTAGCCACCGCCGCGCCAGTCAAGAAAGCCATTCCCGCGTCGGCCCAGGGTCAACTGCCGGTCCCGCGCGACGAGACTTTCGTGGTGTCCAACGCGGGCCCATTTGTGGTCTTCGACTCGTTCAACCCCTACATCCCCAGTGGCGCCGAAACGACCGACTCTGGAAACCAATTGATGTATGAGCCCCTGTGGTACTTGGATCCAACCGCTACCGACCCGGCGAAGGTGTACGTCCCGGGCCTCGCTGAAACGTGGGCGTATGAGAACGATTACCAGAAGTTGACTGTGAAGCTGCGTAAGGGCGTCACCTGGAATGACGGAAAGCCGTTCACTTCGGCCGATGTCGCCTTCACCATCGGGTTGCTGATGGGTAACGAAAAGCTGATCGGTTTCAAGACTTGGAGCGATCAGGTGGATAAAGTCGAAACGCCAGACGACCTCACCTTCGTACTCACGCTCAAGAAGCCACTGCCCCGCTTCCACTATATTTTTGTTGCCATTGAGACGGGCTCCTTTCAGGTACTGGCCAAGCACATCTGGGAAGGTGAAGACCCAACCACCTTCAAGAACTGGCCTCCGGTAACCACCGGACCCTACAAACTGTACCAATCCTACCCCGAATTGAAGATGTTCGTCTACGAACGGAACGAGGATTACTGGGGTAAGGATGCCGGCTTCTTCCCGGCGCCCAAGTACTTTGCCTCCATGCAAGGCCAATCAGGTGCACAGACGCTGCTTGACCTCCAGGCGGGCGCAATAGACTTTACCGGACTTGTCGACCTGCCGGTGTTCGAGCCCTCAATGCCCTACGACCCCATGCTGGGGTACACCGTCATGAAGGGGAACAACGGGCCGCATGGCTTCCACCTGAACTGCGCCGTGGCCCCTCTGGACAATGCGGAGTTTCGCTGGGCGCTGTCATACCTAGTCAACTATCCGAAGTTTGCCGAGGTGATCTCGGCACCGCCGGTGTTATACAACAACGGGGTGTTCAACAGCACCGACGTCCACGCCAAGTACCGCAATAAAGACATCCTGGCTAAATACCCGCAGGAGTACAACCCCGAGAAGGCGAAAGAGATCCTCGAAAAGCTGGGCTACAAAGCGCGCGAAGATGGCAAGCGCTTGATGCCGGACGGCAAACCCATCTTTCTCGAGGCCTACAGCTACTACAGCAGCGGCCACCAGAAGACGGAGTTCTTGCTCGACCTGGCGAGCGAGGCTGGGAAGGTTGGCATTGACGTCGCGGTCCGAATGGCTCAACAGCCGGCGGCCGAGGCGGCCGTTTTCGTCGGCAACTACAGCATCTACGTCCGAAATGTGACCGGGCCAGGCCCCTCGATTGATCCCTTCAACCTGTACAACTGGCTGCGCAAGACGGACAATCCACTTGGCGAGAAAACCGGCTTCAACTGGAACCGGTGGGATAACCCCAAATCCGACGAGCTTCTGAAGGAGCTCGCTGCGATCAACCCAGACGACCCCAAGGCGATGCCGCTCTATGACGGGCTGCTCGAGGAGTTCATGAAGGGTATGCCCTCCATCCCTCTCGTTGAGACCGCTTTTGCACGGATGTGGACGAAGCGCTATTGGGATAATATCCCGACCAACGACAACTACTACGCGGAGCCACTTACCTGGGGGTTGAGATGGCACCTGGTCGGCCCCAAGCTTGTACCGGGCCCCGGCTTCGAATAATTATCTACCGGAGACTAGGTGTCAGCGATATGCCTTGTCCGATCGCTAATTCTGGTTGGCTAAGTTAAGAAACAACCAGGTTCAATCAGCTAGATACCTCGGGCGTGAGTGGGCGGTCACTTGCGCCCGAGGCGCACCTCTCGCTGATAAACCAATATTTAAGTCGGGACCTCTGGTATGTCAACATCAATAGCAGTCCCAGTTCGGGTCACCCCGAAGGACACGGCGGCGCGGCGGCGCGCCTGGCGATGGGCCGCCGTGTACTTGGCTCGCCGTCTGGGTGTTTTCCTTCTTTCTGTTTGGGGTGCCTTCACCATCACCTTCATCTTCGTCCATCTCATACCGGGTGATCCGGTCGAGGCCTACATCAACCGCCTGGTGGACGCCGGCGGGCCCACCCTCGAAGTTACCCAGAAGCTCATCGAGGCCTACAAGAAGGACATGGGGTACGACGGGACCATCTTCGAGCAGTACTGGCGGTATCTCTACAACGTGATTATCCGCTGGGACTTCGGCATTTCGTTCGTTGCCTACCCGAAGCCCGCGCAAGACCTGATCTTCCGGGCCATGCCCTACACCATTGGCCTCCTGGCTACAGCAGTCATCATCTCGTGGGCGCTGGGCTTGGTGGTCGGCGCGATGCTCGCATGGACCCGCGGCGGCTGGTTCTCGTGGTTGATGGTCAACGTTGCGATCGTCGTTTCCCACATGCCGTTTTTCTTCATGTCGTTTCTCCTGCTTCTGATGCTCGGCTACGGTCTGGCTGTTCTGCCGACCCGCGGCGCCTACGATGTTCTCACCACACCAGGTCTCAACCTCGAGTTCATCTCGGGCCTTCTCAAGCACGCAATTCTGCCGGCGGGCTCGCTGGTGCTCGTGTCGGCCTCCGGCTGGATGCTTTCCACGCGGGCTGTAGTGATCGGGGTGCTCGGAGAAGACTACCTATTATTCGCTGAGGCGAAGGGGTTGCCCCGGCTGCGCATCCTGCTGCGCCACATCCTTCGCAATGCCCTTCTGCCGCAGGTGACGGCCCTCGGTATCTCGCTGGGCTTCGTGGTCAACGGCAGCTACCTGGTCGAGTGGATCTTCGCTTACCCGGGCGTCGGCATGCTGTTCGTCCAGGCGGCCTCGCTCAGGGACTTGAATGTCATGCAGGGCGTCGTGCTGATGTCGGTCTTCGCAGTACTGTTTGCCAATCTGATTGTGGACCTTACGTTGCCTCTGCTGGACCCGCGGGTTCTCCAGGGCGGACGAGGCCGGTGAGCGCCATTGTGGCGCGGCCCGCGGTCCCTGGCTGCGGGCTGCGCCAGTGCAGTACGGAGAGCTGAAAATGTTGCGTATCTGGCGGATGAACGGGAAGTTCCGAGTGGGGGTAACCCTGATCGCCATAGTGGTGCTCGCCGGGCTGACCCAGCCCCTGTTGAACTCACTGTTTTTCGAAGGGATCGACCCACTCGAGCGCGGCACATTTAAGATCTACCTCCGGATCTCGGGCGAGCACCTGTTGGGAACTGACCGGCTGGGGCGCGACAACCTCGCGCTGCTGATTCTTGGCATCCGCTACTCACTGGCAGTCGGTGTGTTTGCCGGCTTGGCAGCTACTGGCATCGGCATCGTGGTGGGCTTCGTCGCTGGCTACATGGGTGGAATCTTCGATAATGTCCTGCGATCGATCACCGACATGATGCTGGTCATCCCGACTTTCCCGATCCTGGTCGTGCTGGCGGTGTTCGTGCCACGCATCGACCTCCCGGTGATGTCCCTCCTGCTGGCAGCTTTTTCCTGGCCCGCCGCCGCGCGCTCCATCCGGGCGCAGGTGCTGAGCCTGCGGTCACGGCCATACATCGACATGGCGCGCATCTCAATGGAAAGTGACGCCGAAATCATCTTCCTGGAACTGGTGCCGAATTTGTTACCTTACCTGGGCCTGGGCCTGGCGTCGAGCATCATGAGCGCGATGTTCGCCGTCGTTAGCCTGGAGGTGATTGGGCTTGCCCCGGGTGGAATCGTATCGCTCGGCCTAATGCTGAGTTGGGCCTTGGCCTGGGGAGTGATGGCCCAAGCTCATCTGTGGCACATGATCCTGGCGCCAGCCGGAGTCCTCACCCTCCTCTTCGTTGGGCTCAACCTCATCAACATCGGCATGGAAGAAGTCTACAACCCACGTCTGAGCGCAGTCACGGGGCGCTGAGGAGCCATGATCATGGAGAATGGGAACCAGTCTCAGGGGGTTGCAGCAGCGTCTACCGCAACGCCCGCGCCACTCCTGACCGTCAAAGACTTGCGCGTTCACTACCACAGCACGCATGGTGACTACAAAGTGGTGGATGGGGCCAGCATGTCCGTACAGCCAGGTGAGATTTTCGGCCTGGCGGGCGAGTCTGGTTCGGGCAAGTCGACGCTGCTTGATGGTGTGCTACGCCTGATCAGACCCCCGGGTGAAGTCGTGGGCGGGCAGATCCACTACCGACCGCGTGATGCCGAGCAAGAGCTGGACTTGCTGGCGCTGCCGCCAGCCCAGTTGCGCAGCATCCGCTGGAGCGAGATATCCTATGTGCCACAGGGCTCGATGAACGCGCTCAACCCGGTCATGCGCATTCGCGAGCAGATTACCGAGGCCATCCGTGCGCATGCGGACATGACAGCTGACGCGGCTAATCAACGGGCAGCGGAGGTTCTGGAGCAGGTTGGACTGGGGCGCAGCGTTGAGCGCATGTACCCGCACGAGCTAAGCGGCGGCATGAACCAACGCGCCGTGATCGCCTGCGCCATTGTGCTCAAGCCGCGCCTGGTGTTGGCAGATGAGCCAACCACAGCCCTCGATGTGAATGTGCAGCGCGGCATCCTGCAACTTCTCGGTGACCTGCGGGATCAGCAGGGCATCACCGTGGTGATCGTCAGCCACGAGATGGGGGTGCATGCTGAACTGGTTGATCGCATTGGCATCGTCTATGCGGGCCAGGTCGTCGAGATCGCCAGCGTAAATCGCATCTTTGACGCACCGCTGCACCCCTATACGCAGGGGCTGATCGAGTCCATCCCACGGGTCGGCGGCGACCGGCGGCGGCTCTCAGGCATTCCCGGCATGGCGCCCAGTTCACTGGTCTGGCCGTCAGGTTGCCGGTTCCATCCGCGCTGTCCGCAGCGCCTGGACATCTGCGCGTCCACTGCGCCGGTCACTGTCGAATTCAGCCCGGGCCACGTGGTGTCCTGCCACCTCTATGGAGCATCCGCGCATGTCAACACCGCCCCTGCTTGAGATTACCGACCTGACCAAGGCCTTTGATACTCGAGGCGGCCATTCGGCGTCTCGGACGACTGTTGCCGTAGACCGGGTATCGCTGACGTTGGCCACAGACCAGCCCACGATTCTGAGCGTGGTCGGTGAGAGCGGGAGCGGCAAGACCACCCTGGCGCGCATGGTGTTGGGCCTGACCGAGCCGACCGAGGGCGTCGTGCGCTACCGCGGCCTCGACATCGCTCAGATGCCGCGTACTGAGCGCACGCGCTATCGGCGTGAGGTGCAAGCCGTCTTTCAAGACCCTTACGGCATCTACAACCCGTTCTACCGCATTGACCGCGTGCTGAAACTTGCCATCACCAAGTTCAAGCTTGCGAGCGCACGCGCTGAAGCCGACGCGCTGATGGATAAGGCGCTACAAGAGGTTGGCCTGCGCCCTGCCGACATACGCGGCCGCTACCCGCACCAGTTGAGCGGCGGTGAGCGCCAGCGCATCATGCTCGCGCGTCTGTACCTGTTGCGTCCCGCGCTGATCGTGGCTGATGAGCCGGTGACGATGATTGACGCAGCCGTGCGCGCGCTTTTCCTGAACATCCTCCTGGATTTCCGGGACACTTACGGGATGTCGTGCCTGTTCATCACCCATGACCTGTCAGTATCCTACTACCTGGGCGGAGAAATCGCGATCATGAACCGGGGGCGCATCGTCGAACGAGGCAGCGTAGATACGGTGCTGGCGCAACCGGCGCATCCGTATTCACAAGCGCTGGTGAAAGCGTTGCCTTCGTCGGACCCCAAACACCGCTGGCAGGAACGCGTCTCGATCACACCGCCGCCCGAAGGCGATGACGAGGCCGATGCGAACCGCTGCCTGTATGCCGATCGCTGCCCCAGTGTGATGGCGCGCTGTTGGAAGGCCCGTCCCGGTGTCTACACCATCAGTCCAGGCCAGCAGGCCGAGTGTTTTCTCTACGACTCCGCCGGCGCTGATCCGCCCGTTGGGCCAACAGCGCCTGCCTTCCAGACTGGCGATTGAAGCAGCAGACGATTAATCACCGACGCAGGTCTGAGGAGGTCAGTTGTGTCCAAACAGTCCAAACATAGGGACATTCTATGAGTGCCAACTCTCGTTCAGGGGATGAGGGTGGCGGCTTCGTGCCGCTGCCGACCACCGATGTCTATGGCGCTGTGGCACCAACAGCGACCTGGAAATTCGAGGGAGACGTTCTGGTGGGCCACGGCCAGACGCCGCCCTGGAGCGCCGTGTCCTTGCCGCAGGCGCCTGCCGCCGATTTCCGGCTGGTGGTCAATCTGACCATCCAGTCGCCCTCGCCGGAGGCCCCGCCTGCCGGTAGCCCCCGTGAGCGCCCTTGCATCGCCGAGGGCAACCGCTACCGCTACTTCGCCGGTGAGTATGCGCCCGGCTCGGACGCGGCGATCCTCTTCCGCTACCACGACCGCGCGAGCTACTACCGGCTGGAGTTCTCGATCCGCCACCGCGAGGTCGCCTTGTGGCACCCTCTCGGCGGCTACCTCCGCGTCGCCCCGTTCCCAGTCCAACTCGGCCGCCCCATTGCCGTCGAGGTCTTGGCCGAGGGGCCCCGCGTCACCGTGCTTGTTGACAGGAGGGAGACCCTCGCCTACGCCGAGGGCGAGCCTCAGGACGAGATACCGGGCAGTCTCGCGTTCGCCGTGTACGGGGCGACGGCCGGCTTCCGTGTGCTGGAGTGTGAGGATCTCGGCACGACTGCACCGATAGCCGCCGAACCTGCGCATCAGCGCGAGTTCTCCTACCGGCAGTGGCGCGGCCAGATGTGGATCTGGGATCGCCAGGAGCCTATCGCCTGCTTCGAGGCGCGCCTCACCCAGCTTTGGGGCTTTGCGGGCAATGCCTCGGGCACCCAGCCCTTCCTCTCCCATCTGAAGCTGCGTCCTGGCTGCCGGCCTCAGTTGTATACGCGGGGTAGCTGGAGCACTTACGACTTGGCCGGCGATACCACCCTCGTTGGCCGGGCCGAGGACGTGGCAGTCGCCGGCAGCGGTACGGTCTGCCTTGAGTTGCGCTTCCGCACGGCTGGCCTCGACGGCGCGCTGCCCGCCACCCACTGCCTGCGGATCCGCTACGACGCGGCCAACGACGTCTACCGCTACGAAATGGCCCAGACCCTCACCTTCCCCAAGAACGGTTCCTGGTACATGGATCGCCTGGCCAACGTAACCGGCTACTCGGAGGATTTACCCCTGGGAGGGCGCGACAGCATCAGGGTCGAGGTTGCCGACCCCTATCCGTACAACTCGAAGACCGCCGGCCAGGGCGTGGAAAACCCCTGGCTGGCCGCCGGTCACCAGTGGGCCATCCTGCGCGGGGATGACGGCCGGAACTACCGGATCCCGGTCAACCACGTGCTGGACTTCAAGTACAACGACAACCACTGGATGATGCATCCCGACGAATCCTTCTATGTGCTCGGTCCCGATCCCATCGTGTGTCCCAAGTTCGAGTTCAGGAACCACGGCCTGCCCTTGAGCGAGGGCACCTGCACCTGGGGCTACGACTACCACTTCTGGATCGCCGACCTCACCTGGGACTGGCTCCTCCAGGGCGTCGAGATTCGCTCCGAGTACTGCATCACCGGCCTGCCCAACGACCGCGCCCAGAAGCTCCTCGCCGAGTCGAGCATCCACCCGTCGTTCGTGTATGCTGACGACGACCGGGAGGATTTCTCCCTCACGCCGGACGTCTATGCTTTTCCGGTGGCGCGCTCACCGCGGACGGACTTCGCCGAACTGCACAGCGTTTGCGAGTCGCAGCCGGAGCGCGTCTGGATCGGCAACTATGAGATGGACCCCGTCGTTGGCCGAGAGCGACCCGGTTCCATGCGGCTCGTCGGGCCGTCCCGGGCTGTCGGCGAGATCCCCGAGTACCAGATAGACCCCACCGCCGAGCGGTATCTGCTGCGCGCCTGGGTCAAGACGCGCGGCGTCACCGGCACCGGTCCCGCCATCGGCCTGCGCGAGACCCGGCGGGCCGCCGCAGGCGACTGGCTGATCCCTGGGCTGCTGGGCGACAACGACTGGCAGGAGCTTACGCTGGTCGGCGCTGCACCCCGGTGCGGCCAGGCCGATATCTGCCTGCAACTGGACGGCGATGGCACGGCCTGGTTCGCTGATGTGGAGCTGCGGCCGTTGGGGGCTGATGAGGCAGCACCGGCACCCATGACCTCCATCCCACTCTCGCCGCCCTGGAAAGGGCCTTTCTTCCATCTGAAGTGCGACGAAGGCATCGGTGTGGCGCTGCACGACGCCTCCGGTCACCGGCACAGCGCCCGGCTCTACGGCCCGACATGGCGGGACGACGATGGGCCCTGCGTCTTGTTCGATGGAGAGGATGACTTTGCGGCGTCCTGGACCGATCCGGTTTATGCGTGGCAGGACCCGGCCTTCACAGAGGGGACGGGACTCAGCCTCGGGGCTTGGATCAAGCCCGGGACGATCCGTGAGCCGGCGCGCCAGGTTCTCATCTCACACGACACATCCTACGAGTTATTCCTGGAAGGCCGCGGGCCTTACTACCTGGGCATTCGGCTGCGCCTCAGGGAACCGAAGCGACATCGCCGCGACCATCACGACCTGGAGATCGCTACCCCTGCCCTCGTCCCGGTGGATCGCTGGACGCACGTGGCAGCCACCATCACCCGCGGCGCAGCAGAACTGCACATCAACGGCCGGAAGATACTTTCCAGGCCGATGTCCGGCTGGATCCGCTACTACAACAGCCCCGAGCAGATGACTCCGGCGATCTACCTGGGGGGCAGAATCTTCTGGGATGGGATCACCGCCCGCCGCATGCGCCATCACTACCGGGGGGGAATGCGCGACGTGCGGGTCTTCACTCGGTACCTGACCGACTCCGAGGTGCGCTCGGAGTGGGTTCTGATTTAGCAGCACCATGAGGAACAAGATGAAAAAAACAGCGACTTCGCGTAAGCAGGCCTACCTCGATTTCCTCCGGGAAGGCGAGGCACTGATCGGCGACGAGCGGATGCTCCAACGGATTCTGCGCCCCAACATTCCGGTCGGGGGCTCGGGCCGCGCCCCCGACTTTATGATGCACCTGGAATGGGTGCTTTACCAGGCCACGGGCGACGCCAGGCACGCCACCGTCGCCCACCGGATGCTGACGGGGGACCGCGAGCGCTGGAGCACGGCGGACACCTACCACCGTACCACTGAAGTGCTGGATGAGTTCTGCCACTGGCCCTACGCCTGGACGTATTGCCAGCTTCGCGACGCCGGCATGCTGACCGGCGCCGAATCGGAAGCGGCGCTGGCCTTCCTGACGCAGTCCCTGCGCTTCTGGCAGGAGCACCCCACCTTCCACGCCGGCGCAGCGGAGTTGGACGTCAGTAACCTGGGCATCACCCCCGCCATCGGGGCGGACTTCGCCGCCCGGCACATCTACGAAGGAGACCACGCGACGCGTCTCCGCCAGTTCGCCGACAACGTCTGGGCCGGCTATTGGCGCTGGGGTGACTGCCCGGAAGACGCCACGAACTATGAGAACCTCCACTACACCTTCTTGCCGATCTGGGCCGATCTCCGGGGCGAGCGGGAGGCGATGCAAGCGTATGTGCGCAACGGCGCCTACGAGCGCGCGCTTCAGCAGGTGCTGCCGATGGGCGCGCTGCTCGACCAGGGCGACACCATGTGGCAGTCGGGTTGGGCCGGCTGGATCGCCGCGTTCGAGATGGGCGCGGCCCTCACGGGCGATGGGCGGTTCGCCTGGGCAGCCCAACGCCTCTTCGACTATGCGCGCGCTGGCGGCTTCCTGGAACGGGCGCGCCAGGTCGTTGCGCAGGACGCCGTCGCCGCCGATCGCTTCACCTGGAATCTGATTTCGACGTACGTGATGGACCTCTACTTCCTGGGTCTGGCTCAGCAGTGGTGCGACGAACGAGTCGTCCCGCGGCAGCCCGAGGGTCACGCGACCTCGATCACCTATCGCCATAAGGTGGCGCTGCCCTACGTTGTCTACGAGGGCAGCCCGGCCATGACGGTCTTCCCCCACGAGCGCGGCGAGCGGCACGAGGACAAGGTGGTGCTGCGCGGCGGCTACGACCGCGACGCCAACTGTATCATCGCCAGCCTCGACCGCAAGGTCCATCACGACCACGAGGACGCCGGCGCCATCCTCTCCTGGACTCAGCGCGGCTCGGTGCTGCTTAAAGGGCCGGGCTACCACCAGCGCCAGATGCAGGCGCACAACCTGGTTTTCTGCGCACCCGCGGAGGCCGACCTCAAAGACGCCATCGAGAAGATCTACTCGCTCCGCTACCAGCAGTACGGGGAGAACCGGTGCAGCCTGACCTGCGTCGAAGACTTCCGAGAAGTGGCAATGGTCGGGTGGCAGTCGGTCGAGTACTGCAAGCGGCCGGTTACCTGGCGGCGGACGGTCGTCGCGCCGCGCGATGGCGCCTTCCTCGCGGTCTACGATGAGATGGAGAATCGCGGCGACGACCTGCGGGTCGCCCCCCTCTGGCATACAGAGACCGTCCACGCGCAGGCTGACTGGTGGGCCGACTGCGGCATCGAGCACCTCAGCATGCGGAGCAGACATTACTGGAAGCACAACCCGCGGGGCTTGCTCGTCAGCTTCCCGCTCCAGGAGGGGCCGCTCCAGTTCGTCACCCAGAGCAACCCGGACAGCGAAGTCAACCCCGTCCGCGCTGCCGAGGAGCTACTGGGATGGCGGGAGCGAAGCTGCCTCTACCAGTCCAAGCTGCTGCCGAAGGGCGGCGCCGTCTCCTTCCTGTCGGTGCTGGTGCCACACTCACCGGATCGCACCGGGCAGGATGTCGCGGCCCGGGTTCGCGTCGTCGCTCGTGAGAAGGATGCGTGGTGCGTCGAGGTCGCGGACGAGACCGGCCTTGGCCGGCGGCTGGTCGGCATGGTCAGCCCGCGCCACAAACGGGTCATCTATGTTCCCCGGCCGGACCACACCGGCTATCTGCCGGAGTGGGCGTCTCGGGAGGTCCCCGCTGATGTGCATGGCGATCGCAGCACGTGGTTCACGGCGGGCGACGTTACCACCGACGCCGAGCTGTTCTACGTCCGGCACGATGGCGACCGTGCCTATGTCGCCGCCCGCAGGATGCGCGCCTTCGAGATGGGCGGGCTGTGCCATCATGCCCAGATCTCGCCCACCCGTGCGCCGACGCGCCTGCAGGTGAACGCCGAGTTCGACCTGGCGCCCGATGAGGGCCGCGCACGCTACTGGAGTCGCTATCTGAATCCGATCCAGCTCTCGTTTGGGTTTGCCCCTGGAGCGGTCGAGGTCGCCAGTGGAATGAACGGGATTGACACGACCGCGGAACTGGACGGGCAGACGCTCAACGTGAGTCTGAACGGCGTGGGGACGATCGTGGCGCGGGCGTAGGCCGGCGGCGGCAACATACTGCGGCTTTGTACGCAGATAGCTTCTATGGCAAAACCAATGAAATCACCCAAGGAGGGTCAATATGTCAATGTGGCAAACAAGGGTTGAGGGACTGCCCACTGAGTTGTCGGTCATCTATCGGTCGGAGGCGGGCGGTTGGCAGTACAACCACCACCAGGGAATCGTGTGGTTTGAAGGCCGGTTTTTTGCCAGTTGGTCGAGCGCGCAGGTGTATGAGGACACCAGCAACCAGCTTGTGCGCTTCGCAACTTCCACGGATGGCCGCACGTGGTCGCCGGACGCCATCCTGGCGCCCGACCACGATGGGCCTGATGGCCCCGGTTTCCAGTCTGCCAGCGGGTTCTGGCAGCGTGACGGCATTCTCTACGGCCTGGCGGGTTACTCGGTTGGCCTCTACACCAGGGAGGAAGACATAGACCGGGGCCACAAGCACGTCCTGTGGGAGGCCTACCGTTGGACCGGCCGCGATTGGGAGCCGGCCGGCACTCTGCAAAAGGACTTCTGGCCCAACTATGGAGACGGGGTCGGGCGGCTGCGCAGCGGCCGCTATCTGGTCGCGGGCCACGACCTGAAGATGAACCCGGTCGTGCTCGTGGGCGGACAGGGAGGTCTGGACGATTGGCATCGGGTGGCCCTGAACCTGCCGGCAGACGGTCGCCTCCTGATCGAGCCGAGTTGGTGGGAAGCGGACGACGGCATCATCCATATGCTGATCCGATCCCACTCCTACCAGCTCTATTACGCCACCAGCTCCGACGGCGGCCACTCGTGGACGACGCCGGTCCCTTCCGGCATCCCAGATGCCATTGCCAAGGTCGCCGTGGGCAAGCTCTCCGATGGTCGGGTCTACCTGGCCGGCAACTCCCGTCCGCCCCAGCCCGCGCCTGGATGGCCGGAGCAGAACGTGGGTGGCGCCGGGCCTGGCCTGGGAGGACACCCGGGGTTCCTGCCGCGGGACCCGCTGACGCTCTCGATCGCGGAAGACGGGCGCCACTTCAGCCGTACCTGGACGCTCCGCACCGGGCTGATACCGTACCGGTACCCATCTTCGGTGCGCAACAACGGCTTTGGCTACGGACTCGGCTACCAGTATCCCAGCGCCATTGAGCACGATGGACGGCTCTATATCATCCATTGCGTCAACAAAGAAGACATCGCCGTGGTGAGTGTGGCGCTGGGCGACGTGCGCGGGTAGCCGGCGGCGCTGACCGGCTGGCACTGCCAGATCGGATAAACGTATGACCATCAACAGTAGCTTCGACCGATCCCAGTCGCAATTCACCAGAATCGACCATAAGAAGCAGCTCTTCCTCGACGACCGGATGATCGAGGAGATCCGCAACGTCCGTCGCGTCCAGCACCATCCGGTGAAACACCCGGGCAACCCGTTGATCAAACAGGACAAGCCATGGGAGATGAGCATCTACATGCGCGCCGCGCAGGTTGTTTACGACGCCGAGGAGCGACTGTTCAAGTGCCTATACGAGGATCTGAACCTGGCCGCAGAAGTTAAGGGCGCGGGCCACGGGGAAGCCAGCACTTTGCTTTACGCGGTCAGCAAGGACGGCGTGACATGGGAGAAGCCGCTCTTAGACCACGTTCTTCATCAGGGCAAGAAAACCAACATGGTGGTCGGCCCTGGCCGGATGTTGGACTGCGCGGCACACTCTGGCACCGTGCTTTACGATCCGTTCGACCCCGACAAGGCGAGACGCTTCAAGTTGATGTACAACGGCGAAAAGACCGGCTCCAATTCTCCCAAGCGATTCACGCAGCGATCACCCGGCAGTTTCGGACTCGATCTGGCCCTCTCGCCCAACGGCATCGACTGGACGCCGTATCCCGGCAACCCGGTGGTTTGGGATTGGGGCAGTGACGTCGAACAACTAACCTATGACCCTGCCACGAAAAGGTACGTGGTCTTGGGCCGCGCAGACGCACCGTGGTACAGCTCGCATCCAAACTTCCAGCACTGGTTCCCGCCCGTGCGTCCCAACGACCCGCGTGGCGCGACGTATCCGGCCCGTCTGGTCTACCGTCTTGAAAGCGACGATGCCATCCACTGGTCGGAGCCGGTCCTCGTGTCTGCACCGAACAAGACTGACAATCTGGACGACCAGCACTACAACCTGGTGCGCTGGCGTGTGGGGGACTGTGAACTGGGAATGCTCGATGTCGTGCACAATGTCGCGAATACAGTGACCGCGCAGCTCGCCTGGAGTTATGACGGTGTTAATTGGAACCGGATGCAGGACCGCAGAGACCTGATTCCACTCGGGCCTCCCGGCAGTTGCGATTGTTTCCTAGCCGAGTGCTGGAATCCGCCAATCACAGTCGGGGACGAGCACTGGCTTTTCTACGGTGGCAGCAATATTCACCACGACTGGTGGTGCCCGGCCTTACCCGGCGGCGAAGACGAAGCGCCAGTTGGAGCAACCGCGGACGAGAAGACGCTCGCCGGCAAGACCCATCTGTGCCTCGCCAAGATCGGCGTGGACCGCTGGGTGAGCCTGTCCGCGATGGCGCGCGAGGGCTATGTGCAGACCTTCCCGGTGTTCTCGACCGGCTCAAAACTCATCGTCAACGGGCGCTGCGGCAAGCACGGCTTCATCGCCGCGGAGATCAGCGACAACTGGAACAACGTGTGGGCGGATTTCTCCCGCGACAAATGCGATGTCTTCACCGGCGATGCCGTCAGCCACGTCTTCGCATGGCAGGGACGGACCGGCGTGAACATGATCCCCGGCATCGTGAAGATCAAATTCTATCTCCGAGATGCCGAGATCTTCTCATTCCGCATCGCGGACAGCTAAAGAAGCAGCGGGCATGCACCCCAAGAACGCCGAATGGTGGGCGCGGGCCGAGGAAGTCATACCGTGGGGCACCCAGACGAACGCCAAACGCCTGGTGCCTGCGCTGTCGGAGGAGATGCCGGCCTTCATCGAGAGAGCCGAGGGGTGTCGCATCGTTGACGTGGATGGCCGCGAGTACATTGACTATCGGTGCTCACTGGGGCCAATTTTCCTGGGGCATCGCCATGCGGCGGTCGAAGCGGCCGTGCGCGCGCAGCTCGAAAAGGGAGTGCTCTTTTCGATGGCTAGCCCCCTCGAGGTCGAGGTGGCCGAGTTGATACGCGACATGGTGCCCGGCGCGGAAAGGGTGCGGTTTACCAAGACCGGTGGGGAGGCGGTGATGGCCTGCATCCGCCTGGCGCGCGCACATACCGGCCGCGACCTGATCGTCATCACCGGCTACCACGGCTGGCAAGACCCGGTGGCATCGGCTCAGAGCCTGGGGGTGCCTGCAGCTCTACGCGCGCTAACACTGCACTGCCCCTATGGAGATGTTGACACGTTGGGCCGGCTGTTCGAGGAGCACCCGGGCCAGATCGCAGGAGTGGTGACGCTGCCGTACGACTGGGGAGCGGATGACAGCGGCCGTTTCCCGCGGGCGGCGCGCGACATCACGACGGCGCAGGGCGCGGTGTTGATCTTCGACGAGGTGCTGACGGGGTTCCGACTGGCGCGCGGGGGCGGCGCCGAGTACTTCGGCATCACCCCCGACCTGGCGGCGTACGCCAAGGCGTTGGCCAACGGCTTTCCGCTGGCGGCGTTCACCGGCCGCGCGCAATACATGGTGGCGCTCGACCGCACCATCTACACCACCACCTATGCCGGTGAGACCCTGTCGTTGGCCGCCGCCCTGGCAACCCTGCGCATCCTGCGCGACGAGCCGGTCCATGCCGAAGTCTGGCGCATGGGGCGCCGGCTGATGGACGGCCTGGCAGAAATCCTATACGAGTATCGCCTGCCCGGCCTTATCAGCGGCCTGCCGCCATACTTCAATCTGACCTTCAAGACCGGCGATACGGAACGCGAGCAGGTGTTGTACCGGTCGTTCTACACCGCACTTTTTCGGCAGGGCGTGTTCAGTACCGGGCCCTGGTTGCTCTCCTATGCACACACTGCCGAAGATGTGCAGGAAACATTACTGGCAGCCGTCGCAGCCGCCCGCTCGACCGCTGCACTATAGTCGATATTTAGAGGATTACCCATGATGCTTATTTCAGCCTTCACTCACAATGCGGAGCTCACCGATACCTTCCTCCGCCAGCGCGCGGCCCTGGGCGTGGATGCGATTGACTTCAACCATGCTCACGAGATGCCCGGGGTGGCGGAGCACGGCTACCCGGACCTGGAAGGGGTGAAAGCGCTGCGCCGCCGCCTGCGTTCGTTCGGCCTCGACATCAATCGGGCGACCCTGCCCAGCCTGACTAGGATCTATGTGGATGATCTTGTTGGTGCAGAAGATGAACTGGAGAACGTCGGCAAGGCGTTACGGGTCCTGGGCGAGGCGCGCGTGCCGATCGGCCGGCTGTGTGTGGAGGGTGAAGCGTTCGAAGGGACGATGGAGAAGTACATGGTCGCGCATCGGGGTGGGTACCTGGCCAGAGCGGAGAGCCTGGCGAGTGGTGTGGTCAACATCCCCTCGCGCGCCGAGTTGGACCGCTGGTGGGACCGCTTCTGCCGGGCGTTCGAGCGGCTGGTACCCATTGCGGAGGAGCACGACATCAAGCTGACAGTTCACCCATCCGATCCACCGAACGCCGGCGCGCCGCTGGGCGGGGCCGGGATGCAGCGGATGTTGGATACCTTCCCAAGTCCGCAGGTGGGCTTGGTGTACTGCATCGGCGCGCGGGCACAGGCCGGGGGCAGCGCGCTCGTGATAGACGAGATCAACCACTTCGGCCGGATGGGCAAGCTGGCCATGATCCACATGCGGAATGTGCGCGGCAGTATGCCCAGTAGTGGCGGGTACGAGGAAATGCTGCTGGACGACGGTGATCTCAATCTTTTCAAGATCCTCCAGGAACTTGCCAAAATAGGCTTCAACGGCTACATCAACGCGGACCACATCCCATTTCTACCCGGCGACAACGCAACCAAGGACGTGGGCTGGGGCTATTCTGTCGGCTATCTCAAGGCGCTGCTGGCCGCGTTGGCCGCATAGAATGTCGGTCAAGCCATACTTGGCGACCAGGTCGGACGGTTGGAAACCGCAGCTACCAGCGCGAAGCTGACTTTTGTCGGCTATCTCTGGTCGGCGGAGTCCAACCTTGCCGAGGTTGCAGAGACCGCGGTGGCCTGTGACCGTTTCTTCAGAATCCAGCTGAATGAGGCACTGGTAAATTATCCTGGGTGGCGCAGAAAGTGGCCTGCGCCGCCAGACCGACTTGACCATCCGTTGCAAAGAGGCTGATAGGTGCGACCCGATTCCGAATATATGCTGGGCATTGACCTTGGCACGAGTGAGTGCAAGGCTTGCCTGGTTTCACATGACGGGGAGATCGCCGCTTCGGCGCGCTATCCATATCCCACCCACTGCCCCGCTCCAGCGTGGGCAGAGCAGGAGCCGGATGACTGGCTTGCCGCCGTGCGTGCGGTGACCGGGAAAGTACTTGCGACGACAGGCCTGCCACCGAGCCGGATCGCGGGTCTCTCGTTCTCCAGCGCTGCACACATCGGTGTTCTGCTCGATCAACATAACCGTCCGGTACGGCGCGCCATTCTTTGGAATGACCAACGCTCGGCAGAAGAGGCAGCCTGGTTGGCGCGGCGCCACTCGACGGAAATCCTGAGCCTGACCTACCAGGGGGTCTCGACGACGTGGCTGTTGCCTCATCTGCTCTGGATCCGTGCGAAGGAACCGGAGAACTGGGCGCGCGTGCGGCGCCTCATGCTCTCGAAGGACTACGTGATCGAGAGGTTGACCGGCCACGCCCTAACTGATCCCGCGACAGCGGTATCGTCATTGCTCTACGATGCCATCTCTGGGCAGTGGAGCTCCGACTTATGCGCCCTGGCGGGCATCTCACCCGAGAGTTTGCCCGAGGTCCGGCCCGCGACTACTGTGGCGGGCCGGCTAACGGAGGCTGCGGCAGCCCCACTTGGGCTGCTGAGCGGTACGCCGATCGTCCTCGGCACCCTGGATAGCGCCGCGGAAATGTACGGCGCCGGGGCGCTGCGTTCTGGTAATTGCGTGCTGCGGCTCGCCACTGCCGGCGGTCTGCAGTTGGTCGTGTCGCGACCGCAGCCCGATCCGCGCTTGATCACCTACCCGCACCCGCTGGCCCCCCTGTGGTACTGCCAGGCGGGCACGAATTCCTGTGCGTCCGCCGTACGTTGGGCCAGCCAGGCGCTGACCGGTGGCCAGACTGTCAACTACGAGCAGTGGGATGAGTGGGCAGCCGCTGTGCCGCCCGGCTGCGGTGGCCTCCTGTTTCATCCCTACCTGATGGGCGAACGTGCCCCCTATTGGGATCCCGGACTGCGAGCCAGCTTTGTGGGTATCACCATACAGCATGGGCCCGGTCACTTCGCACGCGCCGTCTATGAGGGCGCGGCGTTTTCAGTCCGCGACGCCTTTTCGGTGCTGACCGACCTTGGGGTGTCTGATGACCCCTTGACTGCGCTGGGTGGAGGCGCTCTGAGCCGTCTTTGGGTGCAGATCATGGCGGACGTGCTCGGGCGATCATTACTGGTGGCGCCGGGCATTGATTCTTCCTATGGCGCGGCCTTGTTGGGGCTGGTGGGGCTGGGGATGGTCGCAGAGCCGCATGCGGTTGCCATCACCCGCTGGGGCAGCGGAACGGCGATTGCGCCCATCCCCGAGAACCAGGCGCTCTATGATCGGCTGTTCGGCGCCTATCTTCGGGTACATAACCAGCTTGCACCGTTGTACGCGACGGAATGGCGGGCCTGACAGCCGGCCGGGTTGATTGAAGGCTATCCCATCGTGAAAAGATCACCGCACGAACTGCGATACGAAGTAGGAGGGCTTCTGCCTTTCGTATGTACACCATTCTCCCCCGCCGGCGCTCCTGATCTTCCGCGCTTGCGCGAGCACCTCCGCTATCTCGCCGGCGGATTCCCCGACAAACCATCCTGTTTCTTTGTAGGCTGCGGCACAGGGGAGTTTTGGTCGCTGGAGTTGAGTGAATACGCAGCCGTAGTCAGGGCGGCTGTGGAGACGGTGGGCCGAGACGTGCCCGTGCTGGCTGGCGTCGGCTATGGCACCAGACAGGCCGTGCAGTTCGTCGCTGCGGCCGAGGCGCAGGGCGCCGACGGCGTACTGGTGTTTCCTCCCTATCTCATCACCGGCCCGCAAGAAGGGTTAATCTTGCACTATCGGGCCATCGCCGAGTCAACGACTCTCGCAGTCATGATCTACCAACGGGACAATGCTCTGCTCGAGCCCGGCACTGTCGCACGGCTGGTTGATGCTTGCCCCAACATCATCGGGGTGAAGGATGGACACGGAGACCTGCAGGCACTCAAGCAGATGCGGGATCTGCTGGGCGAGGCCTTTCTGCTTATGAACGGTATGCCATCGGCCGAGATGTTCGCCCCGTCCTACTACGAGGCCGGCATACGTCCCTACTCACCGGGCGTGATTGATTTCCTCCCTGAGGTCTCCTGGGCGTTGTACCATGCGCTGGAAGTTGGGGATGCGCCGCGGTTGGCGTGCCTGACGGACGGGTTCTACCGGCCCTACACTGAGTTGCGCATGCAGACGCTCGGCTATGGAGTCGCACTGGTCAAGGCTGGGCTGAAACTGCGCGGCCAGCCTGCCGGCGGCGTGCGGCCGCCCCTCATTGACCCGTCCCCGGAACACATCACGCAACTGCACGCGCTCATAGAGCGTGGGCTGGCGCTGGCGCGCGATGGTGCGTAGGACGGCAATCTGACCCCGAGCGGGGCGTGGACTCATCTCTCTTTGGGTCTGATTTGTCCGGGTTAGGAGAAAGGTTATGCAAAACATGCGCTTGTTCGATGCTAATGCCTGCCTAGGACGGCCGCCAGTGCGTCAACCCAGTGCGTTCACCGACGCCGCAGGCTTGGCCGCCGCCATGTCCGCCTGCGGCGTCAGCGCTGCCCTGGTGTACTCTCCGGCAGCGATCAATGCAGACCTCGTCGCCGCCAACCAGCGGCTGCTCGCTGAGACGGATGTCGAGCGGGGCATCCACCCTGCGTGGGTGCTTTTGCCGCCAGGGACCGGAGAGATGGACTCCCCGGTAACGCTGGTCAACGAGATGATGCAGCGCGGTGTGCGGGCAGCCCGCCTGATGCCGCGCGCCCACGGCTACGCGGTGCGTGTGCGAACCCTCGGCCCGCTTCTTGAACGCCTGGCCGAGCACCGGATACCGGTGCTGCTCGACTTTGGCCTCTCAGCCTGGGGCGACCGCACGCATATTGACTGGGACGGCGTGCATGAGATCTGCACTGCTTTCCCGGTGCTGCCGGTGGCGCTGATCCGGCTGGGCTTGATGGTTGATCGCGAGCTCTACCCGATGCTTGCCCATCACGAGAACTTGTACGTCGAAACGTCGTATTACTTCGGGCATCGCGGCCTGCAAGCCCTGGTCGCGCGCTTTGGCGCGCGACGTCTCATCTTCGGCACAGGGATGCCTGTCTATGCTCCGGGTCCACCCATCGCAACACTGAATTACAGCGGCCTTTCAGCTATCGAGCAGCAGATGGTAGCCAGTGGGAACCTGGAGCGTTTGTTGCAGGAGGTGCGTCCATGAGCATGCCAATCTACCCGGATCGTTTTGCCCGATCTGTATTGCGGGGCCTGCCGCTCTCGGAAGTGCGGGTGGTTGATTGCCATGCCCACGTGGGTCATCACGCGTCTCTCCACATCCCGGAAACGGGCATAGTGGAGATGATCGCTCATGCTGATCGTCTCGGCATCGAGACGCTCTGCCTGAGCGCACTGGAGGCCATCTACGCCGACTACCGCATGGGTAACGAGCGCATCGCCAGCGCCATGCTCGAACACCCTGGCCGTGTGCGCGGCTATGTCGTCGTCAACCCACACTACCCCGAGGATATCCTTCCGGAGATCGAGCGCTGCTTCGCGGCCGCCCCGTTCATCGGCCTCAAGTTCTACACTACCGGTCACGAGTACCCCCCAGATGGGCCTGCGTACGAGGCAGCATTGGGCTACGCCCACGAACATGGCCTCGTTGTGCTTTCGCACAATTGGGGTTCGGCTGACTATTTGGATCGCGTCAGCCAGCGCTACCCGCGCGCTCAATTTATCCAGGCGCATTCGGCAGCGGCATGGCGGGGCATCGCGCCGCTGGATTACCTGCGCGTCGCCAAAACGCGCCCCAACGTGTTCCTGGATCTGGCGGTTTCCATGGCCTGGTATGGGGCATTGGAACGCGCCGTGGCTGACGCAGGCAGCGAACATCTGCTGTTCGGAACCGATTCCACTTTTTTGGAGCCGGCCGTGGCGGTGGGTCGCATCGCGTTCGCGCAGATTCCCGAGCAGGACAAAGTGCAAATCCTAGGCCTGAACATGCTGCGGATCATCGGCGAGGCGTTCTAACTGGTGCGAGAAGACACGAACCTCTATCGAGACGAGCACCACTTCACCCAGTCCGCTATACTATCTCAGACTAGGAAGAACTGTTGGTCCGTTTGGTCCGTGACATGAGAATCACAGATGTACTTGACCAAACATCTTTTTGAATTATAGTAATGCCGTCTTGTTTGTTAGGATCCTTAAGGTGACAGGAGAGGTTATTTATGGCGCAGGTTCAAGACATTCTTGTATTTTTCCAGACGAGTCCGGCCCTCGACGTGACCCCTGTTGCGTGGGCGAGATATGATGCCTCGAAAGGCACAGGGATTAAAAATCTGATCGAAGAGGAAAATCCTCCTTACAAAAATGCGATGGCCGCCATGCGGGATGGATGGCAGGTCATTCAAATGAGCGAATATAAACATCGGTCAGAAGCGGACGGTTATGAACTGGGGCCATTTCCCTATCAGACCGTCTTTTCAAGATTCAGTGAATTGCAACCTGAAGCGTAGAGGGCTTACCAATGGAACATCTGATTTCATCTAAGGATATGGCTCGTTTCGTAGCATCAGGCTACCTGAAATACGAGGATATGGTCCCGGAGGATCTGTGCAGGGCAAGTAGGGTAGAGATGCAAGATTTCGGCGGTTATCTGGCAGTGGGGACCCCATTTGAGGAGACCTGGCCAAAGGATACGGCATTAGGGGAGGTCTTTCGGCTGCCGAAGGTTAAAGGCCTTATTCACTCGCTGGTTGGGCCTGATCCCCTCTACGATCACCATTTCCCGCATTTGGTCAAGGCCCACACTATGCATGGACCGGATATGCACCAGGATTCAGTGATCGACTTCCGCCGGAATTATTTTGATATCCAACTGTCGTTTTTTCCTGCTGACACCCCGGATGAAATGGGGGGCACGTTTCTTATGCCGGGATCACACTTTAGGAATGTGAGAACCGGCGAGATTAAGGGCTACCAGCATATGGCGGGCAAGATCTGGGCCACCTGCCCGGCGGGCACCATGTATGTATGGAATACGCGCGTGTGGCACGGGGCACGGAGCAACCATACAGACCAAGACCGCTATATGTTCAAGTTGCGTCTCAATCCCTCCCAGCCTCAAATCCGGCATTTTGACACTTCGGACATGGATGATCCGGAGATCGGACGCATTTTATCCACCAATCACCGGTGGGAAAGTGGCGAACACCGTTACGAAATCATGAAGCGGGTTGAACTGTGGCGCTATGTTTCCAGCCAGCCGGATTACGATATTGGTGAGCGGTTCCTGCGACGACGGGAATATCAGCCACAGAATCAGACGACCTCCGTCACCGGCTGAGTCGCCACTGTCCTCTGCTTCAGTGCATGCGGGCGTGCGGGTCGCCGCGCAGGATCGAGCTGGGCGGGCGCTGGTGACGGCAGGGAGCAAGGCACCCCGGCCAAAGCCGGTGCGCGCAGTTGCCGGCGCCACGCGGACGGGACAGGGGGCGCGCTATGTGTGGGCGCAGTTGCTGGCGCTCACCTCCGCTGGCGATGAATGGACAGCAGCTGGCTGCTCCGGAACGGGTGTTTGAGGCAATTCCTGAACTAGAGTTTGACCAGACGGCAAACCTGGCGAAGGAAGCGGGTCATGATCAGTGGACGCACCCCGCGCGTGCGGATGCAGAGCCGATCTCGGAACTGGAGCTTGATCAGACCTTGGGGTTGTAAAACTGCGTTTCGCAAGCGCTACATGCAGCGAAGCGCTGGTGGGTGTGGTTCAGGCGCCGGCACGGTGCGGCGAGAGTTGCGGTCTGCCAATGCCGGCGCATAGAATTTGTGTAATTCTGCTTGCTAGGTCGGTTAATCCTATCCTAAATTGAGTGAATGCAGTCTCTGGCTCTAAGACAATGGTTGGGTGGGGGCTAGCGGAAATTGGTGCTTAATAAGCCTGACAAGAGGGGGGTATTATGCGGAGGTGTCATCGCGCTTGAAATTCCTATCCGTTAAATAGGTAGCGATTGGCGAGTAATCGGTTAGTTGCCCAATCCCACGACAACCATAATTCATGGAATCTGTCGATAGTCAAATAACGCAGGCCAGTTGAGGGCTGTTTACGGCCACCTTGAGTAGCCGAAATCCAACAGATTCGTGCTATTTTCTATTCGTTCATGATTCGACCTCTAGTATAGACACCGCTGCACTTGTCTTGATAAATTTTGACAACCAAATCCGGTAGTCGTAGGGTCGTTCCCTTGCGGGTGCCCGCAACGGAACGACCCTACTTTCTGATCGTCTAGCTGCCCTGTGCGCTCTTGATCTCCTGTAACTTCTCATACTCCGGCCGCGCCTTATAAAAATCATCGAGCGGGAAACAGCCGGAAATCATGCCGTTGCGCGGGGCGGTGGTACAGTCGCTAAAGGTGCGGCAGATCTGTTTGCGCTGCAGGCGTTTCCCCTGTAGGATATCGGCGCAAATGGCAGGATAGCTGAGCACCATGCGCCCGATACCGACAAAGTCGGCGCCACCAGTGCGCACCACTGCTTGGGCCACGTTAGGGAACCAATCTTGGAGATAGGAATAGCCCGATCCAACATAGGTCAAGGTGGGCCGCAAGTTCTTAAGTTCGGCCACCAGTTTGATCTGTCTGGCTACGCCCACCAGCGGATCTTCCAATAACTGATAACCATCGGAAGGCGGGAAAAAGGCCGGACGCTGAATGTGCGGGTTATAGTAGGGACTGCCCACGGTGATACAGGTCAGGTTAATGTCCAGCGCCTGCAACAGATCGAGAAAGGCCAGCGGCTCGGTCAAGTCCATGCCGACACCGGTGCCGTCACCGCCAAAAGCATAGGGGTAGCGTTCACCCTGATACGGCGTTGATACGCCACTGCGTTCGGCATTGTTCCCTGGCTGGAAAGGGACAAAGTCAATCGCACTCAACCGCACGCCGATGTCCAACCCCGGTACTTCACTGCGGATGCCATCCACCAACTCGCGCAGGAAACGGGTGCGATTTTCAAAGCTGCCGCCGTAGAGGCCAGGGCGGTCAATGGCACTGAGGAATTCGTGCCCCAGATAGCCATGACAGTGCTTGAGATCGACAAAGGTAAAACCGGCTTGCTGGGCTAGTTTGGCCGCTTTGAGGAAATCCTCGATCAAGCGCTTAATGTCATCATCACTCATTACAACCGCATCGGAAGTGATGTGAAAGCGCTTGTCGAGCAGCGGATGACGGTAGAGAATGGCCGGCTCCAACTGTTTGTTGTTGGGTCGGCAAAAGCGCCCGGAATGGGTGAGCTGCACTCCGATCAGCAGATCGTCACCGTTGCCATAGGCTGCGGCATGGCTCTGCACCAGCCGTTCACGCAAGCCGGCAATGGCCCCGACTGTCTCCGGCAACAGCGTTAACTGATTGGGGTTGGCGCGACCATCCAGCCGCACCGCGACGGCTTCACAGCCCCAGATCAACTTGGCTCCACTCCGCCCGAAGCGCGTCCAGCGCCGCTCCACCAGTTCATTGGGGCTGCCGTCGGTATTGCCATCCCAGCCTTCCATGGGCAAAACAGCAAAGCGGTTGCCAAGGGTGTACTTTCCTGTATCAAAAAGCTGCGCCAGTGGCGAGGCAGGGCCATTCTGAACCTCGGCGTCAAAGGGCAGCGTAATGCCCAACTCCGTCACATAGTCCTGAAAATCCTTGGCTGTTTTTAGCGCGGCCACGCGCCGAAAGGTTGCCATGAATTACGTCTCCAAGACACCTAGCCGTTCAGCAATATCGCGCAACACCGCCCGGTCGCTCTCAGGACGGCGGTCGCCGTTGGGGTGCGGGGTGTCAGACCTGATCCAGCCGCGCAGTTTTAGAAATATGGCGGCGCTGTGTTTGTAGGCCGGCACCGCCGGGCGGAAGGCAAAAAAGCCCAGGTATTGAATCAGGTCATTGAGTTCATAAAAGCCCGGATCGCCCGCTTCCCACATCGCATCCCGTTTGGCAAAGAGATCGGGCGCAAAGGTGCTCAGCCCCAGCAGATAATCGCTGCCATAGATGACCATATCAACGGCCAGGTCGTTGCCGGTGAAAACTTTGAAGTCGGGCCGCACACGATCACGCAGAAGGAGGCGTTGCCACTCTTGATCGCGGTGTAGCGACGAATGTTTGGCTCCGATGCACTGAGGCACTGAGAGCAGCCCGTCATAGGTTTCCAGATCGTAAATTTGGCCAAAGGGGGCAAACATTTTTCCTAGTTCGAAGGCAATAAAGGCCGGGCAGTCCCGCCCCAATTCGGCATAGCTGGTGACTATCCGATCGGGAGTCTGGCTGGTCAGCGGGTAGGATTGGAAGACCACCGGCGTGCCGCCATAGTGCTGGATCAGCGCCATCTGTTGCTGGGTCGCAAGCGGATTCCACGCATCGCCGGGATGAGCCGGCACAAAAGCGCCGGCGAAAAAAGGGCGGTTGCCCAAGGTTTCCTGGGTGCGCGCCAATACCGCACGCCGCGTGTTCTGATCGATCAGGTTGACATAGCCGGTGTCCATATTGACAGCGGGGGCAATGCCATAATCAGCCGTACGGGCGACATGCGCACAAAAGCTCTCCCAGTCGATGGTACAGTCTTCCTGAAAGGGTAACAAAATCGCTGAGATGCCGGTAATTTTACGCCGCGGCTTGAGCATAGCCAGCGGGTCGATCAGTTCAACCGCCGGTGGCGATACGAGAGCATTCATAGTTCTTTTTGCTCTCTGGTCAGCTTGAAGTGCACGGTGCGGATGGTAGATGGTGGCGGTTTCAAGTTCGAAGTGCAACGAGTTGATGATGATGCTGAAAAAAGTCAAAGGAGTCAGGCATAAACAGTTCTGCAGGGCAGTTCCAGCCGAGGCTCTTACGCGGACGGGTATTAAGTTGCCAGGCGCCGGCATCTAGCTCGATTTGACTGAAACCGGAGAGGTCTGTTCGCCTGGGGAAATACTGCCTGAGCAAGCCGTTGGTGTTCTCGTTGCTGCCGCGCTGCCACGGACTGTGCGGGTCGGTGAAGTAGACCTTGATGCCGGTCATCTTGGTGAGCCGTTCGGGCTGAGCCATTTTACGCCCCCGATCGTAGGTCAGGGGCAGACGCCGCTGCGCGTTGATGCGGTTGAGTACCCGTAAATCCAATGACTGCCGCAGCGGCAGTTGCATGATCCATTTTTGCCAGTGCGCCGAAGAGCGTGCTTCGCTCAACCAGCGTACCAACGACGGACGCATTGCGCGCTCCCTTGATCAGATCGCACTCCCAATGGCCAGGCATGACGCGGTCTTGGATTTCCGGAGGGTGCATATGGCTGCTGACCATGTTCGGAATGGTGCCGCGCTGATCTGTACCCCGAGCGCGCGGTCGCCGACTCTTGTGACATTGGCGCAGGCAGGCGATTAACTCGGTACGCAACTCACCGCGCGGCATGGCGTAAAGCGCGGTGTAGCTGGTCTCATGGCTGACCTGGAGCATCGGGTCGTCCGGCTGCATTCGGCACAGTATGCCCGAGATCTGTTGCAGCGAATGCCGATCGCACAACAATCGTGCGCCGTAGCCCCACAGTGGGCCAGCTTGGGCCAGACGCGATGGGCAGCGTGCCGTTCTCGCCAGCCGGGCGGCGCGCTGTTGCGCAAGCGGTGCGCGATAGCCACCGGCCAGCGGCGGACGGCCGCGCTTCCGGGGACCCGTTGTCGGGTTGGTCCAGCCGTTGCGTTGCAGCTCACGACTGATAGAACTCGGCACCCGCTGCAGGCTGCGCGCAATTACCCGCAGCGTGCAGCCCTGCTCAAGGCTAAACTGGATCGGAGGGCGTTCTTCACAGCTCAAGTATTTGTAGTTCGTTCCCATGGCAACACATTATCTCCAGATAAGTGTTGCACTTCGGATTTGAGGCCGACAGTCTATCTTACTATAATGTGAGCGGAAAGTAAAATTGCTGACGGCAAATGCGGCGCGACCCACCGTCAAGCCAGATGTGGCAACCCGGCCCAATCGTGCTGCCGAAGTTGCCGCCGCGGGTGGGTTGACGATATCGGTCGGTACGCAGCGCGCCCACCGTTCCAGCCTGAGCGCCAGCGAAGTTCTGGATCGGATAGCGGCGTTGATACCGCCGCCGCGCAAGTATCGGCACCGCTACTTTGGGGTACTGGCGCCGAATTCGCCGTGGCGGGCGCTGGTGACGGCACAGGCCGGCCGGCTGCTGACGGCGGGGAGCAAAGCACCCCAGCCAAAGCCGGTGCGCGAAGTTGCCGGCACCACACGGACGGGACAGGGGGCGCGCTATGTGTGGGCGCAGTTGATAGCGCGCATCTACGGAGTGTTTGCGCTCCAGTGCAGCAGGTGCGGCGGGCGGGTGTACCTGGTAGGGCTCATCACAGAGCCGTCGCCGGCGCGGCAGATACTGGAACATGTAGGCGAGCGAACAACTGCACCGGTAATCGCACCGGCGCGCTCACCACCGCTTGGCGATGAATAGACAGCAGCTGACTGCTCCGGAAGGGGTGTTTGAGGCAATTCATGAACTAGAGTTTGACCAGACGGCAAACATTGCGGCGGAAGCGGGTCAGATCAGTGGACGCACCCCGCGCGTGCGGATGCAGAGCCGATACCGGAACTGGAGTTTAATCATTGGACAATGGCTGCTTCTAGGTGAGCACAAAGTGGACATTGACCAGTGCGGGGGCAGCAGTTACCATTGCTGGATGCATCGGGGCTTGAATTTCCTGTCCATTCGACCGGAGTTGCGTCGGGGCAGCGGACACAAGAGGCGCACCGCTGGCTCTGGAAGTACTAACGCGGCAGATGTGCACTACCATGGCTGATGATCGTCCAGTAGTGTTTTGTTCGTGGGGGTTCCCGGAGGCTGGGATTTCGTTGCTGCGGGAACACTTCAAAGTACATGTTTGGGATGGGCCAGACGGAGCACCGCGCGAGGTCCTGCTTCGGGAATTGGCGGATGGGGCAGCGGCCGTTCTGGCGCTTCCGCCATCGGACCGCCTGGACCTAGAGGCGATGAGCCTTGCCATTAACCTCAAAGTGATTTCCGGATTCGGCGTTGGATTTGATTACGTTGACGTTGCCGAAGCGACCAAGCGGGGCATCGCCGTCTGCAATACGCCGGGAATTCTGACGGAGGCGACGGCAGATCAGGTCTGGGCACTCCTGCTGGGAATGGCACGCAATGTACCGAAGGGCGACAGGTACGTTCGTTCGGGCGATTGGAAGCGGTATAACCCGGGATTCTTGCTCGGCACCGAAATCAACCGTACAACTTTGGGGGTCATTGGCATGGGCGCGATCGGGACGGCGGTGGCACGACGTGCGCAAGGATTCAGAATGAGCATCCTCTACTCCGGGCCTACTCGACGACTGGAAGCCGAAGCGGAAACCGGGGCAACCTACGTGCCGTTGGACGAACTCTTAGCACAGTCCGACTTCGTGAGCATCAATTGCGTGCTGAACGCCGAGACAAGGGGTATGATCGGCACGCGCGAGCTCGGCCTCATGAAGCGGACTGCTATTCTGGTGAATTGCGCGCGAGGCGCAATCATCAAGCAGGCAGAATTGGCAGCATCCTTGCGTGCAGGAACGATTGCGGGTGCGGCCATCGATGTGTTCGAGGTGGAACCAATCGCGCCCGATGATCCACTACTGAAGTGCGACAATGCTGTCTTCGCGCCCCATCTCGGGAGTGCCACCTTCGCAACACGGTCCAAAATGTCGCGCCTGGCGTGCGAGAACATCATTGCTGTGCTACACGGCAAGCGCCCATTATTCCTCGTAAACTAAACTACACCTGAGCGCCACAGATTTTCTGGATCGGATAGCGGTGTTGATACCGCCGCCGCGCAAGTATCGGCACCGCTACTTTTGGGTACTGGCGCTGAACTCGCCGTGGCGGGCGCTGGTGACGGCGCAGGCCGGCCGGAAGCTGACGGCGGGGAGCAAGGCATCCCGGCCAAAGACGGTGTGCGAAGTTGCCGGTGCCACGCGGCCGGGACAGGGGGCGCGCTATATGTGGGCGCAGTTGCTGGGGTTCACCACCGGTGGCGATGAAGGCACAGCAGCTGGCTGCTCCAGAAGGGGTGTTTGAGGCAATTTCTGAACTAGAGTTTGACCAGACCGCAAACCTTGCGGCGGAAGCGGGTCATGATCAGTGGACGCACCCCGCAGGTGCAGATGCAGATCCGGTTCTGGAGCTGGAGTTTGATCAGACCATGGAGTTGTAAAACTGCGCTTCGCAAGTGGCACATGCAGCGAAGCGCTGGCGGGCGTGGTTCAGGCGCTGGCAGGGTGCAGTGAGCGTTGTGGACTGCTGATGCCGACGTATCGAAGTTGTGCAATTTCTACATATTCCGGTCAATCCTTTCCTGAAATGAGCAAGTGTAGCTCCTGACTCTAAGACAATGGTTGGGTGGGGGCTAGCGCAAATTGGTGGCTGATAAGCTTGAAGAAATTGCGGAGCGGGTGTATTATGCGGAGAAGTCGGGGAGCTTGAATTTCCTATCAGTTGGTTTTATGACGGATGGCGACATGGAACGCCCACTTTAGCAGAGAATTTTCAATATTAAGTCCGGCAAAGCTGTAAGTCCTCCTGCCTCCAAAGTTTTAGAAACATATCCTGTAAAACTTGAAAATGATTTCGTCTATATTAAGATACTAAAATGTTATAGGAATTGATTATGACTAGAAAAAAGCTAACAGTTTACGATTATTTACAATGTAAGGGTAAAAGACAACTAAGTGTACTGTATGTTCACAACGCAGATGAGGCTGCGGCAGCTGAGGAAGCAGGCATTGATATGATTTGTGCATCTCACGATTCTCCACAGTATGAAGTTTATAACTCATTTGATGAACTAAAAAGAATTAGACAAGCTGCACCGACTTGTTTTATGCAATCAGGACCGCCTGTTAGAGGTGCGTCAGAGTATGAAGTGATGAAATTATGTCATAAGTATCTAGATATTGGAGTTGACGTTATATACGGTGGAAATTGGAGTTGTAAATGGATTAGGGCTCTTAGAGATGAGTTTATTCCCGTAAATAGTCATGTTGGTTTAGTTCCAGGTATTGCTACATGGATTGGTGGCTTTAAGGCGCAAGGAAAAACAGCAGAGGGAGCAATTAGAGTTTTACAAAATGCGCTCGAGTTGCAGGAAGCTGGCGCCATCGGAGTTGAGTTAGAAGTTGTTCCCCAAAAAGTTGCAGAAGTTATTACTAACAAAGTCAATATAATGACTCTTTCTATGGGAAGTGGATCTGGTTGTGATGGACAATATTTATTTGCTAACGATGTTTTAGGTTACACTCGCGGGCATGTACCTAGACACGCAAGAATTTATAGAGACTTCAAGAAGGAATTTGCAAAACTACAGGCTGAAAGAGTGAATGCTTTCAAGGAATTTCATGAGGATACTATTAACAAAACATTTAATGATCCAAAAATAACAGTTGGAATTGAGGATAAAGAATTCGAACAATTTTTGAAGCTGTCCGAAAAATATTCAAAATAAATGTTCGCTGGTGATGTTGATTTAGGCAATTGTGTTAAACCAAGTACTGGTATAAAAAATGTTAAGAGAACTTTGGTGCATAAAAAAATTGAGCGACTAGGCTAGTGCTGTTTCTGAAATGAACATCAAAAACCTCTAGTTATATTGGCCTACAGAGGATAATATTTACGCGGGTAGCCTCAAATACGAATAGCAGCACTTATCTGGAGATAATGTGTTGCCATGGGAACTGACCACTAATACTTGAGTTGTGAGGAACGTACACGGATCTATTCTTTAATTGGGCTGCCAGTGCGGGTCATTAGGCGCAGTCTGCAGCGGGTGCCGAATTCGATCAGCCGCGGGCTGAAACGTACGGGCTGGACCAACCCGACAATCAGTTCTCAGAAGCGCGGCCGTCTACCTCTGGCGATGAATGGATAGCAGGCGGCTGCTGCGGAAGGGGTGTTTGAGGCAGTGGTTGTACTTGAGTTTGGCCAGACGGCAAACCTTGGGGCGGAAAAGGGTCATGGTCTGTGGACTAACCCTTCGGGTGCGGATGTAGATCTGAACCTGGAACAGGAGTTCCGGGCAGACCTTGGGGTTGTCAACCAGCGCTGCGTAAGTGGCTCATGCGGTGGAGCGTGGGTGGGTGTGGTGGTGGCTCCGGCGGGCTGCGGTGAGCGTTGGAGACTGCTGTGCCGGCGTATAGAAGTTGTGCAATCTCTGCGTTCACCTCTCTTTTAGATCATCGGCTTCTTGCGCTTGACGATCTGAATAGGCACTTGCCAGGGGTCGCGCAGGAAGAGCAGTTGATCCCCAGCCGGGGTGGTGTTGATCTGACCGACAACTGTTGCGCCGGATACCACCAGTGCGTCCCGGGTGGCTTCCATATCCTCCACGGCAAAGGCGAAGTGCAGGTTTGAGTGGTCGATGGCGCTGTAGTCCGGGAGAGCGATGTCCGTGCGGGTGTAAAGTTCAATCATGCTGCCCGCACTGTCGGCGATGAATGTCATATAGGGCGCGGCCTGCCCGGCGATGACGATGCGCATTTCCAGGTTGTCCACGTACCACTGGGCCGCGGCTTTCACATCGGGTACGTTAATGGCGGCGTGTTCGAATTTCACGGAGGTATCCTTTGGGAAATGGGGTGAGATGGTTGGATGATAGCGGTGAGGTTTGGTTTCCAGTTTTGGAAAACTGGGCACGGTTAAAACGATCCGATTGTAACAAGTTTGCTGGTTGGGGGAAAGTGAGCGAACCGCGGGTAAATATCGAGGCGCTTGCAGGCTGGCCCCGTATCTGATAAATTTCGTCGGCATTTGGATTCCGGTTGTAATTTGGCAGCGCAAGCTTGCGCTGCCTTTTCTGCGCCGCGCACTGTTGGTCTGCGTAGTGCAAATGCTGGTATTGGGCACAGAGGGGGTGCTAGATGAAATGCGCGTTTATGGAGAAATGATCCCGGTGATTTACCTGGCATTGGTCATGCTGGTCTGGCAGGCGGGTGGCGTTGCGAAGCTGGCGGGTGCGTGGCAGTTAAAGTTGACGGGTCTGGACGAGCACAGCCGAAATTCCGGCGGGCTTCAATTTAATCTTCGGCATCCTGTGGTGGCAACTTTATGAGCAACCCGCGCCCAGTGGCATTCTTTGACTTTGATGGCACACTCTCGCGCATTCGCAGCGGGTGGCAGACGGTGATGGCCGACCACATGCTGGAGGTGCTGCTCGGAACGGCGGTTGCGGCTGCAGCACACCCGGCACTCAGCGAGCGCGTTGCGGATGCGATCGAGGGCCTGTCCGGGCGGCCAACTATTTTGCAGATGGAGTGGCTGGTTGCAGAAGTGGAACAGCGCGGTGGCCGGGCGCTGCCAGCGGCAGACTACAAGGAGCAATTTGCAGACCATATTGGCGAGCGGGTGGAGGCACGCGTGCAGGCGCTGCAATTGGGCAGCGCCCAGCCGGCAGATTTACTGGTTCCCGGCGCGGCAGAGTTTCTGGCGCTGCTGCGCCAGCGGGATGTGCAGTGCTACATTGGGTCCGGCAGCGATGAAGCGGCTGTGCGCGCAGAAGCGCAGGCGCTTGGAATTGCCGGTGCGTTTGCCGGAATTTATGGCGCGTGGCCGGACAACTTGCTGCGCGACAAGCATGCTTTGGTGGCCCAAGTGCTGGCGGAGTCCGGATGCAGCGGCGCGCAGCTTTTTGGATTTGGCGATGGCGCGATCGATATGCAAGCCGTATGTGCTGCGGGCGGCTTTGCAATTGGCGTTGCTTTTAATGAGTTGGCTGGCGCCGGACCGGACGCCGGCAAACGGGAGCGGCTGCTGGCTGCCGGCGCGCACCTGGTGGTGACTGACTACACGGCCGCCGCACCGTTGCTGCAAGCCATCAGCGGGCAGCCCGCCGCCGCAAACTGAAGCAGTCCCATGGCTTACCCAAGATTTGACCGTTCACATCTTCAGCTGCGCCCGCTTGCAGAGCGCAAGCATGACTTTACGCGCAGTGAAATGCTCAACCCCGGCGATCCGCTGCCGCCACTGCAGAGTGCGGCACTGGACGCGTTTGTGGAACGCGTGGTGGCGGCGCATCGGCGCGGGGCGCCGCTGATCCTGATGCACGGCGGGCATGTGGTGAAGCAAGGCCTCGGCCGGCTGGTAATTGACCTGATGGAGCGTGGCATCGTGCGGCATGTGGCAATGAATGGCTCCTGCCCGATCCATGAGTATGAGCTTGCGCTGATTGGCGCGACGACGGAGAGTGTGTCGCGTTACATTACGGAGGGGCAGTTTGGGTTGTGGCAGGAGACCGGGCGGCTGAATGATGTGGCGGTGGAGGCGGCGCGCACCGGCATGGGGTTGGGGGAGGCGTTTGGGCGCTTTATTGCAGAAGGTGGATTGCCGTACAGCGCGGACAGCATCCTGGCGGCGGGCTGGCGTTTACGTGTGCCCGTGACGGTGCATGTGAGCATCGGGCAGGACATCATCCATGAGCATCCCAATTGCGATGGCGCTGCGTATGGCGCTGCCTCTTACACGGATTTTCTTGTGTTTACGCACAGTCTTGCGCAACTACAGGGCGGGGCACTGCTGGGAGTCAGCTCGCATGTGATGGCGCCGGAGGTCTTTCTTAAATCACTGGCGATGGTGCGCAACGTGGCGCGCCAGCGCGGCGAGCAGATCAACCGCTTTGCGACGGCGGTCTTTGACTTGCCGGACTTGGGGCCGGACCCATCTTTTGAGGCATCCCGCAACTCCGCAGAGTACTTCTTCCGGCCTTACAAAACTCTCCTGGTGCGCACGGTGGCGGATGGCGGCGAAAGTTTTTATGTGCGCGGGCAGTATCGTGACACCTTTGCTGCGTTTCATCAGCGCGTAATTGCAGCCCTATGAAGCGCGCGCGCTTGCAGGCATTACTGGAACGCTGCGCGCAGCTGACGGTGCTGGTGGTCGGCGACTTTTTTCTGGATAAGTACCTGCACATTGACGAGGCGCTGGCCGAGCCTTCGCTGGAGACCGGCCTGGTTGCGCATCAGGTGGTGCAGGTAACTTGCAGTCCGGGCGCAGCCGGCACGGTGGCCGTTAATCTGCGTGCGCTGGGCGTGCGCGTGCGGGCAATGGGCGTGGCAGGCGTTGATGGCGAGGGCCATGATTTGCTTCAGGCGCTGGCTGCCCATGCAATTGACACCACGCACTTGCTGCAGGCGCCGGGCTTGCACACCCCGGCCTACTACAAACCCATGCTGCATGGCGCGGCACAGGCGCGCGAGCTGAACCGCATGGACATAAAGAATCGTGCAGCGCTGCCGGATGCAATCCAGGCTGAGTTGCGCAACCGGCTGCGTGTTGCACTGCAGGATGTTCAGGGCGTGATCATTGCGGATCAGGTGGTGCAGCCGGAGTGCGGTGTGATTGGCAGCCACATGCGGGCGGAACTCACAGCGGCGGCAGCTGCCCATTCGCAGCTGGTGTTCGCAGTGGATTCGCGGGCGCGCATCGGCTCTTTCCGCAATATGCTACTGAAGCCCAACCAGCACGAGGCATTGGCCGCCACCGGTCGCGATTCAAAGTCCACCGATCTGGCGTCGCTGGCGGCTGCGGGCGCCGAGCTGCAGGCGACATGCGGGCGGGCAGTGTGCATCACACTGGCGGAGCGCGGTGCGCTGCTGTGCACGGCAACCGGTGCACAGCATATTGTGGCCCCTTCTATTGCGGGGCCCATCGATCCGGTAGGTGCGGGTGATGCATTCATGGCAACGCTCACGGCGGCGCTGTGTGCTGGTGCTGAGCCGCACGAGGCTGTGGAAATTGGAAATCTGGCGGCTGCCATAACCGTTTCGGAAGTGGGTACTACGGGCAGCGCCAATATCGCGCAGATGCTGCGAGGGGTGGAAGGGTGAGAAGTTTCGCTGGACTGAACCACCGACTTTACTGGTCATCTAAATACTGTATTAGAGCAAAGTGTTGTAAGTTATCGACTGTCAATCAACTCGTGAGAGCCCCATCACGAGTTGTGCCTATTCGCAGTCAAACCGGTGCGATTCCATGCAATTGTGCGGGCCAAGGCAACTTGCAAGGTTTCAGTTTGCTTTACGCCTAATTCCAGTTGTGCCCGTTCAGTGGATGGCACGTAGCTTTCGGGTTGTTGCCGGTGCGAGGGAGTTGTACTTATCGGCACGCTGGGGCGTGGGTTGAAGGCCGAAGCCACCGCTCCAGCAACATCGGCAATAGTCATCCGCTCTTCTGATCCGACGTTGTATGCGCGTCCTGATTTTCCCCTCAGTAAAATGGTTCACAGCCAAATTGCAAGGTCAGCAGCATTCAAATAGGAGCGAATCGGGGTCGCACCACTTGGCGATCATCACGAATTGCTCGGGCAAGTGGACCAGGCGATAACCGCCCATGCCTACCCGCTGCCGGTGTGGTCACCCGGTGAGGTGGTGGTGGATCATGCCCAGATGAGCACAGCGAACATGATAGCGGCAGCTATGCAGTTTGGAAGGGTATGTACTCGCCGAAGACTCAGGTGCGCAGTATCGGCGCAGCGGAGACGCGTGTGGTTTCTGAGGATCGCGCCCGGCTGTTTGAAGTTTAGATAGGGTCTTGAATATGAGCAGCGCCGCTTGCATGCCGGGGGTGATCGCCGTCCGTAGTTGCGGAGTGCAGCGCGCCGCGGTTTATCAACGCTGGCGGCCAGAGCGGACTGCGGGCTGGTATCCGCGAGCTGCGTAAGTGGCACATGCGGCGGAGCGTTTGTGGTTGTGGTGCAAGCGCTGGCAGGGTGCGGTGAGAGCTGTGGACTGCCGGTGCCGGCGCATAGAATTTTTGTAATTTCTGCTTGTCGGGCCGGTCAATCGATTCCTAAATTGCGTAAATGTAGTCTCTGGCTCCAAGACACTGGTTGGTTGGGGGCTAGCGCAGGGCTCCAATTGGCAAGCGCATGGTCACAGTGGATTATGTGGAGGTGCTTTGGCGCTTGAATTTCCTTTCCGCCCACGGGCCTTCATGGCGTGCATTTCCACCGCCGTCGGGCGGTTGTGATAAATACTCAAGTTATCGTAATCCTTTTGGCGCTAAATCTCCGATTGAGCTTTCCAGCGCCTCATTACTAGCGCCCGTATGTACCACACTAGCGATGGGTGGAACGGGTGTATCAAAAAAGTATGCCGGGTCGCTTTGTTGTCGCTGCCAAGTGGCACGCATTTCACGCCAGGCTTCAATCAATGTGCGTGGCTTGGGCATTTGTTCAGCGATTTCGTAATAGAGCGCTTTCAAGTTATAGCAGGGCACCCCGGCAAACATGTGATGCTCCGTGTGCCAGTTCATGCGCCAGTACAAAAACTCGAAGAGCGGATTGGGTTTCACCGAGCGCACCGCTTTACGAAAATCGTTGTCATTCTCTTTCAATCCACAGTGCTGGGGCATGCCCAGCGCATAGGCACACCAGCTGGCAATGAAGGGCGAAAAGGAAATGATCAATGCAAAGACCCAGTAGCCGCTCACAATCGAAGCCAGAACAACAAGGCTGTGGAAGAATAGCAAAAAGCGCGCCCACCAAATGGAGCTTTTATGCAGTTCTGGTTGATCTTCGTGCAATGCCTGTTGCCACTCCTGGGTGGGTATTTCCAAAGAGCCAACCCGGCCCAGCGCATTCAAGTACGTAAGATAAATGGTGGAAAACAATCCGCCTTTGCCGAAGGTACGCCCCGTCTGTGTCATCAAGTTGATCGTCAGCAATTGCACCAAAAAGAAAGGGCCGACTAGCGGTGAAATCGGCAGCAGATTTTCCCGATCGCCATCTGGGTGCAGCGTGTAGCGATGGTGATAGGTATGGCTGGCGGCATAATCAAACATGTCAAACCAACCGAAACAACTGTAGATGTAAAGGAAGATCTGGTTGAGTATTTTGGTCTTGAAAACAGTGCTATGCACCAATTCGTGTGCACCCGCGATGAAAAAGCTAGCTACAACGCCGTGCCAAAAGAGGGCAATTAGAAACGCCAGCCACAGGGACTGCGACCAAAAATAGTAGACAAAAGTACCCGTCACCAGCCATAGGAGCAAATGCCCACCGGCCTGAAACCATCCCTGCGCATCGCTGCGCTCGTTAAGTTGGCGCAGTCTTTCAGTATCGATCCGCGGACGTTGCCATTTCACTTTCAATTCTTTGCGAACTTTTTCTAACGGTTCGTAGTCCATTTAGCAACCTCTCTGTAAGATTTTAACGTTTTTAGCAGGCAAAGCGTTACGTAGATTAACATAATAACCCCAACCAAGGCCACGATAATGCCGACCAAGACCGAAGGGCTGGCTATTTCCTTAATGAGCATCAAGCCAATTCCTTGGTCGCTTCGTGCGCGGCGATCTAATTGACGATGGAGACATTGGTGCAGCGCAGCGCGGCGTTGTAAACTGTGTACCCGATCGCCATCGGGATCAACCCCAAGCCGAGCAGCGAGCCGTACGCATTACGCCAGACAAGCCTTTCCGGAAATGAGTAAGTGTAGTCTCTGAGTCCAAGACACTGGCTGGTTGGGGGCTAGCGCAGGATTCAAATTGGCAAGCGCGGGGTCACAGTGTATTATGTGGAGGTGCTTGGGCGCTTGAAATTCCTATCCGCCTCGTTGGCAATCAACTATGTGGCAAGACTTCGCCGTGCTGTAAGTGATCTGGATTTGTATGAGCAAGATGCCAAACGCTGATAAAGCAGCAGGCGACAGATTTCGCATCGACGCATGCGAGGTGGGATATCAGATTTCCGAAGGTGAATCTCCGGTGTTGTTTTATCAGCAGCAATCGAAGTCAGCCGATGGCAAGTGGCCGCGAGCGAACTACGTGCATCCGTTGTACGACTTGGATGGTCGTGTGATTACCGAGGATTTTCCTGCTGATCACGGTCACCATCGAGGTATCTTCTGGGCGTGGCATCAGGTCATCATCGGCGACAAACAAATCGGTGATTCCTGGGAGTGCAAACGATTTGTTTGGGACGTCAAGTCAGTCGAGCGAGCCGTCGAGAATGACTCCGCCGGTTTGAACGTCGAAGTGTTTTGGTTGTCGCCTGATTGGACGGACGATGACCAAGGCCCCAAACCGTTCGTAAAAGAACAGACCAGCATTAGAGTCCATCGCGCGACGCCGACTCAACGCATGATCGACTTCACGATTCGCATCCAGGCGTTGGAGCCAAACTTAAAGCTCGGCGGATCGAACGACGCGAAAGGCTACGGCGGTTTTGCGCCTCGCATTCGCTTGAATCCGACCATGAAATTCAGC
>Ga0209553_1000087_pt1 | contig 42123 bp, 28 predicted proteins | sample LauGreFBDMM110DN_2_FD_188217 | JGI IMG/M metagenome (GOLD analysis project Ga0209553, IMG submission 188217) | Freshwater lake microbial communities from Lake Michigan, USA - Fa13.BD.MM110.DN (SPAdes) (version 2) | ecosystem: Environmental > Aquatic > Freshwater > Lake | place: Lake Michigan...
CCGGCAAGTCTGATGTGTGCAGTCGCCGACGATGATTTACACGAACATCGCAAAAAGCTGACGTTGTCGTTCGATCTGCCGCGAGGAAGCTACGCGACAATTCTAGTGAAGCGGCTAACGGACGTGGATTGAAAATGTCGCGGCGCTTGATCGAACGAATTCGCTGAGGGAATCAGGACGTTTGAACTTGTCGGAAATTGGTCGTCAAACTACTCTCCGTAGCGGGGAAACGTGGGTGTTTTGTGATTAATGAACTTCCGAAGGATCGGGAGCGTAACCAGCGTGGCGCAACATTTTGATTTTTGCCGGGCGATGACAGCCCTGTGCGAAGATATTTGCCGACGACATCCGGAGTTCCGGCATGTGCGAATGCCGGAGGTCCCGGTGACATTCTCACAGACGCGATCACCGGTCGAATGGGGCGTTCAGGCACGACTGACGCCGCTGCGCTTCGAAGGTGGTGCAAGCGTCGAGCGGCGTCGTGGACGATTGTGGACAGTCCAGCGTGTGACGCATCAGGGCCGCGAGGCACTGTATATCTTGACATTTTTTCTTCCGCGATTTCTAAACCTGTCGTTTGAAGAAAAGATGATTACAGTCTTTCATGAGCTGTACCATATCAGTCCACAGTTCAACGGAGATATCCGGCGGTTTGGCGGTGCGTGTTACATGCACACCGGAAGTCAGAAAGGTTATGATCGCCAGATGGCCGTGTTTGCAAAGGAGTATCTGCAGTCGCAGGCTCCGGAAGATCTGGTGCGGTTTCTGCGATTGAGTTTTCCGGAATTGCAGGCGCATTGCGGTCACGTCGTCGGACTTCGGATCGCGATTCCACGCTTGATCCCGATGGACAAAGTCGCTTGAGTGGCAGACCGGTTCAACAAAATGCACATTGATCCTGAACAGATTTCCGCTTCCGCGCTGTATCAGCATCTGATTCGCATCATCGCGCCGCGACCAATTGCGTGGGTCTCGACGGTTTCGTTATCCGGTGTGACGAATCTGGCACCATTCAGTTTTTTCACGGGCGTCGGTGCGAAGCCGCCGAGCATTCTATTCTGTCCGTCGAATCGCCGCGACGGGACTCCGAAGGATTCGCTGAAGAACATTCTGGACACCGGCGAATTTGTGATCAATGTTGTCCCGTTTCGACTCGCGGAAGCGATGAATCTGAGTTCTGCAGAACTGCCGCCCGACGAATCTGAATTTGAACTCACGGGCCTCGAAACGGTGCCCTCCAGCATTGTGAAACCGCCTCGCGTGCAGGCCTCGCCCGTGAGTCTGGAATGCACGCTGCTTCACTATCTGGCTCTGGCCCCCGGCCCTGGCGGTGCCAACATCGTGGTGGGAAAGATCGTGCATCTGCATCTGGACGATGCTGTTTTGGACCATGCTGGCTGGGCCGATCCCGGGCTGTTAGATCTTATCGGTCGCCTCGGCGGCGCATCCTACTGTCGCACAACCGATCGATTCGATCTGCTCCGCCCATCGGTGCCGTGAGTGTCATCAGACCTGCGTCACGACCTCTGGTTTTGTGCTGAGCAATGCGAGGTACTGCATCATCAAAAACTGCCAAGAGAACATCGTCCAATAAAGCAGTGAGGACAGCGAAGCCACCATCGACAAGCCGTTCACGACCACGACACACAACGCACCGAGAAATGTTCCAATCACGGCCCACCTAAGGGCATTCAAGATGGCGAGCATCCGTGCAAAGACGAACGTCACGGCGATCAATGCCATCCCTGTGAGGCTAGCGAAGCTGAGTTCGACAACAAACACCCCTGCGTTGCCGCCACTGCGCAGTCGCATGTCGGCCAGATTCATCAGGTGTCCGGTAATGCCGAAAGCCGCCATTGCCACGAAGGGGATTATTGGAGTGATCCAGATGCTGCGCGTCGAAAAAATCAGACTGCCCGCAAACGCAGCGCACAGGCCAAAGACCAGTCCAGAGGGTGCCAGGGGATGGATCATCGGGTCGATCAGCAATGCTCCGGGGTCCCGATTCATCGCTCCGCCAGCGAGTGCGGCGACAATCGAAAACGGCAGCATGAGCAGCATGCGATTCCAATGCGAACGCGTCGCTGCAGGAGATTCGTTCAGCGTTGAAGCCTGCGGCGGAGCATAAGGATTGTCAGTCAACATGCTTGCGTCCTGCAGTCAGCGGGTATCAGAGGGCCATTTGGCTCGAACTCTGTGGTCCTAGTGCCGCCTCTGCACCGCTGCGACCCGCGTTGGAGACACGGAACACATTGCAATCATACGGACTTGATGTTTTCTTTGACGGTCATGAGTATTGACGCGGCGAGATTTGTCTGACACATCGAGCGAAAATGTCGATACCGCGCGAAAGAGCCACCTTATGGAGTGCCGACAAACCACTCCTTACCGCTACAACAACTTTGACAGGACTTTGCCATCGTGGGCGACTTTGAATGGGCGACCTGTCGGTGAATGCACGACTTCAGCAAGTGTCATGTTTAAGGCCGTCGCGATCGTAGCGTTAAAATCGGCTGGAGTGACACCGTCCTCATCGACGGCATGCCCTGCTGCGTCTGATTTTCCGTAGAACTGACCGCCCTTAATTCCTCCGCCAGCAATGACAGACGAAAACACGGCAGGATGATGGTCACGACCGGCGTTGTAATTGATCACCGGCGACCGTCCAAACTCCGTCGTCAGCACGATCAGGGTTTCATCCAGTAACTTGCGATCAGCCAGATCCTTGATCAGATTCCCCATCGCCTTGTCCATGATCCCGGCGCGAGCTGGCAGCGTGCCGCTGTTGTAAATGCTGCTGTGCATATCCCAGCCACCACACGTGACTTCCACGCATTGCACGTTACTCTCAATCAATCGGCGAGCCAGCAGACATCCCTGGCCGAAGGCATCACGTCCGTAGCGGTCGCGGTCTTCGGGCTTCTCTTCGTTCAGATCAAATGCTTTGAGTTCACCGCTGGTCAGCAAGCTCGTGGCTTCGGTATAAAAATCCGAATACTGTTTTACTCTTTGCAGCGGGTATCGCTCGCGGAATTTGCGATCGAAACCATCAATCAACGCCTGACGTTTATCAAACGATGACGCTGTCAGATACTCCGGCGGTTTGGTGTTTTCCAAACCTAAATTCGGATCACCGATCGGCAGCGGACTGTACGTGGGATCAAAAAATCCCGCCCCCGGATGCCGTGCGGGGGCGCCGATCAGAACTGTGTCAGGCAAGGATTTGTTTTGACGCCCCTTAAATTTCTGCATCCAGGGACCAAGCGATGGATGCCGTTCTGTGGCAATCTGGTCGTAGCTGGTGCGCATCAGGTACTCGCCCGCTTCGTGATCGCCCGTCTGAGTGTACATCGAGCGCACGACGGCCAGCTTGTCAAACACCCCGGCAAGTGTTGGCAAAAATTCACTGAGTTGCAATCCCGCTACGTTAGTCGCTATCGCTTTTGTCTGACCTTGATTTTCATGACCTTGTTTTAAATCAAATGTATCAAGATGCGTCATGCCTCCATTCATGAAGAGATAAATCAGTCGCTTGGCTTTACCCTTGATGGCGTTCGGGGCAGCTTTGGCTGTTTGTTTCTCCTGAGCGGCGCTGAGAACGCCGTTGAACAGCGGCAGGACGCTCACCCCAAGCGCTGATTTCGCCGCGTATTCGACGAATCGGCGGCGGTTGATGTCGTCAAGTTTTGTGAGCACGTTTCGCATGGGATTTCTCGCGGAACAAGAACAAAAGAGACCTGGAACCCTGAATAAAACTGCGTGTCGTAGCTGGATTCGCAAGAATTCAGCCTAGTGCTGAATTCTTGCGATTCCAGCTACTTGTTTTGTTAAGAGTAATTACTGAATGAACAGGAATTCCCGCGTGTTGAGCAACGACCAGATGACGTTACCGTAACCCGGTGGGCCAGCCTTGGTGATTTCATTGGCAGCCAGTTTCTTTTCTTCCATATCTGGCTTCCGATTTAAAATCGTCAGGAAAACAGTTTCAACACCATCATCCACCGTTTTGCGGCGCATGACGTTGTTATAGATCGTGGAGTTGCTTTCCAGCAACATGTGGGAAATGGGGCCATTGAGCATGAACAGCACCTGCGGCACAGAACCGCTCGTCGATGACGCCGAAATCAGTTCGCGATCTGATTGGCCAAACATCCGCAGAAAGTGACTAGCCGGAACGGGAGACGGCAATTCAGAAGCGCGGGCCAACAGCACTCCCTTGTAGAGATAAGGTGCTTGTCGCTTGCCTTGTTCGCCGTCCACTGCCTGCGCTTTCGCTTCTGCAGCCATTAGATTTTCGGCGGTGACGCTGGTCAGATCAAGATCGAGCGCAGTCGTGCGAACTTCAGCAGGCAATTCACGATATTCATCTGGCACAGCCAGCGTCAGAATAGAGTCCCAAACCTGTTCAGCCGTCATGCGTCTTAGCACAGGACCGGCGAAGTGATATGGTGCTCCAGGATTGATTTCATCAAAACAAGCTTGGCGTTGATAGGCCTGAGTGTTGTAAAGAATCCTTAGATATTCCTTCATATCGAAATTCAAACGCTTCATTTCAGATTCAAGGAACGTCATCAGTTCCGGATTTTCGGCTATCGTGCTGTCCATCATGTCATCCACCGGTTCAATCTGCCCGATTCCAAACGTCTGTTTCCACAGTCGATTGGCAATGACCACCGCAAAACGTGGGTTTTCTTTGGATGCAACCCAGCGAGCGAAAGCTTGCCGCGGAGTTTCATCCTTACGCACGTCGGCAGGTTGCCCAAACAGGGCTTTCGGGGGAACAACTTCACCCGCCTTGCCATTGTCGTAGGCGTAGTCTGCCGGCAAGGAGATTTTTCGGTCAACCTGATCGTTCACGATCATCATGTTGATCCCGATCTGACGATCAAACCGGTACGAATTATTGCGGCGGTCTTCTTCCTCTTGGACAATCTTGTCGTATTCTTCCTGCAATCGATCGTTCGGATTCTTTTCCCAATACCGCGTGTCACCGCCGCTGGTATTCGTGAGCGTTCCGAACGTGAACGCTGCCATCTGGTAGAATTCTTTCTGAGTCCAGCGATCGAACGGATGATCGTGACACTGCGCACAACCTATGCGGGTGCCCAGAAAGATGCGGACCGTATTGTTCATATTGTCCAGCGGCATTCCGGAATCACGCTGGACGTAGCCTGTCGCCGGATTTTTCCAGACCAGCCCTTGGGCTGTCAGGAGTTCATTTACAAATTTGTCCCACGGTTTACTTTCAGCCAGCGACTGCTTGATCCACTGGCGATACGGTTCACCGCGCACATTGTTGTTAAGGCTGTCAGTATAGCGGAGCACGTCAGCCCAGTAGTTGAACCAATGACTGGCATAGCCGTCGCTGCTGAGCAGTTCGTCGATCAATGCCGAGCGTTTTGCGGGATCCGACGTTGCCAAGAACTTTGTTGCCTGCCCCAGAGTTGGAATTGTGCCGGTCACGTCCAGATAGATGCGTCGTAAAAACTGCTCGTCTGTGGTCTTGGGATTCGCAGCGACGCGATGTTTGGCGTAATTGGCCGTCACGAGACGATCGACTTCGGCAGCAGAGCGTGCCAGATCAAGTTTTTTCCCTGGATCCACGGGTTTAGATTTGACGAGAAAACGTGGCGACGGTTCTTCCTTTTTCTTCTCTTCCTTTTTCTTGGGCGCCGGTTGAGGCATCAGCTCCTTGACCTTTGCGGCGTCCGCAGTAGCCTGAGTCAGCATTTTCAGTTTCTTGTGCGAAAGATTTCGCCCTGAGTACGCGACGACAAGTTCGGGATCAAGTGTGATGGCTTTGGTAAACGCTTCTACCGCGCCCGTGTACGATCCTTTGCTGTGCAATGCGTAACCCCGGTAACAGTGAGCCCCAGCGTGATTGTCCTGAAATTGAAGGGCCGTATCAAAGCAGGCGATTGCCTCATCGAAACGCTCTTGGTCCAGCAGTGCTAGTCCTTTCTGCACATGCGATTTTGGAAACTTTGGGTTTTTCTGAATCGCCAGATCCAGATCAGCCATTGCTTTGACCAGATCCCTCTGCAACGCATAGAAGTAGGCTCGATCACACAACGCATCGACCAGACTTGGGTCAAGCGCAATCGCTTTGTCAAAATCTGCAGACGCTTTGACCGCATCGTTCTTCGCAACCCACGCCGCCGCTCGACGCTGATATGCCACCGCCAGATTTGGATCGAGTTCAAGAGCTTTATTCTCATCGGCCAAAGCTTGGTCAAAGTTGCCTTGGGCTCCGTACGCAAAACCTCGCATGCTGTAACCTGCGGCTGATTTTTCGTCGGCATTGATTGCTCGGTTTGCGCTGTTCACGGCTTTGTCATATTGACGACGTGCCACGTACGCTTGAGCTCGATTTAGATGCGCACCGATATGATCATTTTTTTCCAGTGTCGCAAAGTACGCGCTGTCGATCGCTGCCAGATACTTGCCCTGCTGATAGAGAGTATGTGATCGGGCGGCATAAGCATCGGCACGATTGATCAACATCGTCGCTTCGCGCCCGGTCTGGGAGGTGACCAAATCAAAGTCTTTGAGTGCGGTTTCGTATTCACCTTTGGCGTTGTAAACCAGGCCTCGCGCCACGAGCGCTCGACCACTTTTTTCATCGACCAGCAACGCTGAAGCGCAGTCCTGAATGGCGGCGTCCCATTCACCGCGATCCATTTTCGCCATCGCCGACTGCACAAGATCTTGAATCTGCTGACTCTTGGCATCCACCACGGGAGGCACAGCAGGTTGGGCCTGAAACGCGGCAGCCGTGTTGCTGGTCGCGAGGAACATCCAAAACGCCGCTAGCAATCCGGAAAAGGCATCGCGGAAAAGCGACACAAACCTATGACACGCTTCAACAGTCATCGTCTGACCCTTAATTATGGGTTACGGAAACTGAGCGCCATCAGAATTTCAGCAGTCGTCTCTTCTTGAAATTCTTGGGCTTTCATGCAGCTAAAGTGCAATGCTGAGCATTTGGACAGGCGACGCTCAGAGGCCGAACTCTATCGCTTCTGGACAAGATTGCAATGTTAGCCGTTCACTTTGTCGCGAAATGCAAGCGGCTTGCCACAGTCCTGTGAGGTCATGCTGATTCCTACGAAAGTACCGATTTTACAAGCTCACCATGGATATCGGTCAGTCGAAAATCGCGGCCTTGATATTTATAGGTCAGCTGCTTGTGGTCGACTCCCATCAAATGCAGAATCGTCGCATTCAAATCGTGCACATGGACCGGATCCCGCACGATGTTGTAGCAGTAATCGTCTGTCTCCCCGAGCGTCAAACCGCCCTTAACGCCTGCCCCCGTCATCAAAATTGTGAAGCACCGCGGATGATGGTCCCGCCCGTAGTCGTCAGTGGACAGGCCACCTTGCGAATACACGGTTCGACCGAATTCACCACCCCAGACGATGAGCGTATCTTTTAAGAGGCCGCGTTGCTCAAGGTCGTTAATCAATGCTGTTGTGGCTTGATCTGTGTCGCGCACCTGTCCTCGAACAGCATTCGGCAAACCGCCATGATGATCCCAACCCATGTGAAACAATTGCACAAAACGTACATCCCGTTCTGCCAGTCGCCGTGCCAGCAGACAGTTCGATGCGTAACTCCCGCTGCGATGAACATCCGGTCCGTAACTTTCCAGCACATGTTGCGGCTCATTGGAAATATCGAGCAACTCCGGCACACTTGTCTGCATTCGGAACGCCATTTCATACTGGGCAATGCGTGTCTGAATTTCTGGATCACCAACCGTTTCAAAATGCTGTTCATTGAGCGATGCGAGTCGATCGAGGGTGCTGCGGCGTGTCTGCACCGACATGCCCTGCGGGTTGCTCAGGTACAGGACAGCATCGCCCGAATTGCGAAACTTTACGCCCTGATGTTTGGAAGGAAGAAATCCGGAACCCCACAGGCGGTCGTACAGCGGTTGGTCGTCTGGCCGTCCGCTGCCGAATGAGGTCAGGACCACATAAGCCGGGAGGTTTTCGTTTTCACTACCCAGTCCATAGCTAGCCCATGACCCAATACTTGGTCGGCCTGCCAACTGCGAGCCAGTTTGGCAAAATGTGATGGCCGGATCGTGATTGATGGCTTCGGTGTGCATTGAGCGAATCATGCACCATTTGTCAGCTAGCGTCGGCATGTGCGTCAGAGCGTCGCTCATCCACATGCCACATTCGCCGTGTTGAGCGAAATTAAAAATAGACGGCGCAACGGGAAACACCGACTGACCGCTTGTCATCGTCGTCAGCCGTTGCCCCTGTCGAATCGAAGCCGGCAGGTCCTCACCCCTGCGTTCTGCCAGCATCGGTTTCGGATCAAATAAATCCAGCTGAGACGGCGCTCCGGACTGAAACAAATAAATGATCCGTTTCGCCGCCGGGGCGTGATTCGGAAACTGCGGCAACCCGAGTTCCGGTGCAGCTCGGGCGCCGCTGCCGGAATTCATCAACGTCGCCAACGCCGTCGCCCCGATCGCGGTCGTACCATGTTTCAGGAACAGACGGCGATTCAGGGCATCTTGGGTCTGCAACGAGGAAGACAAATTCCACTGAGACATTGTTTCAACACCCTCTCTGCTTAATAGACTTCGCTGCCACCCGTGTGTGCGGTCCGCAATTCAATGACCAATGATCTTGCCTGAATGGGCCAGCGCAACGTGCCATGGCCTCGCCGTAATGTTAGGGTTTTTTGGCATCCATCGCAGCACCGCGAAGCAACGTCAGGGCGGTCTCAACCAAGATCTCTCCGCTGCCCGGCTGGACGGCAGAATTGGTCACTTCGTAGCTGCCACCCGCATAAGCCGCGCGGTGTGGGATGTAAATCGATTCTACGGCATTCGACAGTTCGATCACAATCGTCGTGCGGAAAGGCGACGCATGTTTAATCGCCAACCCTAACTCAACAAACACTTCGCCTGGAAGACAAACAATCGCCACGTCGTTCCCAACCGTAATTACGGTCATGCTGACTGGCAGTGTCTCACCCACGCCGGCCAGTGAGCGACTGAGTCCCCATGTGATATGGTCGATTGTTTTTGTGTACGGCTCACGATGTCGCAACTGATCAATAATGAGTTTTTTGTACGCGGTGACATGCTCCAGAAATTCCACCTTGCCGCCGTGATTTGCCAAGTCGACAAGCTGAACCGAACGTTCGACCTCTTCGCGGGTTGCGTCTTCGAGCGGGAGTTGCACGACCTGCGACTTGACCGCCAGTCGTGTGTTTTCAATTGGCTTCAGCTGCGTAATCTGTTCGCTGATCGAAGTTCCGATGGAGTCGCCGATAAAATCTGCCTTGTGTCTGATGGTCTCTGCAGGATCAACGTGGTTGATGTCGCCGCAACAGCCGGTGCCAAAAATTGAAATGACATCTGGGCCGAATGCATTGCGGAGCGTGCGTTCGACAAAGAATGGATAGTCCGCACTCCATCGCATGCCGCCGACAGTATCAAGATGCAACGCAAAATTACTGACGATGCAATGAGGCTTGTCGCCCTGTGGATCACGAATCGTGAGCAGTTCGATTGCTGGATCAATTGGACCGGCAGCCCGAACCACTTCAGGATTTGCCAAGCTTTGCCACGTTTGCACGCTGCCGTCGCGCATCACGAATCGGCGATTAAAGGCAACCGGTGTGACTTGCGCCGCAGAACCGGATGCCAACGCCGAAGGCTTTGCATGGGCATGGGCTTGGACGACGGCTTCCACTGGTCCAGCAATCAATTTTTCGATGTATGTAGCTCGCAATTCTTGCTGTTTCTCTTTCCCTAGATACAAATACAATTCTTTCATGTAGTCTGGGGCGGTGTGGGAGTGCGTTGCTGAGATCGCGATATTGTTCTCTGGGATGCCCGTCTTCTCAAAGACCCGCCTTCGCACTTCACGCGACAGATCTGTGGCGATGCCAATCAGATCACACACCACAAGAGCGGCTGCTGTCTCACCATCACGAAATACGATGGCTTTGGCCTTCAGTGGATCAATCGTCCCTTCGGCTAGCCGCTCGTGATAGTAACCAGCCATCGGAAAACCGACCGGTGGTGTGATGTCCGTCTCGGCAACGCCGACTAACAAACTGCTACTCGAGTCTAACTTAGACGGCAACGGATCCGCTCCATTCGTCGTTGTGGCCACCGAGATCATTGAGCCTGCAAGTAAAATTATGGGACAGCGGAAGTGCATTTGACATGAATCCTTAAGAAATGATTTTAAGATACCATGTGTCTCTTGGTACGGCCAGATTCGGAATGTTAAAGAAGCCCTTTCCGATGGAACCTTCATTGCCAAAATTGTAAAGGTGGATAGTCGTACCTTCAATCTGCTCAGCCACAGATATTCCGCCCCGAGGCCGATTTTAATCAGGGAATTAACTCGCAGTTTTAACCCCCAACGCGGCATTTCCCCATGGCGGGCAGCATCGGCATTGCAAGCAGTACAAACGTGGGAAAGAGCAACAGTCCCGCTGAGGGCCCGAGGGCAATCGACAGCAGATGCTGCACGGGAATCAAAATGAGACCAGCCCCCGTCGTGGCTAGCAGCGTTCGCAGGGGCAGGGATCTTACGGTCAGAGTCAGCACAATTGCCATACCGCCGGGGATCGATAGCAGGTGGCTGAATTCCGGAGCCCACATCGACACGACCATGCAGGTCATGGCTTGCCCTAGCCAGAACGCATCCCACACAATGCGTTGCTCAATGCGATGCAGCATCCATTCCGCGATGCTCAACGCCATCAGCAGGCTAAGGACCCACATCGCAAACGATAAGCCGTGCCCGTACCATACGAAGGAACGCGGCAAAATCAGGGTGCCTCTGATACACGCACTGAAAATCCACCCCACAAGCGGAGCGGCCACCGCGATCAGCAGCATCGTGAGCCAGACACGCAGTGACTGTTTAAGGACGTCCCGTCGCAGAACATGGCGTCCATAGAGCTGAACAGAAATAAGCAGCAGTGCAAAACGAATCGGCAGACACCACCAGACCGGAAAATGCACCACAAACAAGCCGAGCACATCAAAGAAAATCGCGTTTTCTTTCGTCGTTGCCGGATCCGTAGGGCTCGACGCAAGCAGTGTGGACAGCTTCAACGCGTGTTCGCCGAAATGCTGTACGCTTCGCGGATCGAGGTGAGCGAACGAATCATCGGGCTGATGATACCGCTGGGCTCCATCAAGGATTGCAAAATTGAAGCCCTGCCACCCGGCCTGCTGAAACACGCTGAAGTCCGTCCCATTTGGCATCGTGCGATAGACGGCCGTAAACAAAGAGCCAGTGATCCGGGGCTGCGCGATCGTATTAATCCATGCCGCAACAGCAACCGAATTTCCGGAATGAGTTTCGTACATTACCACTGGCCCTGAAGTGCCTCGTGCGTCAAAATTTAGCACCAGAGGCTGGTGCTGCGGCCAAGAATGAGATTGCACAAATTCGCGTGCTCCGAGCAGACCGGCTTCTTCGCCATCGGTGAAGAGCAGCCAGATTGGTCGCTGCAGTTGTTCAGTGTTCAGTGTCAACAAACGTCCGGCTTCGACGACCGCTGCAACGCAACCGCCAGCATCCCCGGCTCCCGGGCCAAAGCGGCAGGAATCATAATGTGTAGCCAATACCACGGGCGGCGAAGAAAGTCTCCTGAGTTCCGGCCGTGTGGCAATCACGTTGTGCAGTCGCAACGATGCGTGTACGGTACCATCGGCAACCTGACTTGACTGCACTTTAACCAGCCAACCATCTTTCTGTAGCAGGTCCACCAGTCGACTACGCACGGCATCGTTTTGAGCCGACCCCGCGGGATGCGGCGTGTCATCGAACACCTTTTGATGAATTCTTAACGCCCGCTCAGCCGAAAACGTTGCCACGCCGGCTGCGGTGCACGCATCAGCGTCGCGTTCCGATACAACTGCAGGTCCGCGGTACTGAAGGCACACGAGCACTTCAATCAGCAACAACGCAAGCAGGGAGAGACAAAGTGTCGTACGTTTGAGATGCTTCATCGGCGAAGCATAACCCACAGACGGCTTGGGTTTGAATCCCACCTGCGGCGCTTGCGCTGCGATCTAGTTTCTGAGGATAGACACGCCATGCATCGCCGGCCAAGTTCGCAGATTCGAAGCCTGTCACCCGAATTTTCGGCCAGATCATAAAACCGATATCCGTTGTCGCTTCGCACGAAATGTGTCAAGGGGAAATCTTGATCGAGCCACTTTTATGCCCGGCACTTTTGTTTCAAGCGGCGATTCATTAGGCTTTGGCTGTTGACGAACAATTCCGTTGCGTTGCGCAGGATCGCTGGGGCTTATGTTTGCTGAGATCATTGCAATTGGATCTGAACTGACTTGCGGTTCAAAACTGGACACGAACAGCCAATGGCTCAGCCGTGAACTGGAAGTGCTTGGCTGGACCGTGATGCGGCACACCACGCTGGCTGATGATATGGACGCCATCGTCAGTGAATTCCGAACTGCCGTCACACGGGCGCAGGTTGTCCTCATTACGGGTGGGCTTGGGCCAACACTCGACGATATCACACGCGACGCGTTGGGGTTGGCATTCGATCAGCGTCTGATTCGCGATCTGCAGTCGCTGGAACAGATTGAGGCTTTGTTTGTGGCGCGAGGACGTGAAATGCCCGCACGAAATCGTCGGCAGGCAGATCGTCCGGAGTATTCAGATGTGCTGGTCAACACGTGTGGCACAGCCCCTGGGATTCTGATGCGTATCACGTCGACTGGGGCGGCGATGAGTGTGACAGCAGATGTTCCGGATGCAGCCAAGGGATGTCTCATCGCGGTCATGCCAGGTGTGCCGGCCGAAATGAGACCGATGTTCGAGCAGCATGTGCGTCCGGTCTTGCTTGACAGCGGCATGGTGTTGCGCCGCGCCGTGATTCGGACGTTTGGATTCGGCGAATCGGATGCGGAACAATTGTTGGGCGATTTGACGGCGCGCGGACGAAACCCGGAAGTTGGGATCACTGCCAGCGAAGCGGTGATTTCGCTTTGGGTTACTGCGCGTTCGCAGTCTGTTGAGGAGGCAGAACGGCTAAGCCGCGAGACATGTCAGTTGGTTCGTGAACGCTTGGGCGACGCTGTTTATGCAGACGGTGACGATGAATTGCACGACGTCGTCGCAGAACTTCTGAAATCTGGCAATCGTTCCGTAGCACTTGTCGAAGGCGCTGCAACCGGTGGGCAACTCGCCATGTGGATGTCGGAAAACGCAACTGTTGGAGCGGTGGTGAAAACGGCCATGGTCATTCCGGGGGAGTGGGATGCGGCGGCTTTGCGGATGCTTGGAGTCGCGCCGCGCGCGGCAGAGAACAACCACCCAGAAGACTGGCTCACGCTGGCGACTCTTGTGAGTGAAACATTGCGGCACAATCACAATGTGGACTTCGTGCTGGTCTCTTCACCGTTTTATGACGAGCGGCTGGATTCCGGCGTTATCATGCGCCGCGGTTATGTGGCCGTGAGCACCGTTCATGATATCCAAAGCTTTGATGTGAGTATGTCGGGGAACCTCGCCATCTTTCGACAGCGTGCCGCACGAACAGCCCTCAATCGCTTGCGGCTAATGATCAAACACGAATCTTTCCTCGGAAATGCAGGTTAATGACGGAAACCGTAGCAGCACGATCTAGTGATCCAACATTCAATATTCGCGAAGCGAGTCGGGAAGACATTCCAAAGTTGGAAGACCTAGTTGATCACTTCGTAACGGCGAATCGCCTTCTGCCGCGCACGTTTGATGAACTCTGTGATCTGATCCCGTTTGGTTTTGTCGCAGAGAGCAATGCTTGCATCGTGGGCTTTGCCGCGTTGGAGATTTATTCAGCCAAATTGGCAGAAATTCGCAGTCTTGCCGTCCACGAGGATCACCAAGGCAAAGGAATCGGTCGCGCACTCGTGCAGCGTTGTGTCGAACTGGCCGTGCGGCGCAACGTGCTGGAGGTGATGGCCATTACGTCTGCTGATGGCTTTTTCCAAGCATGCGGATTCGACTTTACGCTGCCCGGGGAAAAAAAAGCGTTGTTCATGCAGACGCGCGATGAGTACTAAGGACGTCCCTTTGCAAAATTCGCCATTAAAAGCCGGTTTTTGGCCGTGAAATGCTTTACCCAAAGTGATCTTGAGTCATCACGGGGTTCAGTGCCAGAATGCTGCGGTTTGGATCATAACGTTTGCAGGGACGCGAATGTGTTGAAAGGCACGCAGCAAAAATCTTACCACAGACCGTTCCGCACGGTCGTGCTTAGACGTTGGCTGCTCGCATGTTGTGCGATGTGCAGCGGTTGTCTTTCGGGGCCACCCAAGGCTCCTGCAGTTGGGGGGAGCGTAATTCAGGTCTCCGCCGAGGTTCGCGATTCGCTGTGGGAACATGCCGTCGTCGTGCTGCACCGCAATCACTTCCAAGTGGCTCGCGAAAGCAAGCTGGAAGGCGTCATCGAAACGCAGTATCGCGGTGGTTCAAATCTGCTTGAACCTTGGCACCCTGATTCTGTGGGACTGGCGAACCGCCTCGAGAGTACGCTGCAGTCCATTCGTCGCCGTGTCAACGTCAGCATGCAGTCATCCGGGCCAGGCTTGATGACGGTGAGTGTCCGTGTCGATAAAGAGATTGAGGATCTGCCAGGGTTAGCCGCAAATTACGAAGGCGGTGCCACCTTCCAGGAATCGCAACCTTTCACACGCGACCTCGACCAGGTCGTGGGGCAGACTGGACCATCACGCTGGCTATCCAGCGGTCGCGACCCACTGCTCGAACAGCAATTGCTGGGACAGATCCAGAGCGGCCGCTGAGTAACGCTTACGGATGCCGGTCAAACTGGTTCTTACGGATGTGCGATGCGGCACAGCACGCGTTGCCTCTGATAATCCGCTCTGGGAAAACCATAGCGTTAGCGGAATTTGCTCAACTTTTGGGGCATTTACGCATCCTGTCGGGAAAAACAGAATTTTCTTTGACGTGGTGATTTCCTGACCTAAGTTCTTCTTGTCAGCCAGCGAGTATCGCGGGCTGAACTGCTATGCCGCAAAGGCCTCTAGCTAATTTACGGAGAATTTACTCTGCATGGCAGAGTCGTTTTCTAGTGTGCTTAAAAGCCACCGTGACTCAACCCGCCCTGATTCGGGCACATCGTAAGGGAATTTAAAATGAGCAAGTTTGTCAGCAGTGTTAAGCGGTTCATCGTATCTGAAGACGGCCCAACCGCAGTTGAGTACGCGGTCATGTTGGCCCTGATCATCGTGGTGTGCATAGCAGCCGTCTCAGCTGTCGGCACCAACGCTAACGCCAAGTTTAACAAAGTAGCATCAATGCTCTCATAAACCGCAACGGCGGGTTGCCTGCATGCAGAAAGCGACAGCGGGCTATTGGTTAGGGCAAGTGTGTTGTAAAAAAGAGGATTCGAGGCAACCTCGAATCCTCCTTTTCTACTGTTGGAAAATTTAAGCCGTGTTCAATTCGAACTGTCGTTTTAATCAGGCTGCTGGGCGGTGATTCAAACGGGTTTGGAGATCTAGTGCACTGAACCGGCATGACGCACTAGCTGCTGCAGGATTTAGTAAGATTTGACTCCTCGTGGCGGAGTTGTTTTTGTTTTAGTTACTGACTGTTTTATCACCAACGGCCCTGATTCGGGCACATCGTAAGAGAATTTAAAATGAGCAAGCTTGTCAGCAGGGTTAAGCGGTTCATCGTATCTGAAGATGGCCCAACGGCAGTTGAGTACGCGGTCATGTTGGCCCTGATCATCGTTGTATGTCTGGCAGCCGTCTCAGCTGTCGGCACCAACGCTAACGCCAAGTTTAACAACGTAGCAACTTACCTGACGTGATCAGTAGATGAGAAGAGGAGTTCAATTTTTGTCTCTCCTCTTGAAAGCTTACCCCACTCAACAAATAGGAGTCAAAACATGCTGCCATATTGGATAGAACTGTCGCCGGCAGATCTTATTCAGGGTACCGCCATGCTGACTCTGATTCTGGCCTTTCTCTTCGGCAATTTATTTGCCCCTGCAGGCCGCTGATCTCGTCGATATTCACCCCACGGTGGTCCCCCCACCGCAATAACTCATAACACTACGCGCAGTTTGACAAAAAGGAATTACGCCATGGGATTTACAGAATTTTTGCTGACAAATTGGCACGTCAAAACCGTGTCAGTCATTCTGATTCTTGCAGCTTGGATTGACGGCCGTGAACTGAAAGTCCCCAACTGGATCACGTTTCCGATGATTCTCGCCGGACTCGTCTATTGCACATGCGTCGGGGGTCTCGGTGGCCTCGGCGCTGGTTTGCTGGGGATGAGCGTGGGTTTACTGACGCTTCTGCCACTCTATGCCGTCGGTGGAATGGGTGCGGGCGACGTTAAGCTGATGGCTGGGATTGGTGCATGGTTGGGATGGGAAATCACGTTCGCCGCATTCTGCGTATCTACCGTTGTAGGAGCCGTCATGTCGATCCTGATGGTCGTGCGGAAAGGCACGATGAGGCATCATTACGAAAACTTTCTCCTGATCCTCAGTGAATGGATGATCATTAAAAATCCCTCTGAGTTGTCTCGCATCGCGGCTGAACGCAAGCCCACGATGATGCTCCTGCCTTACGGCATCCCGATCTGCATCGGCACGATCGGCTACTTCCTGTACCAAGGGATGATTTAACAAAACACTGGCAGGGAGCGGCAGGATCTGCCAGTCTCTGTCTGAAATTTCTAGGCCGAAAAGCGACCGATGTGTTGTCGAGTCGCCGTAAAAAGTCACGACTATCACCGGATTTCTGTTCAGAAGATTCTGATCTTCAGAATTATCCGGGTTAGATCAGCAACATTGGCAAACCCACCAGCATTAGATGAAGCGGGCTTTTCTGCCGTGCCGATGACGATCCTGATGGGGATGGATTACCTGCGCTATTTAAACTATTTCTGCACGGACTGCCGATCATGCTGATAACCAGCAGGACCTGCAGAAGTTCAGAAGTCGTTCAGGAGTGGGGGTGAATCCAAGATAGATCAGCTTAAATGAAACATCAATCTTTGATCCTACTGATTGTCGCCGTTGGGTGTGGACTTGTGGCGATGATTGGCGTCAAGAAGGCGATTAGTCCGAAACCTGCAGAAGTGGTCGAGAAGATCCAAGTGCTGAGTGCCGTAGCAGACATCCAGGTCGGCAGTCGCTTGGATGCATCGAACACAACGTTTGTGGAAGTTCCCGCGGAAACCGCTCCCGCGGGAACGGTGACGTCTTTAGAAGAAGTTGCCGAACGTTCACTGAAGGTTCCGGTCGTGTTGGGGGACTGGATCCTGAAGAGCAAGTTGACGGAACGTGGCGAAGTCGGAGCAGTGGCCAGTATCCCGCGAGGGATGGCTGTTGTCACTATTCCGGTGGATGCCACGACATCGCACAGCGGGATGATGCGACCGGGAAATCGTGTCGATCTGCTGCTGAGTTATGACGATAATTCCCTCGGGCGCACCGTTAAGAAAATGATTACCGTGATGGAGTTTGTAGAAATCTTCGCCGTGGACGCAAGGATTTATGGCATCGACAAGGAAGGGGACGGTCAAGCAAAGAACATCTCACTCCTAGTGGAGCCTGAACAGGGGAAGATTGTCAATTTGGCAAAGAAACTTGGTGAACTCCATACAATGTTGCGTCCAAATGGCGATCTTACGGCATCTGGCAAGACTGAAATTTCTTCGGAATTTCTGAATAGTGCATTTGCTGGGGCAGGTCACCAAAATCGATCGGTGTTGGAGAATCGTGAACTAGGGGCGGATGATGGTGAGTCGAGAGGACTTTCGTTGGATGAATCTCTGACACAGGAACTTTCACGAAATCCTAGCAAAGGTCCGGAACCATCCGCACCAATCCAGATGGTTGAGGTTGACACGCAAAATATCTGGATCATGGAGATCTACGAAGGCGAAAAGGTTCGGCGGGAAGAGATTGAATTGCCCATCGATGCTGTAGAACCCGCATCGGCAAACTGACACATGTTGGAACTATTGAAGACAAAGTGAAGAAGTCGGACTCGGGCTATGGGCTTGGGATCTGTAGGAATTCTGCGAAAGTCTTGGGTATGGATGCCTAACAACGCAGGGTTTCTGAGCGATCGCGCGGAGCGCGTTATGAGTTGGGGATGCGACGTCCTGCTTGACAGCGGGCGTCGCTCTTCAGCACTTTGGGAGTGTAGGGATGCCAGTGCTTAGAATGATTGCCAGTTTCACGCTGGCTGCGACAATCTTGGTTGGAGTGCGTTCGGCTACGGCGACCGCACAGAGTGAATCCAGTTCTAATAACTATCGGATTCGCGAAGGCAGGAACGAGATTTCGCTAGTTGAACGTTTTTCGGTCTTCGTCGAGCATTCGGCAAAAATTCGACGCGTGATGGACTTTGATGACGAAGTTCTTACGGTCCAAGTGGTGGAAGGTACACCCACTCAGTTTCGCGTGTATGCTCTGCGAGGCGGCGTCACGACCATCAAGGTTGTTGACGAGCATGGCCGCAACTACAGCATCGAAGTCATGGTGGAAGGTGACGTACGTTACCTCGAAACCAAAATTCGCCGGAGTTATCCCAACGACGTCATCACGATCGAAGAGATCAATGACCAGTCAGTGCGTCTCGTCGGATGGGTCTCTCAGCCGGAACATATCATTGAAATCGAGCAGATCGCTAGCCAGTTCTATCCAACCGTGATGAATCACATGAAGACGGGTGGTGTGCAGCAGGTTCTGATGAAATGTACGATCATGGAAGTTCAGCGTGCGAAACTCCGTCGGCTAGGGATGAACTTTACATTCGTCCGACCTGACGGATTTTTGTTCAGCACCCCGGGGCCGATCACGCCGATTACTGGCCTGATTTCGGCAGCCGGTGGTACCGCTCCCACGGTTTCAGGCCTTTCAAACCCATCCGTTACATTCGGGTTTACGAAGCCAAACTCTGTGTTTCACGGGTTTATCCAAGCCATGCTCGAGGAAGGCATCCTGAAGTCCCAAGCCACACCGATGATTGTAACTCACAATGGACGCCCCGCAAATTTCCTGAGCGGTGGTGAAACTCCCGTGCCGATTCCGGCAGGGCTGGGGACGACAGGTTTTGAGTTTAAGGAATATGGAATTCAGATGAACGCCGTGCCCTATATCCTTGGAAACGGCCGCGTGCGTCTCGAAGTGGAAACGATCATTCGCGATCAGGACTTCTCAAATACCGTGACCGTGCAGGGCACGACTATTACCGCGTTCAAGACCAACAGTGCAAATACGCAGGTAGAAATGAATTTCGGAGAAGCACTGGTGATTGCGGGGCTGATCTCACAGAAGCAGGACGTGCTCACGCAGAAACTCCCATTCTTCGGTGAATTGCCATATATTGGCGCAGCCTTCAGTCGTAAAACTGCCACTGAATCGGAAAAAGAACTCATCATTATGGTGACGCCGGAATACGTGTCACCGGCTCCTGCCAATCAATTTCCGCAGCAGGGTCCCGGGATGTTCACCGACACGCCAACCGACAAAGAGTTGTTTGGCATGGGACTGCTGGAAGTGCCAAAATACGGCGATGCATGTGAAAATGGCTGTCAGAATTGCATGCCAAGCGAAACACATAAGAATTGTCAGCACGGCATGCTGATGAACTCCTGCCCGGATTGTCGGCAGCATGGTGACTCCTGTATCCCGCCGGGTTATGGACATTCTAAATCAACATTGGCACCAGAAACACCGGCGGCAGATGCGGAACGCTCAAGAGTCACAAAACCCGTGAGTTCATCCCGCACCGTCACTGAAGATTCCAAAGACACGCCTAGCGGGAGCCAGAAGAAACCAAAAACTGCGTCAGGCACTTCACGCTCCAAACATTCCGGTCTGATCTCGCCAAAGATGCAGTGACGGAAACTCCGACTATAACCCAAACTATCAAGTGCAGATTTGCCCATTCGTACATTTGGACTTTAACCGAGACATAACATGAAAAGCGTGCTGCGACTGGCGACCGTTGATCCGGATGAGCGGACCCGCAATTCGCTCAAGTCAATGCTCCTCGGAATTGATACCGTCTGGCTGGAAGCCGAATGCGCACGGTACGAGTTCTTTATGGATGTTGCTCAGCAGACCCAGCCGGATATCGCATTAATTAACGTGGATGCGAATCAAGCGAAAGGCGTGCAGCTGGTCGGTGAAATTTCCCGAGCACTTCCGAATTGTTCAGTTCTCGTGGTGAGCGCTAGTCAGGAAGGCAGCCTGATTCTGCAGGCGATGCGTAACGGCGCACGAGAGTATCTGCATATGCCGTTACAGTTGGAAGATTTCATCGCAGCGTTGGACCGAATCCGTATCTCGCTTGGTGGTTCAACCGCAGACGGAAGCATGCGTGCTGGTAAGATCATCACGATTGCCGGAGTCAGTGGTGGAGTCGGAAGCACGGCACTTGTAGTCAACATTGCGGCCTCCCTCGCTCAGGATCCGGCCAATTCGCCCGTGATCATTGACCTCGACTTGACGCTCGGAGATGCCGACGTCTGGCTGGATATCATTCCTGAATACACGATTCGCGATGTTTCAGAAAACATCTCCCGTCTCGACTATGGTCTGTTGAAACGCTCGCTCACACGCCACGACTCTGGCGTCTATCTTCTGCCACGCCCCGTGGAACTTGAAACCGGCGAACCAATTAAGACAGATGACCTTCGACGTATCTTGGCGTTGTTGAAAGCCACGTTCTCGCACTTGATTGTGGATGTGACCAAGTCATTCAGTCGCCTAGATCTTTCAGTGATGGAAGTTTCCGACAAAGTGCTGCTGGTGACGCAACTCGATCTGTCCTGCCTGCGCAACGTCGTGCGGATCATGCAGTTTTTGGAACGCGTGCCCGGCCTCAAAGAAAAGGTCGCAATTATTGTCAATCGAGCAGGTCTTGAGGAGACCGACATCAGTCTGAACAAGGCCTTGGAAACCATCGGACGCAATGTTTTTTGGCAATTACCAAACGATTATTCCACCATGGTCGGAGCCCGTAACAATGGCCAGACACTATGTCAGTTTGCTCCAAAATCTCGGTTGACACGTAGCCTCAATGACATGGTTCGACGATTGACTGCGTCTGAATCTGGAACAAAGTCTGCAGACGAACCAACAAAGAAAAAGAATGGTCTGTTTGGTCTGTTCGCCGGTCGCTGACTCGGGGCGAACGCTCACACATCGGGAAGACTTCAGGGAAACAAGCCAGACGACGATCTCCTCGTTCCGCATGGATTGCTGTCTTAAGGCTTCGGCAGTCCTAACTTGTGCATTTGCAGACCGCTGTTGGCATTCCACAGGTAGACGTTGCCGCTCGCATCACCTGCCGCGGCAATGTTGTTGTCGGGCGTTATGGCAATCGCGTGAAGCCACGTAGCAACATCGCCGAGATTTCTGATAAGGCCGCCGTTTGCTGCATTATGGATGCGGACAAGTTTATCTCCGCAGGATGAAATCAGATTGTCAGTCTCGCCGACGTACTGCACCGACGTCACATGGCGTCCGAAGTTTTCGATCGTGCGTTGCTGGTCACCCGTCTCAGCGTCCCAGACTTTGATCGTGTTGTCCGCGCCGGATGTCGCGATGACTTGGCTGTCGCGTTTCCACGCGACTCCGAGGACATAGCTGGTGTGGCCTTCGAACCGACGCAGTTGCTGGCTGGTGGCGATGTCGAACGTGCGCAAGTATTTGTCGGCTCCTCCCGATGCAATCCGCTTTCCATCAGGCGAAAACTTCGCCGCATAGATCACGTCGTCATGCGCCTGCGGCAGATAGAGGACTCGACTTCCATCCGCGACGTTAAAAACCTGCAGTTCGCCGCGTCGAGACGGAATTCCACTGGCAATCAGCAATTGCGAAGAATCGGTGTTGAAATCGACTGACGTGACCCGGTGCGCAACCAGATTTGGGTCATCAATATTTCCAATCGTACGTTCCAGAATCCAGCCGGGATTCGTATCCCAAACTCGAATTGACTGATCATCCGCTACGGAGGCCAGCAGATGTTTGTCTAGAAACGTGACCGTTCTAATCGCCGCAGTGTGACCTCCAAAAGCTTCCAGAGCCGCCCCAGTCTGGGCATCCCATGTGTGGACGTTCAGAAAATCGCCACTCGTCGCCAAGACCGATCCGTCCGGTGAAAATGCAATGCTGTGCAGCGGCAGATCAGATTCCTGAAGCTGCGTCGTCGCCGTGGCGACGGCGGTCTTCGCCTCCGCGAGCAACGCTTCGGATCGCGTCACCGCATCCTTGCGAATCGGCACCGCCGCTTGTGCGATGGTAAGTTCTTTAGCTGCCAGCATTTGTTGTTGAGACAATAGATTCTGCGTCGATTCTGCCAACTTCAGCGCGGCGGCGGCGGCGTTGTAAGGCTTCTGCACGGTTTCAAGTTTCTGCGCTGCAGCATTGGCCAGCGTTGACAGGGCTGTCGCGTTGTCAGTCGGTGCCCGCAAGGCAGCGGCCTGCGCAGTGGAATGCAGTGTGGCTGCCTCCATCTGCGTTTGAGCACCAGTGACCTTCGCCTTAAGTTCTTCGTTCAGAGGTTCGCTGTTGGATGCCTGCTGCAGGCGTGAAAGTTTGGCCTGGGCCAGCACAAGTTTTGCAGCTGCTAATTTTGCGGTTTGTTCGGCAAGCTGCTTGGCGGCAAGTGCTGTTTTCGCTGTCGCAGAGGCATCGATCGCCATTTTCTCTGATGTGGTTTTTTCAGTGAACGCCGTTTCCATCGCCCCATTCTTTGTTTGGGCGTCAGTAATGGCCGCGGTCAGCATGTCGGCCAGTGTCTTCTCGGCCGTTGTCTTCACTGGCAGATCTTTTTCCGCGGCATCGGCCAGTTGCTTCGCGACATTCAGTCGAGTGGTTGCAGCCGACTCTTGCTGCTGAGCGCGTGTCAGTCCAACACGGCGGCGAATGTCGCCTCGCATTTCAGCGAGCTGCTGGCCATTAATATTGAACAGCTTCGCCGTGTGATTGTCACTGGCCGACGCGATGCGTTGCGCGTCGGGAGCAACAGCGATCGCCATAACGACTCCACCGTGGTTGTACTGGAGCATCTGCTGGCCATTGTCAAGATTCCAGCGACGGATGGTCGTATCTGTGCTGCCGGAAAATACCTGTCGCGGATTCTGCGGAATTCGAGCCAGCGAAGTCACTGGCCCACTATGCCCGGGCATCTGTTTGAGGGCCGTGACATGCCATTGAAAGACCCCGAGCGGTGACGCAGTCAAAGCGATGGTCTGAATTGCATGCGGATCCGCATTTGAAATCACAGGCAGCACTGTGCAACCGACGACGACTCCCGCATGGCCCGAGAATTTCTGCAGCAGCGCGCCGGTTTGCATGTCATGAATCTGCGCGGCTGGTTTGTCACCGTTTGAGACTGCTAGGATCAGCTTGCTGTCCGCCGAAAACGCGACTCGATGAACCGGTCCGCCAAATCCCGTGAGCTGCTGCGGTCCCGCGCCTCCACCAGACGCATTCCACAACCGAACTAGGCTGTTGTCACCAGCGGTCGCCAAGAACTGGCCGTCAGCCGAGACTGCCAGATCGTTCACGGCGGCTCCGTGACCTGCGGTAAACGTCAATTGGCCTGTCTGCGGCGTGTACCCGCGCAGCGTTCCATCCGCAGAGGCGATAAATGCCAACTGGTTGTTCGGATGAAATGCCATCGCCCGGACAGGCTGGGTATTTCCATCGAGATGTTGCAAGAATCGCAGCGATTTTGCTGTGATCTCTTCGTTCGCACGAGCGACTAGAAGTGTTGTCGTCGCAGGAAAGACTGCCGACTTGACCTTCGGATCTGTAAATGTTTCGCGGAGCCGCGCGGTTGTCGCGTTGAAGACAGAGACGCGGCCGTCGGCGTTGACGACAGACAACAATTGAGCGTCCTGTGAAAAGCTCAACGCCGTTGCCGAGGTCGCAAAGCCCTGTAAAGTCTGAAGCACACCACCATTGTCCGTTTGGTGAATGCGAACCTGATTGTCGGTACCACCAAACGCCATCCGCTGAGTGTCAGCAGACAAGGCAAATGAGGTGGGGGCAGAAGGCAGGCTGAACGTGCGAACCTGCGTGCCATCGACTGCGTTCCAGAATCGCACGCTCGCGTCTTGGCTGACCGAAAAGGGCTGACCGTTCCAAAATCCAGCGGCCGAAACAATGCCCGCGTGTCCCTTAAATTCCTGCAGCACCAATCCGTCTGCGGCGTTCAACAAACGCAATCCATGATCCGCAAAGCCGGCTAGGATCTGACTCCCATCGCCGTTGCATCCAACCGCTGTGACAGCAGCCGTGAAACCTGACATCTTTCGGACTTCCGGCTGAACCGAATTCCCAAGATCCCAGACGCGAATCGTGCTGTCGTCGCCGCCAGAAATCAATCGTGCGTCATCGTTCGAAAACGCAAGCGACTGGATACCGCCAGCATGCCCGACGAGCGAATGCGTTACCTTGTTGGTCTCCGTACTGCGAATAACGATCGCTGGCTGGCCGTCTTTTATACCAACTGTCGCAAGTTTTTTCCGAGTCGGACTGAGCACCGTGAATGCGAATTGCTCGCCAACTGCAGGTTCCAGCGGCACCGCTGGAGCGGCGTTTAGGTTCCAGACATAAGTGGCACCATCTTCCCCTCCCGAGATCGCCATCGTCCCGTCCACACTGCCGGCGACGGATCTCACTGCGACCACGCCACCCTTCCATGTATCCAGCAGTTTCTGTTCAGAAAGACTCCAGAGCTGCACTGAGCCGTCCGGCGTACCCGCGAGAATGTTGTAGCAGTCTCGCAGATTGTCGGTCGTCGGTTCCGGGAAACTAGGCTTCCGCACAAAATCCAGTGACGTAATGCCGCCTTCGATTTTCCATGTGGCAATGTCCCGTTCCACGACCGGAATTGCTGCCGCTTGAACGGCGATGATCTTCACGGTGCCGGTGTTGTCAATCATCGCGAGCAATCGACCGTCGCGACTGCTGATCATCCGTTCTAAACGAGTGGGCGACGACGCGAGTTTTGTCGGGGCAGCCTCTGGCATTTGCCAAAGCCGCAGCAGATTGTCTCCGCCGCCCGATACTATCCACTCGGTTTCATTTTCAACTCCAACCAATTCCACTGCCTTTACGGGCGTCGGCGTTTCAATGCGACCTGTCAGCGAACCATCTGCGATGTTCCAAACGCAAATTGACTGATCAAGTGAGCCGGAAACCAGACGCAATCCATCGCTCGTGAATTGCAGCGACGTCACGACATCCGTATGTCCGGTGAGCGTCGGGCCAGCGACCCCATCAGCCGCCTTGAACAGGCGCACTGTGTTGGCGGGCCCATTTGCTGCGATCCATTTGCGATCGGGACTAATGGTCATGGCTGACGCCGGAGCACCAGTCGCAATAGTGATCTGCTGCACATCTTTTGGCCGACGCCATAATTTCACTTCACGAAATCCTCCCGACGCTAAGAGGTCGCCATCAACATTGAACGTTAACGATTGCACCAAATCGCGATGACCCCCGCCGGATGTACTCGCCAACGCCGGATCTGCGAGGGCAGTCAACATTTGTCCAGTTGGCACATGATGCAGCAGGATCTGGCTGCCGCGTCCAAAAGCGACGTATTGTCCATCCTGAGTGAGAGTCACTGCCTGTACTGCAGTGATGCCCTTTGGCAGCGTTCGCATCTGCTTGGGCGACATCGAATCAATCCCGCCTATGCCGCGTGCACCCTGATCGATCCATAATTTGAGCAGTCCAAGTTCCTGCGATGTCAGATTGCTAGCCGCGACATCATTTCCCTCCGGTGGCATCACCGTTTCCGCCTGATGCGCCGCCATCTGGATCAACAGACTCTCAGCTCCTCGCCCTGCTACCACTGCCGGTCCCGTGTCGCCGCCCTTCAGGATGGCCTGCGGTGATTCGAGTACGAGTTCCCCCTGTTTCTCACTGGCCGAATGGCAGGCAAGGCAATTCTTCTGGAAGATAGGAAGAACTTCCTTGTCAAACTCAACTGCATCCGCACGTTGGATTGTGTCGACAACAATTGGTGGCCCGGCGTGAGCCACATTGACGGTGAATACAACCGCAAAGAAGAGCGCAGCGATGTACTGGGTGTGCAAAACAAGCATCCATCCACACCGTTCGCTGACCCAGCCTCTCACGATTGACGGCGGTTTTTTCATTTTTTGACCTCTACTACCGTCAGCTTCATGGATCGTTCCAGCACCAAGTTCTGTCCATTAAAATTCATTTGAAAACGCACTTTGCACGCGTGTTCTCCGACCGTTGCCGTGGGAGCCACGGTAATTTCGTATTTGGCTTCAGGCTGATTCTCGGGAATGTTGGCTCCCGGAAGACTAATGCCACCAACACCGCCAGGGAGTTCGCTCTGCACATTGATCGCACCCGTGAATTCATACTGGCGTGAGACCTTGACGATGACCTCCGCTTTTTCACCCTGCTTGATCGTCAATGCTTCCGGCAGCGCATCGACCGTCAGCGGAAATTCAACAACCTTGACTTTCAACGAATTCGAGGGGATGTTCACATTAAACGCGAGTGCGTTCGCTTCGCTTTGCTTCTGAGTTGCGAACTGATCTGCTTTTTGTTTTTCCTGCAGAGCCTGCTGCTGGAACTGTTGAGCTGCCTGGAGTTCCGTTTGAGCTTTTGTGCGGGCTTCTTCAGCCGCCTTGTTCTTGACCGTTGCCTCTGCCTGCTGCTTGCTGGCTTCAGCAACTGTGACCGTGGCGGCATCAAACGCTTTCTTGGCCGCATCAAAAGCCGTCTGAGCTTCGCTGACTTGTTGTTTCAAGGTTTCGTTGGCTGGATCGGCGACGGACTGTTCCGTTTTTTGCTTCACAACGGCCCCGGCCTGGGTCAGCGCTACATTCGCAGTGGCGGCAATTTGGTTCGCCTGCTGTTGAGCGGTGTTGGTTTGATTAAGCTCGTTAGTTGCCAACGTGAATTCCGCCGTTTTCTGTTGATTGTCCTGTGTAAATTGCTGCGTCTTCTGCTGAGCCTCGCTGGCAATTTTTGCGATTCGTTCCTGGCGGATTTTCGCTTTTTCAGCAAGCTCCGGATTGCGTTTGTACTGTAGTCCCTGATTAAAACCCGCGAGATAAAACGAGTACGTGCCGAGCACTGTGTTGGCCAGAAACCGCAGTTCAAATTCGCCTTTTTCATTGCCGCCGATATTCACCTGCTGCGCAGTAGTGTTCAGTGGGAAATCGAGAGGGAAGCCGATCAGATTGCCGGCGCTACCTTCGACCTTCTTCAATGTGTACGGGATTTTGATAACGCCCCCACGCGACGTTTCGAGGACCTTACCGTCACCGATGGTTAGCAACTGCGGAGCTGGTTCCGCCTCCGAAACGCAGACCTGCAGACGTTCCACAAGTCGCGCTGGAACGCTCGCGATGTTGGAATTCGGCTGAGCGAACTGAAACGTCCTCAACGCTTCACCATATCGAGCAGGACGAGTCACTTCAACTCCATTAATTATTGCTTTTGCGGTGAGTTGCAGAGTCCCGCTGCCCGACGGTGCCGCCTCCGCAGCGGTCAAAATGAGTGTTCCGGAATGATTGCCTGGGCCAATGATGATCTCTTCGGTCGTGACGCCGGCTGGAAGTCCCGAGGCGGAGATTGTGATCTCACCGGCAAAATCATCCTGACGGTATGCCACAACATGAATCATGTCGCGACCACCTTTTCGCAGCATTAGGCTTTCTGTCGATCCTGCCGGAATTGCCACAACCCGAAAGTCTGGCTGCGGTTTGCGAATTGCCAGCCGATAAATCAAGCGTGGATCACTCTTCACGGAACTCACGCCATCTTTGAGCAGAATGCGAAACGTGCCATCTTCCGGCGCCTTGAACAGATATGACGGGTCAGAGGTTCGCTCATCAAATTCATGCCTTCCCCCGCGGTTTATGACGCTGCGTTCTGCCACATCTTCAATAAAAACAAGATCTGCACTCTTCTGGTTGCCCTGCTCATCCATGCTCAGACGCTGAATCAGCAATGCCGGATCAACGGATTGCCCGAGTCGCTCCGCATACACATCAAAAGCCCACACATCATCTTTTTTCGCGTCGAATGAAAACCAATCAACATCTCGTTGAGGATAAAACGAACCCGCCACTTCGCAGGGCAAAGTCAGCTTCTGTGGCGTCGCCGATGAATCGTTATTAGCCTCCTCGAGCACGATCGGTGCTGTCGCGGGGGTGATCAAGATCGGGTTGGAATTGAATCCGCTGTTCGCAACCCGATATTCGACGCCATCCATGCCAGCCTGTTGGGGCCCGATGATTGACGAAGACACCAACTTGCCAATAATGTCACCGGGAACCCCGATTCGAACCTTCAGCTGATCGAGCGGGCGGCCGTCCAGTTGAAAAGGGCTCGGCTGACCACCGGGGAGATTGCGGCCGTAAAGCGTGTATTCATCGTTGGAACCGGGCAATCCGGCGGGCGGAAAAACGAAGTCCAGATACGGCAACGGGCCGATTGTGAGTCGATAGACATAACCCGGTCCCGCAGCGAACAACGCATCGTGAACTTTGACAAAATACTGACCGTTCGCCGGCAGTGTGACATCGACGAGCGACTCATGTACGCCTGCGTAGCGGGATTCCCCGATGATCATGCCGGATTCTGTGAACAGCGTGACCGCCAGATCCATATGGGAATCGATGCGTTTGCACTGACCGTCCAAAAGAATCCGCTGCCCGGCGACTCCGGTGAAGCGATACCAATCCACATCCGGCCCACCACTCGATTGACCGTTTATCGTGACTGGGAGCGTGACTTCGTGGGCCGCATTGGTTCTGACAGATTCGATTTCTACCCACGGGGGCACATCGTTGCCTCCGTTGGGTTCAGTTTCTGTAAATTCTGGCGTGCCGCTCACAATAAACGTCCGGCGATTTGATAGACCATATTTGCCTTGACACCGCACGTCATAATTTCCAAGTGGCACATTCGCTCCAATGGTCACTGTGAATGCGTTCTCAACGGGCTGTGGTCCTTCGTCGAACGGTGTCACATCCGCCATCTTGCGGACGTGCGTGATTCCCTCATGGCTGAATAACAGCCGATCAACATTGTCCAGATCGTCTCCCGCAATTGTCACCTCCAACGTTGCCCCCGGCACTGCACCCGCCGGGAACACACCCGCAAGTCGCGCGGCTGGAAGTTGAGCAAAGATGCTTCCGGACGGGGAGAGACATAACACGATAATCGTCGTCAAACGGAGAACGCAGATCATAGGATGGACCACGGTAGACTGCATGAGATAGATCGCGAAAACCGGCGTGCCACGCCGTGATCACTATTTCACAAACTGAAACTCCCTTGTATTTAAGATCGCCCAGATCACGTCTTCCCATGCCTGCTGCTCGTTTTGAGACTCCGCAATTTGACTCAGGATGAACGTCGATTCTTCCGGGCGAGGTTCACGGCCGAAGGCCGCGAGGTAGAGCTCGCGAATTTTATCCGCGTCGGGGCGGTCTAGTTCGCGGGTGATACGGGCTGCGCGGCCCTGACCATTTTGGAGGCGACCTTGGACATCATCAGAGTTCAAAAGATGCAGCGATTGTGACAAATTCGCTTCGGCAGATCGTTCGCATTCACACGCACTCTCCGCTTCTGGCTTGCCGAATACTTCCAGAAAGTAGTTATTAAATCCGTTGTCGGGCAACTGCACGGCTGTTGTGCCTTGAGGAATCGTGCCAAAATTGGACGGCGTGTCAGCCACGGCGTTGACGGAATCGTACAGCACTTCTGCTGGCAAGCGTCGGGGATAAAAGCTGGAATAATTCTGCTGATCCGCGTGGTTGGATTCTGTCGGCTGGGAACTCAACTGATACGCATTCGACTTGCAGATTGTGCGCACAAGATCTTTCAAATCAAATCGATTGTCGCGAAAGTGTTTGGTTAAGGCATCGAGCAGTTCCGGATTCGATGGCGGATTAGTCACACGCATGTCGTCCTCCGGATCAACGATGCCGCGCCCAAAGAAATGTTTCCAGTAGCGATTTACCAAAGCTTTGGCGAAGAACGGATTCTCCGGCGCCACCATCCAGTCGACTAGATACTGTCGTGCGTCTTCGTGCGGTGAAATATCGAGCGGTGCACTGCCAAGACCCGTCGGCCTCACATCCAACTGACTCCTCGGATTCTTAGCAGATGGAGCGTTGGTTTTCAGATAAACCATGTCCGGCTGATTGACGTTTTGATTGAACTTGCTGTTCTTTAAACCGACCTGCGAAAAGAATGCTTCGAAGCCGTAGTAGTCTTGCTGACTCCAACGTTCGAACGGATGATGATGACACTTCGCACATGCCATCCTCATCCCGAGAAACAACTGGGCCACGTCTTCCATTTGTGCTGTTGAGGTTTTGACTTCACGATACCATGCCACGGGGGGGTGAGTCTCAGGATCCCCGGTCGCTGTCAATACGCTACGCACAAATTGATCGTACGGCATGTTTTCACGCAACGCGCGACGAATCCACGCATGGAACTTATAGGTATACGGAATGTCTGTACCAACGCGGCGTTTGTTACGCAGAACCGTGGCCCATTTGTTTGCAAAGTAGTCGGCATATCCTGGGCTGTCCACCAAGCGATCGACCAGCCGCTCGCGCTTGGCAGGATCGGTGTCCGTCAGAAACTGTTCCACTTCCGTGACAGTCGGCAAGCGTCCCGCAATGTCGATGGAAACTCGACGAATCAATGTGGCATCGTCACACAACGCCGAAGGCGGAATACCCAACTGGCGTTGTTTCGCAAACACAAGTTTGTCGATAAACGTTTTCTCTGGCGGGGTCTCGAGGACGGGCAGACCCTGCGGAATGATAGCGCGAAAGACGCCAACACTGCCCTGAAATCGCACCATGATGGCGACTTCTCCTGGCACGTCTTCGATCGTGATGCGGCCCTTCGAATTTGCCAACGCCATTTCTGAATGATTGGCTTCGTACGAAGCAAGACGCGTCACGTCGCGCGTCGAACCATCGCTGTAATACGCGATCACAGCCAGTTGCTGCTTGGATTTGAAATTTATCTCGCGGACAGGAGGAACAGACTCGATACGCTCCAATGTCGGATCCGTCTCGGCTCCGTACGGCGTCCCTTGGCGAACCCAACGCGCAATCAGTTCCCATTCGTACGATCCAGGCGACATACGTTGTCCGCCACCGTGAGGAAGAATGTTACCCGGCTTCTGCAACAACAGACTGAAGTCCGGATCCGCAGGAAATACACGCCGGCCGCGGTCTTCGTACACGAGATATTCGTAATCTTCCTTCGGATAAAACCCAAGCAGCGACAGCTTAAAACCGTTTTGTCCGTCCGCCTTGCCATGGCATCCGCCAGTGTTGCATCCAAGCTTTGTGAAAATCGGGACAATTTCGTTTTCAAAATTGACTGGCAATTCTTCCGCACAACGCGATGTGCTGACAGCCAGCGTAGCCGACTGCCCCGACGTAACTTTCGCAGTAATCGTCGCCGTCCCGTCGGTCGTCGGTACGACCATGCCCTCCGCATCGACATTCAACACCGCCGGAACGTCGACGGCATACGTCACGTCATGCGTCAAATCATGCCGCTGTCCGCTGGCATAGACGCCCGTTACGATAAGCTGCTTTCGCGCATTCTGCCCGATCATCGTCGTTGATCCGGCAGCTTCGAATTCGACCCGGATCAAATCGCCCTTTGGCCCAAGACCCGGTGCTTGTTCCGCCATGGTTGGCGCACACAACGCACACGCGCAAGCCAGTGCCACGAGATTTCTCAAGCCGATCAGGCGGAAAATTTCACAAAGCAGCCGTCGTTCCAGCATGCCACTACCCCTAATCGTAGGACGCGAGATTCGAAGCTTCTTATTTTGATGACGGCTACATTGACAAACAAGGTATGAGAAGCCCTAGTTCACGCAGTCGGTGAAAAATGTGATTCCGTAGGTCACAATGTGTCACGGATACTGATGAGGCATGGAATCGCCTTGTCCCGCGGTGTACGCCACACCGCTCTCCGACAGCATGATCTGCTCAAAGATCTCCCAGTGGATTTTCTAGGCAGCCAAGCGGCAATAAGACAGGCGCGTTGCTTCGGTGCGATTCGAACACGGCGAGGACCATTTCAATGGCCCCACGGGCATGATGCATCGAACACTTAGGCTGGCGATCCTGTTCAATCGACTCGATCAGGTCGCGTGCCGCAACCGGGTTGCCCCCTTCATAGCCGCTGACTGTAATCGGTTCCGGCAGGTCGATGCCGGCTGAGGTGATGGTTTTCCAGGCAGCCGCATCGCGCGACAGACCCCATCTTGCGTCATTCATGAGGAACGCCGGATTAGCATACCCGGACGTATGCTCAATCATGCCTTTGCTGCCAAGGATGCGAATGCCAAATCGATTTGGATTTCCCCCCGCACCTTTCTGCGAGGAAAAATATCCGGTGATCCCGTTCTGAAAGTGATACATCGCATCAACGCGGTCACCAGCGAGCGGACCGAGGCCTTCGTTTCCTGGCTGAACATGTTCGCGTGCCACGCGCTGACCTTTTGCGTAGAGCGTCGCGTAGCAGGATGCTGGCTCGCCGCCGAAAGCTCGCATAAGATCGAGAACGTGCGTGCCCAGAACCCATAAATCTTCGCCGCCGCCGCGTCCATCTTCTTTGCCTCGGGCGCGGATTTCGAGAACATCCCCGATTTCACCCGCTTGAATCAGTTTGCGTATCACTTCCAGTTGCGGTGAGTACCGACTGATGTGAGCCACCGCCAGTTTCAGGTGCCGCATTTCACACGCCTGAATCATTTCGTCCGCCTCCCCCAAGGTTCGGCAGAACGGCTTCTCCATGTACATGTGGCAGCCGTACTCGGCACACGCGAGCACCATCTCACGATGCTGATCGGCCCATCTTGGACAAATGGCGACAATCTGTGGGCGTTCTTTGTCGAGCATCTGTCTGTAGTCAGCATAGGCTGTTGCAGCACCTGTCCGCGTCAACGCAGTTTGCAGACCTGCTGCGTCCTGATCGGCAACCGCGACAACTTCGCAGTCGTCAAATTTTTGCCAGACGATGTCCAGACCATGACCATAGTCTCCGCGTCCCGTGCTGCCGATGATTGCGACTTTGTATTTGGGCATGTTCCATTACTTTCGTCTTGAATTTCAAATTTCAAATCCGAAATTTCAAATCCGCAAACTGAAAACCTTGTCATACATTCTGCGGAACAGCCCAGTGTCCGTCGCGATATTGCCGACGAACCATTGCATTGGATGCTTCGCTGTTGGTGATGGTTTCGGTCGTGGGATTAAATTCCAGAATCTGTCGTGTACGTGCGGCAATATTGGCAAGATGCACGACTGTTGCCGAGAGTCGACCGGCATCAATCGAAGCATTCATTGTGACGGCTGGGTCACGGATTGCATCGAAGAAGTTCTGATGATGAGCCCCAAGATCCCCGGCGCCAGTTTGTTCGGCTAGCAGCTTGCCGCGTGGTCCGTAAAGTTTCCATCCTAAGGAATGACCGAGGATCAACACGCCCTCCGTGCCGTAGAATGCCGCACCGTTTTCGTAGCCTTCCTGCACGTACGGCGACCAGATTCGTTGTTCAAAAATCATTTGTTTGCAGCGCCCCGATTTGTCTGCGAAGGGGTACTCGCAAATCGCATATTGCGTGTCCGGAAACTGCTGATCATCGTCAAAATAGTTTTTCTGACCGAAACACGTCACGCGGCTTGGATGCGTATCAACACCAAGTCCCCACAACGCGACGTCGATATCGTGAACACCGTCATTGCCAATGTCGCCACAGCCAAAGTCATACCACCACCGCCAAACACCGGGCAACAGATTGGGACGCCATGGAACAACAGGTGCCGGCCCCAGCCATGTGTCAAAATCTAACGGCTTCGGGGGAGTTCCGGATTCCGTTTTTCCTATCGAACCACGGCGTTGACTGTTCCATGCTTTCGAAATAAGCACTTCACCAATTTCACCGTTGCGAATGTGGGCGATGCCGTCTTTGACAAATTGCGTGCTGCGACTTTGAGTTCCCACTTGCAACCGCTTACCGTTGCGTTCGACAGCCTGCGCCAAGAGTCGTCCTTCTCGGATATTGTGACAGCAGGGTTTCTCAACATAGACATGTTTGCCGGCATCTAACGCCAAAATTGCGGCGGGGGTGTGCCAATGATCGGGCGTCGCAATGAACACCGCATCAACGGTCGCATCAGCTAGGATTTCACGTAAATCACCGGTCGCCTGGGGCGGCTTCCCCGACCCATTCTCGACAATCTTCGCAGCGGCGGCGAGTCTTTCAGCATCGACATCACAGACCCATGTCAGCTGCACATCGCGCCGCTGCGAAAGTATTTTGAGATGATTTGTTCCCATGCCACCGCAGCCGATAAAGCCAATGCGGATCGGCTGGTCATCCAAGATAGTAGCATGCAGACTCGGTAATGATGTCAGCATCGCTGTCGCAACAGCGGCACTCGACTTCAGGAACTCACGTCGCGGCGGGATCATGGAAAAACTCCTGCTTGAATTAGAGGCGGAAGTCTGCGAGGGTAGCGTTCAGCGCGACTCTGCGTCAATCGAACAGAAGCTTTTAGTGGTTGCTGAGTGCCGTTGCGAGGCCAGATGTAGCTTGATAATTAACGCCCAGGTCCGTGGCTGCGTTCGCGGAGTTGCGCGATTTTTTGTTCGAGAATCTCATGTGGGTTGTTACCTTGGTGATGGGCTTCTTCGACAGAAAGAAAGATCGAAGGATATGTCTCCAGCACTGACAATCCACCGCACACGGCTGCCCATTGGCGGACAAGGTTATGCGATGGTGGGCCTTTTTGCGGTTCATATTCCTCGTGTGTCATAGGAAGCAGAGCCAGTCGATGCGTCATCGCGTTTGTGACACTTCGAACGGAGGGATCAATCATTTTTCCGTTGTCAGCCGGCAGCAGTGATTTTCCACATGCTACCGTAATCACGGGCGTCTCTCCCCGTTTGCCATGGCGATGAGCTGGAACTTTCACGCTGTCGTCGATTTCCTTGAGGCGTTTTCTGTCACGCTGATACGCACGCTCGCTCATCAACGCGTGGCCGTTGATCCAAGTGAAACCGTCGTCCGGAAACTTTTGACCATGGTCGATGGCGACAAACGGAGTTGCCGCAAGTGAACTGTTCGCAAACTGCTGTAAAGTGACTAGCATGCGATCTATGCCATGCCGCTGACCGCGGCCGTGGGCGAGGCGTCCAATCAGATGATAAAGCACATCCGTTGAGACTCTTGTCCCCACGACAAGGTGGCGAAGGCTGAGGAGATCCAGAGATTCCTTCACAATCGATGCCGTGGATACCAGCACATTCGGCCCAGCGTCCGGCGTATCAAACCAGATTTGCAGCGCTTCCCGATCTTCTTCGCCCCCATGAAAAGGTCTGATCGTAGTTGTCATGCCCCGCGCTGTGGATGCGGTTCGTAAATGCTCAACAAACGTGTCGACAAGCCGCCCGTGGACGACCACGAGCGTGTTCACATCGTACGGTTGGGAAATTCCAAGTTCCTGATAGGCCAGCAGAGGCTTAAAATACGAGGCCAGCAGTTGCTGCAATGATTCTTCGGTTTCGGCCGGAAAGTGAACTTCGTCAGCCGACGGGAAAACCTTCACACCCAGATCGGGCAAAATCCCCCTTCGAATCGACTCGGGAAAGCTATGGAACGGGGAACGGCAATCCCAGTTCTTGCCGTACCACTGAGAACCAGCCGCAAACACAAGTGGAATGTGCAGCCCGCCTGCGGAGAGAACTGGTTCTTGAAACGCGACCGGTTGCCGCCGTTGAGCCTCATCGCACAGAATCACTTCGACGTGCCGATGCAGTTCTTCCCTGTAGCGTTCAATCTGCTGAACACTTGTAAAGACCGAAGCCGGTTCGAGGATCACATGAGCTTCACTGCGAGACGCAGTTGTGATCCCGATGCTTTCTCGCGCGAACAGCGGATAGTCGGGCGGAATTGCAAACGCCGCATCACCGGTGTGGGAGGCGATTTGACATGTGGCATCCGGGATCGGAGGAAACGTCAACAGTTCCGTAGTTCCCGACGGACCGCGCACAGCGGTGGCCACCGACGCCAACACCTTGACGACATTCGAAAGCATCGGCTCGTCCGACGATTCAATCCGCAGTTGCGCTGTCTGCAGGTAGTCTGCGATAATCTGCCGTGCTGCATCGTCGGTTGACGGTCGCTGCGCAAACAATTTGATCCACACCGGACTGGGAAAATACGTCTTCATGAACTCGCCGTGCATCCGGCAGAGTGCCAAACGGCGGCGGTTGATGTCCTTTTCGGTTAGTTCATAAGGCGGAGCACGCAGGACACGGCGTTGTGCCATGCCCTTGCCGCGGACTTTGTCGGCAATATGATAAGGTTTGGCAGTGCAGTAAGCGATTTTTCCTGTCATCAGGCCCCGCGTCTGCAGCCGAATACAGGCCTGCATCAGCACACCGAGGGTCAGTGTTTTTCCCGTACCAGGTGCTCCCTGAATGAAGAAGGAAGTCGGTGACGCTACTCCGTTCGTCAACGCTGCTGTCACCCAGATAAGATGCGCAAATTGGTGATCGTGCAGCGTTTTTTGATTGACCTGATTCCCGTCTTGACTGATTTCCCGCAGAAGCGTCCACAATTCGCAGGCCAGCTGGCGATGGAATTCGGGTGCGGCGGCAAACCTTTGCGATACAAATTCCGCCGCCGAAGCTGGCGGAAATTGGCATTGCGGATTCTGTTCCGGAGGGAATATCTCCACCAGAAAGCGCGTCAACGTTCGGTACAGTGTGGCGAACGACGATGTCGGTTCGCAGTGGCTGCCAGAACCCTTGATGATATGAATAGCAGGTCGCACGGTAGGGGTGCTTCCTCAGATGGCGGGTGAAAAACAAGAGGCGGGGACAAGGACTCAGCGGTCAATAGATCGTCAAGACTTGTTCGACTATCATACTCATCCTTCCGCTGCCACACTACTCCCGCCCACACCTCCGCAAGGTGATTCTCTTAATGTCGACCACTCCTCACGACAATCCTGAGATTTCGACGCGCAACCTCGGCGGACACGCGCTCCGTCGCGTCCAAAAATTGAATGATACGCTGCGGCGAACGCGGGTACTTGTTGCCGAATCCGATGAGGACCGCCAGTATTCCATTGCTTTGCTGCTCGCAGAGACCCGCGTCTTGGTGCTGCGGATGGGGCGGCATGAATTTGGCCGGGTGGCCGGAATGCACTTTCACGCGGTGAAGAATGTCGAGACGCCCGGAGGGCATCCGCAACATGAATCATTTTCGCGTGTCTACCGTACCTGGCAACGCTTGGCTACCACAGCATGCGAAAACTCCTCGCGTGCGAAGGCGCAACTGCGCCTCGCCTCCGTAAAACTGCTCAATCTACTAGTCCCGGAACAGGACGATCGTGGTCGCCAATTGCGGTCGACTGTCGATGGGCTCTATCGCATCTGGATGTACCAAAGTGGTCAGGCTGCGTTCGCAGAAGCTTCACGCCGTACCAATCGCCAGCGGATCGCACTCACCTACGGCACGCTGTGGCAGAGACGCGAAGTTGGCATGGTGCCCGACTTTGATGAGGTTCGAGTGATCGGAATGCATCTCGGTCATGATCCTGCCGAGACGGCAGAAATCTGGAAAAACCGCAAGTCTGAGCAGTTGCTGAAGCGAGGTGTGTTGTCGCCGCTGGTCCGCTTAATCGTAGCCATGCAGCTGCATTATCCTAGACTGAGGATGGCAGCCTCGTCCATTCGTAAACATCTGCAAGTGAGCGAGAGAACGGCACAGGATATTAACAACGGACGGCTTTTTCACTTTGACGAGATCCGGCATGTCGCACATTTGTTAATTTCCGAGAGGGAACTCTCTTCGCTGCAACGCGACTGGCAGGTAGCATGGGATCACGTCAGTTCCCAAGAGGACTTCTCAACTGCGTTTCCACGCATCTGTACGGAGAACGGCTGGACCAATCATATGCTGGCCAGCCTGCTGCGGATTCGACCGCCGGAACAAAGGACCGAACGACCTATCAAGAAAAAGAAAACGGCGAGAGTTCTTCGTGCCGAGTCTTACCGTCCGTCGGCAGAAGTCCGCCGGATGTATCAAGAAAACAGTTTTTCCGGCCAAGCTCCCGCCAAAGCGGCCATCGACCTGATCGCCATCGACACGGTGCCACACGCAGGCACCGAGAGTCAAAAAGAATATCTTACGCGGCTTTTTCTCGAGGGTGTTGAGCAGCGGTTGTTGCACAAGGGGAGCGGTGCTCACGGATCTCCGGTCCGTGCTCATCGTATTCTCTGCGGCGTCACTCTGGAGCAACTTGCTGAGATCTCAGGATACTCAGGGGCCGATATTCTGCTGATCGAACGCGGAATCCAAAAATTGAGCGCCTCAGAATCTAGGCGGCTCGTCCAGTTCATTGAGACGATTCCTGCTCGCAAAGTTACCGAAGCACGAGCTCGTCTGGCTGAGCTAAGTTCTTCGCCACTCACCGTAAGTCAAACGATCGTCCGACTGAAAGATCGCCATGGTGGCTATATTCCGTTGTCACGATTGCTGCACGATGATTCAGATCGTCGCTTTAGCTTTACGCCGGGACGCCTTAAGCGGATCGAACGCGGGCAGGAAGTTCCCTCGCTTCCGTTGCTGAAGTATCTCGTCACGCAGGGGGGCGCAGAATTCACTCCGGAACTCCTCCGCAACTGGTATGACCGGATTCCAATGTACCTTGCGGCACACCAAAAGTTGCAGTGGCGACATCCCCTCGCACGCGTACTTGGCATTGTGATTCTGGAAAAATGGCATAACCTTCATCATTTCTGGGAAGATCAACTCCAGCAGGATTTGAGTTATTCGATGCTGACACGAAACTTCCAGCAACTCAATGGCAAAGGACTTGATTTTCCGTGGACGACGGTCAGTCGCTATGTGAATGCCGCCGGTGTGGGGTTATCCGATCCGCGCCGCTCATTCCTTCAACAGTTGTTTCATCGCCGAGATGAAATTACAAAAGCGATCCATGCCGGTGACAACATTAAGTTGCCGAAAATTGTTGGTAACGTGTTGTCTGACTGGCGGAAAGAAATGCGTTCGGCGGCCTTTGATTCACAAACGATGGAACACACCCTCGGACTGATACCCGACGAATATGCCGTCATCGTGCAGAATAGACGTAAATGAAGGTTAATAGGGAAAAGTCGGAGAGGTTTGGCAAATCATCGTCCGTCAGGAGTCTGGCATGTTCGTGGTGGTGTGGATCTCTGCACTTCATTGCTTTCGCCAGCCAATGCATGCCGGATCTAAAGATTGGGGCCACATTGGGTGTCCGATGTGTTTTTGATGTCTGGCCCGCGGTCTGACGAATGGTGGTTTTTGCGGATGAAATTTGGGTAAAACGCATGCTTGACATTGGTTCTTTTCGAGCGTCCACGTGTGCCGGAATCGGTCGCCGTGCCTTCTTGCAACTGGGCTCAGCCATTCCAGCTGGGCTCATGCTGGGGCCATCGCTGCTGGCAGAAGGCGCAAAGCGCCCTCGCGCAAAGTCGGTCATTTTTGTCTGGCTTTGGGGGGCACCAAGCCATCTCGATACCTTTGATCCGAAACCGGACTCACCATCACAGTATCGCGGCCCGTTTGCGCCGATTTCCACCAAACAGCCGGGTGTTTATTTTTCCCGAATTGCTGCCAAAACTTGCTGCTCGCAGTGATCAGTTTTCCCTCATTCGTTCGCATGTTACGTCTCAATCCGGACATCCGGATGCCGGAACAGTCGGCCTGACTGGATTCCAAGAACGCCCGACACCCGTGCATCCAAATTTTGGATCAATCGTCGGTAAAAATCGTGGTGCCACTGGAGATTTGCCACCATTTGTCATGGTGGGAAGAGGTATCCCCAGAGATGTCGTCCGCAAAGTTGAAGGATATGGTGGCGGCCGTCTCGGGACGGGTCAAGACCCATTCATGGTCAGCTGTTCCGACGATGGACATGTTGAACTGCCTTCGCTGCAATTGCTGGAAGGACTGACGCCCAATCGCCTCACGGACCGCAACGTGATCCGCGCAAAACTGGAGGCAACTCTCCGTCGCTTGGATCAGTCCAGTCCGCACGCGTGGGATCGCAACTACCAGCGGGCTTATGAGCTAATCACAAGCACGCAGTCTCGTGCGGCGTTTGACTTAACACAGGAATCACAGAAGACTCGGAATACGTACGGTCAGACAACGTTTGGACAAAGCTGCCTCCTTGCCCGTCGCCTAGTGGAGTCTGGCGTTCCTTACATTCAGGTTAACTGGAGTGAATATGTTGAATGCATGACTCCAAATTGTGACTTTGGTTGGGACACGCACATCTACAACTTCGAACTTCTTCAGGACACGCATTGCCCCATCTTTGATCGGGCGTTCGCTGCATTGCTCGATGATTTGTCCGGACGCGGCCTGCTCGAATCAACACTCGTGGTCGCGATGGGTGAGTTTGGCCGCTCGCCACGAATTACCAACCGTGCAGCGCGAGATCACTGGCCTCGTTGCTATTTTTCACTGTGGGCCGGCGGTGGTGTGCAGCCAGGACGTACCATTGGAGAGAGTGACAAATACGCCGAAGATCCTGTCACAACCGCGATCAGTCCGCTGATGGTCGGTACAACAATCTGTGAACTTGCTGGCCTTGATACTCAGGCCCGTGCTGAAATGCGAGTTTTGGATGGTGGCACCGTGATTGAAGATCTCTTATGACGACCTTTGACGATGTGTGCAGTTCCTTTACGGTCCCCCCCCGCCACTCCGTCCGTGGGGAGTTTTTAGTTTCTACCATCTGCACTCTACATCAGTTCAAGAAACCGAACATGCGTGTGACACTCTGCCTCGCCATCCTGATCTTGTCAAGCTTCCCTCTTACCTCTGCGGCTGACCCAATTCGCCTGACGACGGATGGACACACCAAACGCGATCCTGTGTTTTTGAATGCTCAGGGAACAGAACTGCTGTATGTCGTTCTGGACAAACCGAATCAGTTGCGACTGATGAAGTTATCGCTCGCCGATCAGGCGATATCCCCGTGGCACATGTCGGAAACTCGTTCGGAATTTGAACCCGCAGTTTCTACCTCGGGACGGCACATCGCGTTCGTGCAAAATCGCGGCAATCTGAGTCTGGCGATGGTAATTGAGGATCTGGCTAAGACACAAGTGGGTGAAGTTCCGCCCGGCGGTGGATTTTCCGGGATGCACAGCCCCACGTTTACACGTGACGACTTGCGCGTATTCTTTAGTTATCCAGAAGAGGGGCGTCAACAGATTTTTTCAGTCAATCTGAAGGGCGAGGATCGCCGAACGGTGATCGATTCGGAGGGTGTGAACAACTGGCCGCAGGTCTCACCGGATGGTCGCCAACTCGTATTTAGTTCCAGCCGCGATAACGACTATGAAGTCTATCTCGCCGACATTGATGGTTCGAATCCACGTCGTCTGACTCGCAGTCCCGGACAGGATCTTCGCCCGCGTTTTTCTCCGGAAGGATCGCGAATTGCTTTCACCAGCAATCGCGATGGCAATTATGAAATTTACGTCATGAAATTGGACGCCACCGGCCTAGTGCGACTGACAAACAATTCCGAGCAGGATGACTTTCCCCTGTGGGATCCCGATGGACGTAGTCTGATCGTGGTCAGCGAACGAGATGGTCAGACGGATCTTTATCGGATTGCAACTTCGGCGTTTTAGCCCCCAACGCCGGGGATCGTCTGTGACATGGGGGAAGCTGGCTGCTTGCCCAAGCAGGATGAACATCCTGCCTCATGAAATTCACCATGTTGTCGGCGTAACCCTCGCTGAACTCTGCAATCAAGCATTTTATGCTCGACGCGGAACAAACATAACCGAACTTTATTAATGGACATCACCCATGCCTCCACAATCACTCGACCCACCCCAGCGTTTTGTCGTCTTTGCCGTCGCTACGTTTGATACAAAAGCGGAGGAACTGGCATGGGTGGCAACGTGCCTGCGGCAGGCGAAAGTGGATGTTGTGACTGTCGATGTCAGCGCTGCGCGGGAAGC
>Ga0209553_1000088_pt1 | contig 41921 bp, 36 predicted proteins | sample LauGreFBDMM110DN_2_FD_188217 | JGI IMG/M metagenome (GOLD analysis project Ga0209553, IMG submission 188217) | Freshwater lake microbial communities from Lake Michigan, USA - Fa13.BD.MM110.DN (SPAdes) (version 2) | ecosystem: Environmental > Aquatic > Freshwater > Lake | place: Lake Michigan...
CCACAGGCGGCCCCGCAATTATGCGGAGTTATCGAAACTGAAGAAAACACCGAAATCGACGAGAATGAAAAAACCGTTGTTTTTACTGCGTTTTCGACTGAATTCGCGTCTTTGCCTGAAGAACAAATAACCCGACCAGGGCTCGAACCTGGAACGACAGAACCAAAATCTGTTGTGTTACCATTACACCATCGGGTTACGTTGACTAGTCCTGCATCAATCGTTGCGAAGACGGATGCCGACTTCGCCGAGTTTGAGGCGGATTTCATTCAGTGACGTCACCCCGAAATTGCGACTGGAGAGCAATTCGTCAGGGGTGCGGGATACCAGTTGTCCGATGGTTTGAATATTCAAACGGGACATGCACTTGCGGGATCTTACTGAAAGATTCAGGTCTCCGACAAGCTTGTTCATCATCGCCTGTTCTTCAGGCGTCATGCTCTGATCGATGATATGCTCACGTGAATGGATCTTGTGGAGGTGCTGACCAATCCGCAGTCCATGCGCCGTCAGCAGTTCACGAATCTCCATCAACGACGTTTCACCAAAGTTCTTGCCGGACAGCAGTTCCTGCTCGCTCACTTCAGTTAGATCACCCAATGAGTTGATATCCATCGCCTGCAGACAGTTACGACTGCGAACGGAGAGTTCAAAGTCGGTGACCGGTCGGCCAAGCAATTGCTTCATGCGGGCTTCGGTACGAACCTGATCTTCGTCGATAATCTGGTCTTGGGCCGCATCGATATCACGAAGATACAAATGCGCAAATTCATTGGTGGGATCATACTCACGCACACGGCGAAAGCAGAATGCTGCCGCTTTGTAGTTTTCGCGGTCTTCATACAGCAGACCCAGATTCAACAACGCCCCGGTAAAGAATGGGGGGCGTGACAACGAGCGTTCATACAATCGAATCGCTTCATCGTCATTTCCACGCAGGGAATTTTCAGCCGCTAGCCAGAAAAGTGCGCGTGAATGATGCGAATCCATGTCAACCGCTCGTTCAAAGTACTCAACAGCCGTCAATGCATCTCCCCGGTCAGCCCAGATACAGCCCATCTGAAAAGAATACTCAGCCCGACTGGCAGCTGAGGCGGCGACGCTGCGCAGCAACTTCTCAGCATCATCAATCTTGCCAAAAGCGCGGATTGCGCCCGCACGGCGTAAGGCACATCCGATCGGATCGAAGCCAGCTTTACCCGCATCCTCAAAACGATTGGCAGCGTCCTCAGCGCGATTCAACGACGTCAGGCACTGACCATGAATAAACATTGCGATGCCATCACGAGTGACGCCAGACAACAACTTGTCGGCAGTCGTCTGACGCGCTAACAGATAGGCACCTACGCCACCACGGGCCATCAAACTTTCAGATCGATCGCCAGATTCATAGCGGCGGGTAAGCTCCCCGACAACCTGCCTGACTTCGGTCAGTTGAGAACTGCAGACGGCACGCTCGAGTTGATTGAGGTGATCCGCCGTTAACAGACCATCGGCCTCGAGAAGATCTTTGACATTGACCAAAGTCGCTGAATTCACTTCGTTAGTTTCCTGACAAGTCCCAAAAACACGCTGGAGCAAACCGCCACCGTCGTAAATTATCTCTGATTGACCAGCGAGCTGGAAAATCAATAACAATTTGATTCTTCAAGCACTGAGATAAACCGTAGCCGCTGCGCAGAAATCGCTTTCCGGCTAACCTTCGGATTTCGAAAACGCAGAAGTTTAACGCAATTGCATGCTTGACACAAATGTCAGAGGCGATTTCGATCCAGAGTGAGATTTTGAGAGACTCAGCGGGGGAAATTCTCAGCGAAACGGCGGATTAATGCACACATGAACACATTTCTGCTGGGAGCCTTGACGCCTTAAACTTAGACCTTGTGCAGCCAGATGATGCCTCACCGTGAGCCGTGCATCGTGCTTTTGTCCTTAATATTCTGCGGCGAGGCATTCGGTTCAGGTGAGTTTGGTGTGATTGAATTGAGTATTCACATGTCGCCGCCTGACGTGGCGGCCACATGTGATCGGGCTTTCTCAATTCTGCCGAAGCTCGGCAAGCGGCACGGCCAAGCACTCCCGTCTTGTCTCGCAAAAAACCGCCCGCGCGGCTTTTGAATCAGAAAGGGGACTGTACAATCTCCACTGCTCCTGACCGGACGTCGGTGTGTACCGACGTGCGGTTTCTTTTTGCAACGACTGCTGCTGGGTGTTACCGAAGGCAGCATTCAGGAGTGCGACGTACTTTTCTCGACGAGTGATTCAGTGCCGGCAACATCAGTGATTGGATTGCAGTGGGGCGACGAGGCCAAAGGCAAAGTTGTCGATCTGCTTACGGAAAAACATGACATTGTGGTGCGCTATCAAGGCGGCAACAACGCCGGTCACACGGTCAAGTTCGACGGCACAACATATAAGCTCAGCCTGCTTCCCACGGGAATTCTGCAGAGCCACGTGAAATCTGTGATTGCGCCTGGGGTCGTGGTCAATCCGCACGCGGTCCTGAAGGAACTGGACGGTCTGGCGACTGGGGGTCACGACTGCAGTGGTCGGCTGATGATCAGTGATCGCGCCCACGTGATCTGTCCGTGGCATTTGCTGGAAGAAGCGGCTCTTGAAAAATCTCGCGGTGCGGCTGCGATCGGAACCACCATGCGTGGCATCGGTACCTGCTACCGCGACAAGGTCGGCCGGTCCCATGCGATCCGAATTGGAGATCTAATTAATCGGGATGTATTCGCGTCAAAGGTTCGCGAAATCGTACCCTTCAAACAAATCATTTTGAACGCTCTCAATCCGGACGGCGAACAGATGGACACGGAGGCAATTATTGCGGACTACGCGCTAGTAGCCGACAAGATTCGTCCCATGGTGGCCGATTCAACGACCTATCTGCTGGACGCTCTGGAGCAGGGCAAGTGGTTGCTGTTCGAAGGCGCGCAAGGAAGTCTGTTGGATGTCGATCACGGTACGTTTCCTTACGTCACGTCGTCCAATAGTTCCGGCTGTGGCATCCACAGCGGCAGCGGTGTGCCGGGGCGGGAAATCCAGAAAATGATCGGCGTGGCCAAAGCCTATACGACGCGTGTTGGTGGGGGACCGTTTCCATCGGAACTCGACAATGAAATTGGTCAGCGCATTCGGATTGCTGGCAACGAATTCGGGACGGTCACAGGACGGCCACGTCGCTGCGGCTGGCTGGACGCAGTGGCCACGCGGTATAGTGCGAGGATCAGTGGCGTTGATTCGATCGTGATTGCCTTGTTAGATGTGCTGAGTGGTTTCGATGAATTGTTTATCTGCGAAGCGTACGACATCAACGGCAGCGTAACGCGTGATTTTCCAAGCCGTTGCGAAGATTTGGCCGCAGCGAAACCTGTGCTGCGGCGCGTCCCGGGCTGGAAGGAAGATATTACGGGCATTACCAAGTTTTCTGATCTGCCCGCGAGTGCTCAACAATACGTCCATGATGTGAAGAAACTCGTGGGTAAACCTGTTGAAATGGTTTCGGTGGGCCCCGATCGATCGCAAACGATTCGGATGTAACGGCTCGTTGGAGTGCGCGGAGTTCTCATCGCATTTTTTCACACGCTTTCCCCCTGTGGCAGGTTTTCAAAAACCGCACTAACCTCGTCCGACATAAAGCTGTGCGTTCGGCAACACGATCGCTTCGAGAAAATTGACGTTATCGGGCATGGTGAGCATCGTCATTGCGGCACGGACGATGTCTTGGACTTCCATCATGGGTTCCTCATCCGATCCCAGACCCGAATCGACACGGCGTTCAACCAGCACGTTGCCCGGATGCAGGCAACTGACAGCAATTCCGAATCGTCGGCCTTCTAGTGCGGTGGCGTGCGTGAGTCCCTGCACGCCAAACTTTGCGGCCGTATAAGCTGCCGAGTTCTCCCGTGGACGTTGGGCTGAGATCGAACCGATATTTAGAATACGTCCACGCCCGCGCGGTTTCATTGATGCAAATGCGGCGCGTGTGCACAGAAATGAACCGGTCAAACACGAACCAATCACGTTGTTCCAAGCCTCCAGTGGCAGTGTTTCAACTGGGCCACCATCGAAGGCACCGGCATTGTTTACGACGATGTCCGGCGGTCCGAATTGACGAATGACGTCGTCAAACAGGTGTTGTACGTCTGCCTCGCAACCTACGTCAACGGCGCACGAGAGCAATTGATCAGGCTGAGCATGCAGGCGATGTGCGGCCGCTGTAATCCCATTCACATCTCGTGAGCAGATACACACACGGCATCCGCTGTGCAGCAGAGCCTGAGCGAGTCCAAACCCGATTCCTCGGCTGGCACCTGTGATAATGGCAACTCTCCCAGTTAAATCAGTCATGTAGAATTTCCAACGAGAGGCTGAGTCCGGAATCAGCCATGGTTGGCCAACCGGGGTTTAAGAATTAACGTCACAAAATCAGGATTTGCGACTTTGAAGGATAGTCGAACCCTACGCGCATTTTGGCGTCAGGTTGAAAAAACTTACGAATTCTGACCTAGTATTCAGCCAACAATCATCTGGAAATGGCGGACAAACTGCAGTCTTTTTAAAAACAGCTGCGAACGTCAAGCTTGTCCTTTCTTCAGGGCAGCCGGAATTCGCGTCTTGTTGGCCTAGTTTTGGCAGCAGTCCTTGCTTTGCAGCCAGCTTTCGATAGCCTTCCCAACAGTGGTTCCTGCGTTTTATCTGAACCTACGGGATCATCGCCAAAACTTGGAGGGACGATTGTGTCAGAAGTACTGGATAGTTTTCAAATAGAATGGCATGGCAACACGGTTGTCGTGACACCAGCGGCAAACGTCGATTTGCTCGACTGGGATTTAGTCGAACAGGCTGCTGATTTAGTAATGGAACCGCTGGCCGCACAAGAAACTCCGATGGTCGTAGTGGACCTGAGTCGAGTTGGCTACTTTGGATCGGTGTTTCTCGCGCTATTGCTGCGATGCCATAAATTCGTCAAGAAAAAAGGTGGTGAGTTAGTCCTGTGTGGGGCTAGCGAAACGGCACTGGATCTGCTGCGAATCACAGCTCTTGACACAATTTGGGCGATCTACAAAACGCGTGACGAAGCCATGCAGGCCGTGTTGAGTTAGCCCCAGATGTCCCCTGAACGCATGCTGCTTAAACATGTTGATGAATCCCACGGGTTTCGTTGTGAGCTTCATCTGCTGAGTCGTGCGTCGTAGGAGGGACACTCACTATGCATCCGTCCCGCCTCACCGAATCCATTCAACCCCGGCTTCCAACTGACCGTACGCTCGGAATTGGTTGTGTTGGAGCGGGTTTTATTATGGCGGATTGCCAGTTGGTGGCGTATCGTCAGCATGGACTCAATCCCGTCGCCATCACCTCGCGAACGAGGACCACGGCGTCCGCCGTTGCAGCGCGACACGGCATTTCGAGCGTCGTTGATTCTGTGGAACAAGTTGTCGCGCATCCGGAGGTTCAGGTTCTAGATATTGCCGTGCCACCGGATTGTCAGGCCGACATGATCCGCCGCGCCGTGCGTGCACCGCATCGACTGCGGGCGATTCTGGCTCAGAAGCCGCTGGGCGTCGATTATCGGGAGGCGCGGGAACTTGTACAGTTGTGCGAAGACGCGGGGATCGTGCTGGCCGTTAATCAGAACATGCGTTTTGACCAGTCGGTCCATGCCTGTCACGAATTGATTGCCACGGGAGCGCTGGGAACACCGGTGCTGGCGACCATCGAGATGCGGGCGATTCCGCACTGGATGCCATGGCAAGAGCGTCAGGGCTGGGTCACGCTGCGGATCATGAGCATCCATCATCTGGACACGTTCCGTTACTGGCTGGGTGAACCGGAACGAGTCTTCGCCAGCGTCGCGCCTGATCCGCGAACGGCACAGAAGTTCGCTCATCGTGACGGAATCGCGTTGTACATTCTGGAGTTCCCCGGCTGTGTTCGAGCGTCTTCTTGGGATGACGTCTGGAGTGGTCCGGCGCGGGAAGGCAGTGCCTCCGACATCGGCATCCGCTGGCGTGTCGAAGGTACTGCAGGCATCGCGCGAGGCACAATTGGCTGGCCGGGATATCCTGTTCGAGTTCCCAGTACGATTGACTATTCGACCGTGCATGACAACGGCGAATGGCATTCGCCGCGTTGGGACAGTGTGTGGTTTCCCGATGCGTTTATCGGGCCGATGGCCGAGTTAATGTGCGCGTTGGAACAGAAACGTAAGCCTACGATCAACGCGCGTGACAACCTGAATACGATGGCTCTGGTGGACGCGTGCTACCTGTCCGCCGCCGAACACCGAGCTGTGAGTCCTGAGGAAATCACGGACTAAATCTGAAATTTCAGATTTGAAATCAGCTGGCTTGCCCAATGGGATGTGCGGCAGCGTATCATTGCCGGTCTCGTGTCTTCTCATGCTGGAAGTCAAAGGGAGTAACTCGTGTTAGAAGAAAATCCGTATGCTGTGCCCGAATCGGTAAGTGGGCTTGCTCAGTCCGGTTACCCGACAGAGCGATTCTACGTGGATGGCAATCTCATCATGTGCGGCACACCGGTGGCTCTGCCGGCCATCTGTGTCATCACCGGTGAGACTGAGGATGTCGTGCTGATGACGAAAACGATGACGTGGGTGCCAAAGTGGATCTACATCACGCTGTTTGTCGGTGTTCTGGTTTTATTGATCGTCTACCTCCTGCTCCGCAAACAATGCAAAACCAATTTCTATTTATCGCGGAAACTTCGAAATCGAAAACGCTGGATGACCTTTGCGGGACTGGTGAGTCTCGTCGGGGGAATTATTCTCGTGATCGCTGGCGCCAATTCGGAGATGCCCGGGATTCTGGTGTCGCTGGGACTTATCAGCCTGATCGGCTCCCTGGTACTGCTGATCTTGGGTCAACCACCGCTCAAAGCCGTTCGTCACGAAAACGGGATTAAATTCTGGCTCAAAGGATTCAAACAGCCGTTTTTTGATCAATTGCGCGTCATGTATGCGAACGGAGAGTGACTCCCGATTGCATTCTTGCCCGTGGCAGATTGAGCGCCTTGGTCTGTAACCCAAGGCTGAACGCTCCATGCTTTACCTTTCTAAACTCAGCATATAGAACTTTTTTTATGGTTCGGCTTGATCGGATTTATACGCGGGGCGGCGATGGCGGGATGACCAGTACGGGGGATGGGTTGCGTGTTAGCAAGCTGCACGTTCGAATTATCGCTGGCGGTTCGGTTGATGAAACCAATTGTGCGATCGGTTTGGCGATTTCCGCGGGGACAACGGAAGAACTCAGCAAAGTATTGCGCGAGCTGCAGCAGTTCCTGTTCGACCTTGGGGCGGATTTGTGTGTTTCACTCCCCTCCCTTGGAGAACCTGATTTGCTGCAGACGCGACTGTCAAGCGGCGATGCTGAACACCTAGAGCGAGTCATCGACCGTTTTGCAGAACGTCAGGCACCGCTCAACAGTTTCATTCTGCCCGGCGGTTCACTGGCTGCGGCTCAATTGCATCTCGCACGCAGTGTCTGTCGACGTGCGGAACTGGATGTCTTGCGAATGCAGGAAACGGAGCCGTTAAATCCTGCGATCGCTATTTGCCTGAACCGGCTTTCAGACCTGTTGTTTGTCCTTGCACGAGCGGCAAATGACGATGGCCGGAATGACGTATTGTGGGAGCCCCGAAACACCGGCGCATAGATCGTAGTGCTTTCCAGCACTGGTCAGGATTGAGGAAACCGTCTGCTCTCGGCCCTATTCCCAGGGCTTGTTCTCTAGCGCCTGATTGGCCGTGATCCAAGCCTCCAATGCCACTTGATCAGCCTGTGGGATTTTGGCATTGTTCACAACCAGAGGCACGGCGATTTTGAAAGCAGCGAGACTACCGGACTCATTCACCGGGGCCGATGCCGCCGCGCGGTTCATCATGCCCTGTGGTAGCATGGGTGGTTGTTTTGCCAGACCGGTCTTGTCGATATGGCGATAAGCAAAGAATAAATCGACTCCGCATTGCTGCCATGCCGGATCCCCTGGGGCTTGATTGAACATCACGCTGGCTTGCAGAGCCAAATTGGCCACTTTCCAGGTGAGCGCATCAAAATCCACTTTGGCGTCGTAGGCCCCTTGGCCAATTCCGAAGGCGGCACGACAACGGACCTCTAGCGGCCGTTCTTTATCATCGACAAGTTTGACAAACGTCCGCAAGACGTTGGTTTCTCGCCGACCGGTCGATCTGCGCGGCTGTGTCACGCTCAATAGCGTATCAACCAAGAGCAGTTGATAAGGGATTTCAGTGCAGGGACGATCGAGTTCTGCTGCGATCGTATCACTCACGCTATCCTGTTCCTGCGGAATCACAGAAGTGTTTGACAAAACATAACGAATCGCGCCCGTCGCCATTACTTTGACTGAATCAGGTTGCTCAGGATTCTGAAGGATCGCAACCAACGCAGCCATGGATTCGCTATGATTCTCCGTTAGCCCTGCTGCGTTCTTATTGATATACAATTCCTTGACGACCTGAATTGCGATCGAGCGGGCATCCAGATTGTTATCAAACAAAGGCTTTGCCACAGCCAGCACCGCATCACAGTATTTTTGGCGATACGACTTCGTGCGTTGGGCGTTTCCAGCATTGCTACCGGCACCGCGAATTTCGCGGTCCATTTCGTTGAACAAATTCTTGACGTTATCAGGTTCAGCCACAAACGCTGGATCAGTCGCCTGAAACAGTCGTTGTTTCAACACAAGCCTCAGGTTCTCAAGATCTGCAGCGCTTTCTGCGCCGGATTGAATCCCAGTTGCAACAGGGCGCCGCAATTTCTGGTACTCTGCTTCAGGCAAACGTGCGAGCGGATTATTGATGTCACGAATCTTGCGTGTCAGCGCCTGCTGATCGATGATCTTAGGCATGCAGTCTTGGTTTGGATTTTCGGGAGCAGGTGGATCAGCCACAGCCGGCACCTGCGCGGCGACGTCCGGCGGAGCGGTTTCGTCGCTGACCGCAGTCGCGTTAGCTTCTTGGGTATGAACGAATCCGTGCCAAGAAAAGCATATCGCGAGGACGATCAAGGGGTATTGGCTGACAGCCACAATACCGTTCAGGGTCTGAATGCAGCGGGCAACAACAGGCATAGGCTCACCCAGACAGGAAGACGTCGATGTCTCGTTGGTTTTTGGGGAATTCAAACTTGCACCATCCTAGAAACGTCAGCTGTTTCAAGCTGCAAGTCAGAACACGATTCGAGCCGATCCTGGCCCGCCGAGGGTTACCCTTGAAAACCGAATGATATCTAGGGAACCTTCGGAAAACTGTTATAAGATGACAGGTTTTTCGGTGTACGTCCAGAACCAGAACTGCCGGAACGCCACAATTCAAAAGTTTCGTGGCTGTATCCCGTCGGATCTTCCAATATCGCATAATCGTTGAGCATGTTCCAATTGACCAAAGAGGCTAATTTTGCCAATGGGGCCCGCCGAATCCGCGCAACCGAATTTGAAGGAGGCGGGGCGGTTATTTGGCGATCGGCTCTTTCACGTTCCGGTCGATAAGCAGAGGGGCCGATTCCAATTCCCGGCGCAGTCAGATTCGGCCACATGTCCCACCAAAACACGGCATGGGGCGATGTTTTTCCGTGTGCAAGAGTCGTTCATCTGCGGAGCAGCCACCTGCGAATGATCACCGCACACTCTAGATTTAGGGGTGAATTTTACGACACGCATCAATTCTCTCCTAAAAATCCCCGCCGGTTTCGCCGCAGTTGCACCATCGGCGATGAAGCGAGTGTCGCTATGTCGCTATTTTCAGCCACGGATTGAAGTCCAAAAATTGCTCACGCCAATGGTAGTGATTCAGCAGGCCGGCAGTGTCGCGCTTGAGCAGTCGCAAGGCTGTGTAGAGCGCTTCGATCGTGGCGAGACCCTCGCTGGGGTCCGCGTAGACTTCGGACTTGCGAGGATACGCGGTCTGTACGAGGGGCAGTGATCGGACTTCGAGATGCTGATAAAACGGTTCCATCCGCGCGGCCAGTCGCCAGGTTCCATCGAGCAGCAAGAGTCCGCGATCACGATCTGTTTCTGATAAAACCGGGCCCCCGATACCCAGTCGCACATAGCCGGCGATATCAATTGGCACTGGATGCGGAAACGTGCAGAAAACAATACCATCCCGGCCGCGCAAGGGTTCCACTGAACACTTGCTGCGTCGTTCGCGCGGATGCACGACGATCACCGTCGGCGGCAAAAGTGAGTCTAAAGGTCCAGAATTTATTGGCATGGGAATTACTCGTTACGAATCTTTTCAATTTCCGCATTGAGATCGGCAATCTGTTTTTCCAGACGCGGGATCTCGAGGGGATCATCTGGCTGGTTTTTGGCTGCTTTCAGCAATTCCCGCAGACGTTGAATTTTATTCTTTGCCGCGTCAATTTGCTTCTGCTGTTTCTTGTTCAGCGTCATTTGGTTCTAATCCCGTCTTGAGTATGTGGCGAATCCGTCGATTAGTGGCCGGGGCTCTGAGCATGTGACATGCCAGACTGCTGCCAGTGTCGGCAGCTTATCGAAGTTTTGACGTGTTGCGAACAATGCCTGACCATTCCAAAGAACTTGTCCGATTACTTTGTAGATCGGTGCTGTCGGGCGGCTTCCAAAGGGCAGTTTTCAGTGGCCCACGAATTGCCACTGAATCAATTCGTCGTGTGGACGTACGCCCGGTAGAAATCCGTGACGGACTGCGGTTTCAGTTCAGCTTGCAGACCGAAACGCAGCAGACTCACCGCAATCTGGATGCCCGGGCAGCCGCAGCTGAATTTACGCGACTCTGCCACGGAGTCTACCGCAACGTCCGGCTGGTGACAGATGCTGCCACGAGCGAGGCGCGGGAATCGGGAAAGGGTGTCTGGTTTCTGAAGACAACCAAGGCTCCGGCGGCAAGTTTGAATTTGGATGAAAACTTATCCGCTCCCGAACTTGAATCGCATAATCGCGCTCGCAACTATCTGATTCCTGAAGGGGTGCCTTGTCCATTCCTGATGCACACCGGAATTATGTCGCGCGATGGCAACGTGCGGGCCAATCATGCGCGTAAGTTTCGCCAAATAAATCGTTTCCTTGAATTCATTCATGACATTGTTGATGCTCTGCCATCGGATCGACCTTTGCGAATTGTGGATTTTGGTTGCGGAAAAAGTTACCTCACGTTTGCCACGCATTATTTATTTTCTAGCATTCTAAAACGCGAATGTCAGATCGTCGGACTGGATCGCCGAACCGATGTGATCGAAACGTGTCGCAAGATTGCCACCAGCTTGTCGTTGCAGAATTTGGAATTTCAAGTCGGCGATATCGCGGGATTTCTGGCACCTGATCCGGTAGATCTGATGATCTCGCTGCATGCCTGCAACACGGCCACAGACGATGCCATCGCACAGGCAATCCAATGGGGCAGTTCCGCCATCCTTGCGGTTCCGTGCTGCCAACATGAATTGAACGAAGTACTTGCAGTGACGGCTCTGTCGCCAATCACGACTTATGGCATTACAAAGGACCGCTTTGCTGCAATTGCCACCGATACGATGCGGGCTTCGCTGCTCACGGCGAGTGGTTATCAGACACAGGTGCTGGAGTTCATTGAGACGGAACATACGCCGAAGAATCTGCTCATTCGCGCAATCAAGCGGAGGGCAGGCAGCGGAGGTGCAAAAGCGGCGAGCGACAAAGCCCTGACGGATGTTCGTCAATTACGGTCGCAGTTGCAAATTCAACCACTCACGCTTGAACGCCGCTTGTGTGAACTTGGAGTGCTGGCTCCGCCTGAAAAATTGCCGAGCCCTCCACCAAGCACCGGGCAACTTGATGATGGCAGTCCACCCAGTCAGGACTGGGATGCTGCATCATGACGAAGACTTTAATCATGCTCTGTACATACAATGAACGGGAGAATATCACGGAGCTGATTCCAGCACTGCACGCCGTAGCTCCGGATGCAACCATCCTGATCATCGATGACAACTCACCTGATGGAACGGGGCGGCTGGCGACCCAGCTTTCCACAACTGATCCGCGTGTTCAGGTTTTGCATCGCGTTGAAAAACAGGGATTGGGCACTGCGACGCTGGCAGGCTTTCGATACGCAATCGACAATGGTTTTGAATTCGTAGTAAACCTTGACGCCGATTTTAGTCACAATCCGAAGTACATCCCGGAACTCATTCAGCGGACCTTACAATGCGATGTGGTGATTGGCTCCCGCTATGTTCGCGGCGGTGGCGTGGCAGGGTGGTCTCGCGGGCGAAAATTGATGAGCCAGGCGATTAATGTGTGGGCGAGACTGTGTCTTGGTCTGCCGACGCATGACAACAGCGGTAGTTTTCGATGTTATCGCGTGAGCAAACTCGCAGAGATCGACTGGTCTTTGACAATGGCGAAAGGATATGCATTTCAGGAAGAAGTGCTGTATAGGTGTCAACGCGTCAAATGTTGCATGGGAGAGATGCCCATTATCTTTGAGGATCGTCGTTTCGGGACGACAAAAATTAATCTTAGTGAATGCCTGACAGCCGGATGGGTGATTTTTGCATTGGGAATTCAACGCATGTTTCGGTTTCGTGTAAAAAAAGTCGAGTGAGGCGACTCGATCTCCATCAGATCCCGTTGGATGACTAGTGCTCTGTCAAGGCTCAATTTTCGGGTACGACGGACTTCCAGTCCGTCGACAAAGGTTACCGCCGACGGACTGGAAGTCCGTCGTACAAATACAATTCAACCCCAACTTTAAAGGTTGACAGAGCACTAGTCGCATTTTTGGCAAAAACTAGCGCGTCGAACGTAGGGTTTCTAAGTAAATTGCTCACGATCGCAGCACCGACTTCTCGCAAAATCCTGAAGTTTAGGAATGAATCGTGGTTGGGATCTCTACAACCGTTCGTCCTCACATGCCGGTCAGTGGAATGCACCGCGAACTCACCAGCGGCTTTCAAAGACCGTTGATTTGAGGGTGTGGGATTGCTATAAATATTTCGCGTCTGGATTTGCGTTGAGCCGTGCGAGCTTAAACGATGAGAACCTTTTTGAACTTGGAGACATCAAACGTGAGCGATAGTGAGAACCCACCGGAAACAGAAGTTGCGCGAAGCCCGGAAGCACAGCAGACTCAAGAAGTCGTTGTTACTGACGTAAATGCGAACGCGGGTTACGCCAATTTTTGTCGAGTATCGAGCACTCCGGAAGAATTGATTTTAGATCTCGGTCTAAACCCGACGCCCTATGCCACAGGCAAGGTCGAAGTGAAAGTTACGCAGCGAATCATTCTAAATCATTACACTGCTAAGCGACTCTGGAGCGCTCTGTCGATGGCATTGCAACGGCATGAGCAGGCATTTGGCGTGCTGGAGACAGACGTTCGCAAGCGTGTGAAACCCCAGCCGATTTCCTAGTAATTGATGGTTCAACTGAGGTAGAATTGCAGGAGGCTTAGCATCTGACGATGCTAAGCCTTTTTGCTGGGACAGGCGTCGCAACGCTTTTTCCCGATCCACGAGTTTCATTTGAAGACGTCAGGACCATGATAGACCCACCACCACCGGACAATTCAGCGGACGAACCATCAGCCAACGAAGGCCCCCAAAGTCAGGAAATTCGACACTCCCACATCGGCGCATTGGTGCCCACACATGTGGCCCGCGGAGTCTTTACCACGGGCGCTGTTGTGTTGCAGGGGCAGCATGAATTTATTCTGGACTTTCTGTTGCGGATGCAGCAACCGCAACAGGTTGTGGCGCGTGTGGTGATGCCACCGACGGTAGTGAATCAGTTCATTCACGCGTTGCAGGAGAATATTAATCGCTACGAAGACCGTTTCGGCCCGATTCACATGCCTACTATTCCCAATCAGAATCAACAGCAGCGGCAGTCGGCCCAGGACCTCTACGAATCGCTGAAGATTAGTGACGACGTGCAGTCCGGCACATACGCGAATGCGGTCATGATCGGACATTCTCCGACCGAATTTTCCTTCGACTTTATCACGACATTTTTCCCGCGATCGTCGGTTTCGCAGCGGGTGTTTATGGCATCGGCCAATGCTCGGCGACTGCTCGATTCACTGAATCATTCTTTTCAACAGTTCCAGCAACGCCTTCAAAATCCGCCTCCTCCGCATGACAACGATGTCAACCCGCCGGACTTCAACACGTCCGAAGGCGACTGGCCGCCTGGGTTGTAGGTCAAGGGATTTCGGCTAAAAGTTGCGGCAGTCTCCTGTGCCTCTCTGAAGTTCGACGAAAGTCAACACTTAGCCAATGCCGCAGCCATCCGAATAGCTTCCACCATCCCCGCAGCGTTGGCTGGTGTTCTCGGATTCCATGCGCGATCGAATGCTGTGCCGTGTGTCGGGCTAGTGCGGATAATGGGCAAGCCAAGTGTGATGTTTACGGCGGAGTCAAAGCCGATCAGTTTCACGGGAATGTGACCCTGATCATGGTACATTGCCACGACACCATCGAATTCGCCGCACACCGCGCGGCGGATCAGCGTGTCGACGGGCAATGGGCCGATGACGGATTTCACGACTGACCGACAGGCATCAATCGCTGGGCGAATCAGGCGTGATTCTTCATCGCCAAACAATCCATTTTCGCCCCCATGTGGATTCAACGCACACACCGCAATAGCGCGACGCTTACATTGGATGTGTTGCAGGAAATTGTCCATCAGCCGGATCTTGCCCATAATCGAATCGGTTGTCAGGAGCTGCGGGACACTTTTGACAGATGTATGCAGCGTGACGTGCGCGATGCTAAGTCCGCATGAAGCGGTAGCGCTGTTTGCGGATGTGCTGTCGGCGGAGAGCTGTAGAATAAGTTGTCGCCAACCAGTGAGTGCAGATTCCGGAAGGTGCAGCAGCATGGCAAATTCAGCGACGCCACAGCGTTCAGCCAAGATCTCCGTGTGGCCGGGAAAATGGTGCCCAGCAAGATGTAAAGCTTCCTTGTTCAGAGGGGCAGTCACAATCGCATCTACATCCGCTTGTTTCGCCAGCGTGATGGCCGTATCGAGATAATGAAATGCCGCATCTCCTGCTTCGCGACTGACTCGAGAGCGTGGAGCCGCAAGCACGACGTCTGTAAACGGATTGAGGCAGGGGATTTTATGCTTCGTAGCAGCTGAGACGACCTCTGCTCGAAAGCGGGATGTATCCGCTTTTGGAGTCATCAGCTCCTGCAATGAGACAGTCAGACCGAAGACATCAGCCGCCTCGTGAAAAGCCTGGGGATGCCCGATCAGCACGGGATAGCAAACGGACGACGTTGTCGGCTGTGTGATTGAGCGAAGAATGACTTCCGGGCCGATACCCGCAATGTCGCCGCTTGTGATGGCAATGATTGGTTTCATGGACTACGTGGTCTGTTGCATGTGACTGGACGAGAAGTTAATCCACAAACACAAATTCGCTTAGATTGAACAGCAGTCGGCACAGCGCTGGAAGTCCATGTTGTTCGGCATAGGCAATTGTCTGCAGACGTTCTGTCGGTGAAGGTGCTCTCCCCGTCAGCAACTGGAAAGCCTTATCGATGCGCGCGTCTAGGGATTGGGCATCCGTTTCGAGGCGCGTGGCAAAGTGCTGCGCCATCGAAAGTGTGAAGCGATTGTTGAGGAGCGACAATGCTTGGAGGGCAGTCTGTGTTTCGTGACGTCGTGGTGTGCTTTGCGATGAATCCGCACAGTCCAGTGTCGTCATAAACGGGTCCGGCTGCGACCTAACAATAAAGCGATAAACACTGCGACGATGCGAGCGCACATCTTCCGGATCAAATTTATTGTATTCGTAGTGCGGTGAATGCTCGGGCTTTTCGAGCTCAAACAGGTAGAAACCCGGGCCGCCCATTTCGGATTTCAGTTGACCGCTCACCGCCAGCATGGAATCCCGAATTTCTTCTGCTTCCAGTCGCCGTCGGTTCATCCGCCACAGAAATTTGTTGTCAGCATCGACAGCTTCTGCGGTAGGATTGCTATTCGAACGCTGACGATAAACGGCGCTGGTGACGATAAGGCGATGAAGTTTTTTGAAGGACTGTCCATCGTCTCGGAATTCCAGAGCCATCCAATCCAGGAGTTCTGGATGACTGGGTAATTGCCCCATCCGACCAAAGTCGTTCGGTGAATCCACGATTGCGCGACCAAAATGATACTGCCATACGCGATTGACAATTGATCGCCAAGTGAGCGGATGGTCGGGCCGTGTCATCCAGTGGGCTAAGGCGGCGCGACGATCGGCTTCTGAGTGATCGGCTGGAAGTTCAAACTGCCAAGTGTCGTCAGCATGGAGTGGAATCGTGCCGGGCTGAACCTCATCGCGTGGCTGTGTTTCGTTGCCTCGGTGCAGAAGTTTAACTGGGCGGGGTTTACCTTCTGTCGGTCGAAAATTTCCCTGTGGCGCGAAGTGTGTTGCTGCCGTATAGACCATGCGCCCGGACGGCAGTGCGTTGAGTTCCTTTTCGATGTTTGCTAAGTGCTGCGTTAACGTCTCCCGCTGAGTTCTGCGGGCTTCAGTATCGAGTGTTTCTAGCAAAGCGCGATGAGTCTGCTGAAATTCCGCGAGTGTGCGAGCAGCATCCGGATCAGCAGCAGCCGGCCAGACGGTATCCGTCAGATTTGACATCCGCCATCGTTCCGGCGCTTCGATTGAATCCAGAGCCGTCACAACGGCATGTGCCGCAACGTTGGTGCCATCAGATACGAGCACGTCCAATTCCGCAAGCGCCAGCATAAAATCGTGCTGACGTGTTGCCAGCTTTGTGGCGACGATGCGAACATAGCGGGCCGTCACGCTGCAGGGAATTGCGACAGCTGCGAGTCCTGGATTAGAGATGTCCGTGGCTGTCGCATCCTGCAAAATGTCGGGCGAGGCTCCCGCGGCACGTTGCGCTGCCGTCAATCCTTCAACCCGGTAACGTACAGGAAATCCAAACCCCGCACCGATTCCGGCAAAGTCATCGTGACATGGATGTAGCACAACCGATGACAATTCAAGATCTTGGCCAAGATCGATTTCGACCCACTTTTCCATGTCAGCTGACGCGGCAATCTGGCTGTGATAACCGAATTCCGGCCGCTTCGCAGTGGGTTCTGCCAGCGGACGCAGTTTGCTGATCTGTGCTTCCAGCATCGCGAGCCGGTCACCACCTTCCGCCCGTATGGCGGCTTCTAGGCTCGCGACCTCCTGCTGAGCTGTCGCCTTCTGCGCGATAAGTTCTCGCCGGCGCATTTCCGTAGAAGGATCTGTGTCGTATGGCCGCTCGGCACGATCCACAGCAGCAAACACGGACTGCAGACTGTAGTAGTGCTGCTGAGTGAACGGATCAAACTTGTGATTGTGGCAACGTGCGCATTGAATGGTGGCACTGCAAAAGGTGTTCAGAGCGCCCGTCACCATGTCGTCGCGATCAAGATTCCGCGCCACCATGCCATCGGTTTTGCTTTCCGACACTTCCACATGGCCAATGAAATCCCACGGACCAGCGGCGATAAATCCCAGTCCCAAGATTCCGTCGGGCTCACCACGAAAAAGTACGTCGCCGGCAATCTGTTCCTGCACAAAGCGTGCGTAAGGTTTATCGTCGTTAAACGAGCGGATGAGGTAATCCCGATAAGGCCAAGCATTCGGTCGCAGTTTGTCTTTATCGTAACCGCAGGTGTCGGCATAGCGGACAACATCCAGCCAGTGTCGCGCCCAACGTTCACCGTAATGCGAAGACGCAAGCAGTCGATCGACCACACGTTCGTACGCATCAGGCGAGGAATCATGGGTAAAGGCCTCGATTTCTTCCGGTGCCGGTGGCAGCCCGACGAGGTCAAACGTCACGCGCCGCAGCAGTGTGCGTCGATCCGCTTCCGGAGACGGCGCAAGCGCATGCGCGCGTAATGTACGGAGCACGAACGCATCGATCGGCGTGCGAAGCCATTGGCGTGCCGCATCATCGTCCAAGGTGGGCGGCTGAATCGGCTTGATCGGTCGCAGTGACCACCAGTCGAAATTATCCACAACCGGTTCCGTAAGTCGCAACGTTTCCGGCCATTTCGCTCCTGCTGCGATCCATTCACGCAGCATGCTGACTTCTTCGTCCGTCAGCGGACTTCCGTCTTTCGGCATCGCCGGACGCACGCCTGCCGATTCAGAAACAATGGCGCTCAATAACTGACTGTCGTCCGGTTTTCCCGGCTCCACAAAGCCGGATTCCAAAAGATGTTGCTGAGTCTGCAACGAAAACTCGCCCTTGCGGTCGTGCTCGTTATGGCAACTCAGACAACGTCGTTGCAGCAACGGTGCAACACGTTCACGGAACACATCATCGGCGTACGATGAGGTTCCGGTCGTGATCAAGGCAATCCAGACTAAAAGAAGGGCAGGGCGCGTTTGCACAAGGGCACTCACTTCGGGAGAAACTCAGGGGTTGCTGACGGGCCGCTCACAATCGGGCATCAGGCGCTTGCATGGTAACGCACAATCGCGTCTGTGCCGACCGTTATTCACCCAAAACAGCGGCATCTGTGGGTTTCCGCCGCAACAGTCTAGCCGTGATAATGGTAACCACGATGAGGTAGACGGCACTCAGAATTAGCAAGGGCCACAGCAACTGCGGCCAGGTGTTGAAGATGCTGTCTGAGAGCCATGCCTGCGCGAAGCACAAAGGAGCCATGCCGATTCCCGTCGACAGCATCACGTCGCGAATGGGGATGCGCGTGAAGCCGGCAGCGTAGGACACCAGATCAGTCGATGTAAGCGGGTTGAGTCTGAGGATCACGATCATCCGCGGGCCACGTCGTTCGAGTGCCAGTTGAAGTCGCTCGCTTGAATTTGTCGAGCCTATGCGCTGCAGCCAACCTGAACCAAGGCTCCGCGTCAACCCGCAGGAAATACCCGCTCCAAGCATATTCCCGATCAGTGCCAGCAGCCCACCGGCCAACGGACCAAAAATCAATCCACCGGGAGCGTAAAGCAGCACACCCGGGATCGGCGCGACGATCACTTCGATTGTGACGCACAGCACGTAAGCTGCTGGAGCCCAATTCCCGGCCTCATGAAAAAATTGCTGCAGGCATGCCACTCGTTCAGGGCCTGTGATATCAGATCGGATCAGTTGAAACACAATGCCATCCGACAGCCATGATCCAGCAACGCCAGTCATCAGCAACGCCAACACTAACCACGGAAGAACGCGGATTTGCAGGTGAGACATAGGGCATCAGACTTGACGAGCGAGAGAACGGCGCAATCCTCAAATCAAAGTGTAGCATCGTGCCAGTCAATTAAATGGCTACATCGGCGAAAGAATGCACAACTTCGTCCCCCCACGTGGTGTTCGATGAATGAATCCTCGCTGGGGTGGCTGACAGGCCGGCGAAGGGCATCGCCCAACAGCAGTCAATGTGGGGTTGGATGGGGCATTGAGAAGGGACGTTCTGTTTACGGTTTGTGCGGAGACAAAGTGCGTCAGCGTTGGACCTGTACGGAGACCTAGCAAATGTTCTTTGCACCAAGCTTTCATGAGTTTTAGCGGCATTTTTTGACGCTTCTTTGATTCTTGGCGTGGTGCAGTCTCTAACCACAATTTGGTGCCTCAGGACTAACGTTCGCCCGACGTTGCGGCCTATTTCCAAATCAACGTGAGCGGCACGGTGACCATTTCTGGGGCGTCACCGTCTGTGGCGTTCAGCGTCAGGATGGCCTGTTCGATGCCGTGTGCCGGTAGTTCACTGATCGAGAGTTGCACGTTCACAGTCTGATGGTCGGGAACTGTGCTAGGGACGGATTCGTACTGCGCCACAATATCCGCCGGAAACGTGTCGCAGTGCGTGACCTTCCAGCGACTCGGAAGATCAAAACTAATCACCATTCCGACGGATTCCGCAGGGGTCGCCGAGTTGAGCACAATGCGGCCAGTCTCCGGTGCTACGCGGACCGCGTCGGAAGGATCTCGCTTGCTGTCACCAACCATCACTGGAACCTGGATCATGGGGAACTCCGCGTCATCGGTCGCAATATTGATGACTCCCCGATGCCGACCCGGGGGCGCGTTTTCACGAAACTGAACGGATATCGAAGTGCGACTCGCTCCCTCTTGGTTGAACTGTCCGACAAGTTCCGCTGTGAAGAGTGACAACGATCCCGTCACGCTGGTGACTTTCATCGACTTGTTGACAGACTCCGGTCGAAAATCGGAGACTGTGACAATGTGCTGCTGACCGGGATTCACTGTCCCCATGACCATCAAGACGCGAGGTTCAATAACCAGCGACTTCTCCGGCAGCACGGCCTTCACGGAAAGCGTGACTCGACGGGGTTTTGGATCGGAATAGGACACCGTGACGGTGTACTCGCGAACCCCCGATGGCTCATTGCCCAATCGAATGGGTAGCGTCAGTTTCTCGATCGCTCCCGGAGCGATTTCTAGAGTACTCATGCTCGGAGCAAGGCAACCGCAACTGGGTTCCATATCCGTGATCATTACTTTTTCGGAACCTTTATTTCGCAGATAAAACATGGGCGTCAGAGTCGGCTGCAAGGGAACTGGCGCCGGCCCATAGTCGGCCAGATATTCCTCAAATACCAGCGACGGCCGACTCGTTGTTATCAGACAAGGCGGACCGTTTGAATTCTGCGACCCGAATACGGCGGCAGTCAGACACGGGGCCACAACCAACAAAGCCACGATCCAGCCCGATGAAGTTTCGGGGACAACAGGTGTCGGGGGTTTGTGTGGAGCGTTCATGGTAGTCAATCATGGTGAGCTAACGCGGCAAGTCGTCGTCAGGAGTAAAAATCTGGACTGGCCGACACCCAAATCAAAACTTAAAAAGTCAGCAGTCACTACTGATCCTAGGGTGAGTTTTATTTGACGCGAGTTCCATCTGGAATTGGGCGTGGTCCAGTCACATGTGTGAATGGCTCCACGATGCAATTTTCTCCGATAATAACGTCGCCCTCGATAACGGTAAAAGGCCGCACAAGAGTGTCGCGACCGATTTTCGCGCCAAAATTGATCGTGGTCTGTCCCGCGTTTTCGATCGTCACGCCGGACAGCATGAGCTCTGTCAGGATTCGCGTCTGAATGCTGGTCTGCACTTCTGACAACTGCACACGCGTGTTCACACCGAGCGCTTCCTCAAGCGTCAAACTGCAACTTGCAGCGACCTTGTGACCGTCATCCATCAGGATTCTGGGGCAGTCGGTGAGATAGTATTCTGACTGCACATTATTCGGCTTTAGCTGCCGCAGGGACTGCAGTAAGAGTGGCGTGTTGAAGGCGTAGCAGCCGGTATTGATTTCGGTGATCTGACGTTGCAAAGGCGTGGCGTCTTTATGCTCCACGATGCACTCAAATGCACCGGCCGCATCGCGGACGACGCGTCCCAAGCCTTCGTTGTTGATAGTCTTCGCAGTCCCGATCACGCAAGCTGCTTTTTCACCGGACTGCGCGTCTAGCAGTGCTTTCAGTGATCCGCCCTGAAGCAACGGCGTATCACCAGCCAAGATCAGCACGGAACCGTTGTGTCCCGTCAGCGTCGCTTCACACATCATGACGGCGTGGCCTGTGCCCTTTTGTTCTGTCTGTTCGGCAAACGTGACGTCAGGATGATGAGCCAGCGACTTGCGGACTAGATCGGCTTTGTGTCCAACCACGACTACCAACTTCGTGACTCCGGCTGCGCGGGCGGCATCCAGCACATAGTCGATCATTAAACGTCCGCACACGAGCTGCAGAACCTTTGGGATTTCGGACTTCATCCTAGTGCTCTTGCCAGCAGCTAGGATCACGGCAATTGGGGCGTCCATGTGCGAGATCGTATTTCCATTTGCTGAGTTGCATTAAACCCGAAAGCAGAACATCGCTATTCTTCGCCGGGGTTTGCTTGAGATGTTTTGTGGGCGCCGGATTCGTGAGAATTCAGCCATGAATAAGCCATACCTCCGAATTCTTGCGAATCCGGTTAAACGCCACTGTGGCGCGCTGCATCAGCATAACCAAGGGAGCATTGCTCCGGTTACTTACGGCTAATACTTCAACCCAATCTGTCCGATAAATCCGTTGCCAAGGCTAAAGTCAGGAACTGTCTTTTCAAAACTCACATCGCGGTCAAAGATCCATCCGCCTTCGATGATCCAGCTGTATAAGCCAGCATCCATTTTTAGACCCAACAAGAGACGCTTGTCGGCAAGTTGCACCTGATTCTGCGTGGCGGTACCCGCATACGTACTGTCAACGCCGTAAGCTTCGACATGGTATTCGGCTCGCACATAAATCCACTTCGACCAGTACGCTTCGTTCCCCAAAAACAGACTCACGCGTGCTTCAGGAAACATCAACTGCCATTCCCAGTAATCATCGCGATAGATCAAGCCAGCCCATGGTAGGAAAATATTGTCGACACGATCCCAGTATTGGGCACCAAGCCCTAACGTCCAGTATTGATCCAGTTGCATAAACAGGATGCCACGCCCGTCCAACTGAAATCCCTCGCTGAACGCACCAGAATCGAAATCAGTATTGACCGAAGGTGTGATTCCAAGGCTAATGCTATAGGGCCCGGACTTGGGGGTTTCAAGTTCTAAGTCAATCCCCAAACGGTAGACGTTATTTGGTAGCGCCAGCGCGCCGCTGGGGCCACTCCAATTCCGCCAACTGAACTGATTGGTCCAGTTCAGAATCCAGCCTGGACATGCCTGTGTCGTATTCGTGAGTTCGTAGTCGACACCCACGATTTCCATCCCACCAGTGACTCCGGCAGGAGCTTCCTTGACGTTGCCACTCGGTAACCATGATGCTTCAATGCGATTGCTCCAGCCAAAGCGATACGGACACGCGGGGTTGGCTCCGTAAGCATACGCGCCTTGCGGAGGAATTCCCTGCTGATAGGGATTAGGATCTCCATATGGCGACATACCGGGTTGACCAACGAATGGATCCGATGTGAGCGGCGGTGCAAATGCATTCCATGTTGTCGTGTTATCGTACAGGGGCAGAGTCATGTCTGGTGACGAAATGATCGTACCACCCGAATTTGGAACACTCGTGTTCGGAGCGGACGGCTGAAATGTGCCGGCTGATGGAATTGCGCCCGCGTCGGGAGGTACCGGAACGGCGCCATCCTGAAACAACGTCATCGCCGTCAAAGTTGGTTCGTAGACTGACTGCGGCATCGCAACCAATCGCTGAGATGCCGCGTTAGCGCGCCGGTGCGCGGCATGCGGAGAGTTGCCGAATGCCAAAGGCTGGCCTCCAGCTTGATAGCCGCCACCGTAAGGGCTGCCGCCAGAGTTCTGGTACGCATTAAAATTTTGGTAGCCACCATTCGCGTAGGCCGACGGGTATCCGGCTTGCGCAAAGGCGGTTTGCTGCGTTGTCAGCAATAAAATTGCTGCGACCGCCAGGGAAGAAGACGTCTTCACAGGATCACCTGCTGAGAGAGTGGAGTTGGGCGAGATGTTTGACAGGTGGCTCGGTTGAGCCCTTAATTTCAGGCTGCGACTCCCGAAGAAATCGGGTTGAGGAGAGAGGAGTCGTCGCAGCTTGAGAGGAATATCCGCGAATCATGGGGATTCGGCAAATCCCGTCAACACCAACTCGTACTCTCTGGCAGCCAATGCGCACCTACCCCATGATTTTGCAGCTTTTGCTGGTCAATGTTCGGCCAAAACTGCCGGACAACTGAGCGGATGGACATCATTCGTGGCCGCTGACTCGACTTGCCACGTATCGCAGACTACCCCAATACTCAAACTAACCCTAGCCTCACTAGGCTGTGGGATTGATTATTAAACCCTGAACAAGAGGCGACTGCGTAGCCAAAAACCATCGCCCGCAGCTCTGGCAGTCGCGTATTTCGGCGGGCCCGGTTCGTCTCCGGATTCGCCTAGAAATACGGCGTGAGACGCAGTGATAGCCGTCGGCTTTGAAGTGTTGAGACAGTCATGAACAGGACGTTTGTTCTGTTTGCCGCAAACTGCGACACAGTCGATAACAGAGTGGCAGCAAAAGTGAGGACAAGATGTTCCATCAACATCCTTGTCCACAATGGATTCGAGCAAATCACTTTAGCTCCGGCGACAGACCGACGGAGCCACAGGATGGGCTGAGGAATACCAATGGGGAGAATTCCCTCAGCCCTTTTGCAGGCCGGCTTTCAGAAAGTCGCCCATATACGAAGACTGCAATGCAGCGATCTGCTCCGGGGTGCCAGTGGCAATAAGTTCTCCGCCTTCATGGCCGCCTTCATGGCCAAGGTCGATGACGTAGTCGGCCGTCTTGATGACGTCCAGATTGTGCTCAATCACAATGACAGAATGGCCGGCATCGACTCGGCAATTCAGGCTGATCAGCAGCCGATCGATGTCAGCGCAGTGCAGGCCTGTCGTCGGTAGATGTCCGAGCTTCAGATATCTGAGACCTAGTTCATTCAGCACACTGATCTTTCGGGCGATCGTGGCCTGATCAGGAAAGAACTCCCTGCCGACTTCCATGGACATGTTGAGCTCATCGGCAATAGTCCTGTCACGGTAGGTCACGCCCAGCGTGTCGGAATTGTATCGAGGCCCATTCGAATTTCGCGACTTTCTCTACGTCAGTCTCATCGTTGATGAAATCATCTGCGTTAAACGGTACTCCGCTCGGTCACGAATGAGACAATTGGCGAGCGGCCTGCGTCAGCTTGCCGATACAAAAACGAGATACCGGAGGGCGTGCGCCCAATGCCCCTCGATTTGAACGCAACTCGTGTCAGCCACAGTGCGTTAGCACCCGGTTTTCCCCGTAATTTTGCATGAACCGGAGGCTAGCGCGTGCCGGCTGAGAGCAGAAAGCGAGTGCCATTGGGCTCACGCCGCTGGACTCGCTGGACTCGCTGGACTCGATTCCGACCGCGCAATGTGTCAGAAGCTTGACGCGGTGCAGCAAATTGATCACGGCACGTGGCTGAGATGCGTCTCAAAGAATTGCGCCCGGCGACGGGACGCCCATGGGGTTTCGCAGGCTCCGTGACCGGCACCGGGGACCACGACGAAGTCAAAATCTTTTCCGGCATCCACAAGGCGTTTTGCAACCTGCATTGTCGTCGCCGGATCGACATTCCGATCCAGTTCGCCGACAACCAGCATCAGGTGTCCCTGAAGTTGCCCGGCATGTTCCATGTTGGAATTGTTTGTGTAGACATCGCCCTCGGGGACGCCCAACCATTGCTCGTTCCACCAAATTTTGTCCATTCGATTGTCGTGACAGCCGCAGTCCGCCACGGCGACTTTGTAAAAGTCGCCGTGCCACACTAAGGCAGCCATCGCATTTTGGCCGCCTGCCGAACCGCCGTAAATGCCGACCCGTGTCAGATCGATCTGTGTGATTTTTTCTTTGGCCGCTTTCAGCCACGCAATACGATCCGGAAACCCGGCATCTTTCAGATTGCGAAAACACACATCATGAAAGGCCTTGGATCGCCATGCCGTGCCCATCCCATCGATCTGCACGACAATGAAGCCACGATCTGCTATCGCATGCTGATGCCCAAAACTCGCCCGGAATTCTTTCGGAACATGATGATCGTGCGGCCCCGCATAGATATTCTCAATCACGGCATACGATCGCAACGGATCAAAATCTTTGGGACGATGAATAATCCCCCAGATGTCGGTCGTCCCGTCTCGCCCCTTTGCCACGAATCGTTCCGGCAATCCACCCCGCGCTGCAATGATCTCACTTGCATCGGCTGCTTCGAGCTGGCACATAAGCGTCCCTTTATCGGCAGACCGCAGTTCCGTGACCGGCGGCAAATCAATGCGGGAATAACGATCAATCAGCCATTTCTTATCTGGCGACCATGCAATCGCGTGCGTCCCATCCCCATCCGTGAGCTGGATGAATCCGCTGCCATCCAGGTTGACTCGACAAAAATGTTCATGATACGGGTCCTGCCCGGGGTTGAGTCCCACCGCAAAGAACCAGACTTGTCCCGACTCTTCATTAATGTGTTCCAGCCTTCGCACGTTCCAGTCACCCGACGTGACAGCATTGAGCAGTGTTCCGGACGCAACATCGTATCGATACAGATGATTCCAGCCGGTTCGTTCACTGGCCCACAGCAACTTGTCGTCTTTCAGCCATCTCAGTTCCAGCTTGCCATCCGACGAATATTGAATAAACGTGCCACTGGATTCATCGACAAGCGCCCGCACATCGCCCGTCGCCGTCATGACTTCCAGCACGCGCATGCGCTGGTGCCCGCGCTCGTTGTAGAGCAGCCAAAATCGTGTCCCGTCGTCGCTCCAGCGTTGAAATTCGAGCGACCAAGGATTGGGAAACAGGTCATTCGCAATCGGGATTTCCTTTCCACTCGTGACATCAAACAACCGCGGCCTTGCGACCGGAATGGCGTCGCCCGGTTTCAGATAAGGATACGATTGCAGCTTTGGCTGCACTTGATCGGAAGGCGACGATTCAACGTAATAGACGCGTCTCTCGCCCACGATCGTCGTCTGAAAAGCCAACAGCGTGCGTGAATCCGGAGACCATACGACCTCGGGCACGTTGTCGGGATAATTAGGCTTGTCGTACTCCATGCCAATCGCCCGCGCGCGCGAGGCATCTCGATGCATCGTGTGAGTTGCATCGGTGTCTGCCGTGAGCTGCGTTTCGGTATTCCCTGCCAAAGTCCGTAACCACAGATGATGATCTCTCACGAAGGCTTCGTGCAAACCATCCGGCGACGTTGACGCCGGAACAGCGTCGGGCGATTCGCGTCGCCGCCGTCGTCGGGGAACTTCGCTCTTGCCGACATTCGCGATCGATTTGTCGTCCAGCGTCACATTCGTCCCGCCCAAAACAGCGCGAACGCTACCAATCTCGTCACCGTTCGCGTGTTTGAACAACCAGACATGTCCCGCAAATGTGTGTTGCCGATGAATCTGTCCCGGTTCGATCGTACCATAGCCTCGCTGATCTCGATTTGCATCAACCCAGAACAATAAAACCGCAGTCGGCAGATTATTGCTGACGACGATTTCCGTTTCATCGGCGGAATTTTCGGAAGGTTCCGCAGGCAACACCAACTGCGTGCTGCTTCCATTTGGCGATGCTTCACGTCGCGTGAGTTCCCCGCTTGTCGGGTTAAACTGAAATCGCCCCTCACGTCCAGACAGCACAATCAACGTTGAGTCTTCTAAAAACTCCAGCGTATCGATCGGCAAGGCGATGGCTGAAATCGGTGTCTCGAGCAAGGCCGTCAGTTTCGTCGCCACGACCGCATGGTCAAACGCCAACGTCCGAGTTCCCGCCTTCGCATCCACAACGACGAACTCTCGGCCCCCGTCTTTCAGATCTACGCGATACCAGAATTTCTGGTCATGCGAAAACCACTGCGGCTCAACACGATCCCGATAAACCCTCAACTGTGCCTTTGCGCCCGCAAATCCGAACAGCGCAAATCCCACAATCAAAACGCATCGCAGCATGAAAACTCTTTCCTTCAGTCAACGATCACTAGCTGTCAGCACTCGGAACCCGCGTGGGGGATAGCGTTCACCGAAGTGCGGAGCAATCCCTAGGGAACACGCTCGAAGCGATAGATCCCTTTCCCATCGACAGTTTCCAGCATGTAATACACATCACCGGCTTCGTCTTCGCCGAACGCAAGTACCGGAAATCCGGTTGTGCCAACACCCATGTTGCTGGTAACTTTGCCGCTGGCTTCGTCATATTTCAGGGCCCAGATCTTGCCGCTAATGAAGTCGGCATACAGATACAATCCCTCCAGTTCGGGCAGTCTTGAGCCGCGATAGACGAACCCGCCTGTGATCGACTTGCCAAGCTGGTGGTCGTATTCCCAGATCGGTGCGAGCGGTGGATCAGCAGGTTCGAATGTCTTGTTGTTGAAGGGATAGGATGCCTCACGAATGCTCCAACCGTAGTTGCCGCCGGGTTTTACAATGTTGATTTCTTCCCAGAAATCCTGCCCAACGTCAGCCGCCCAAATTTCACCAGTCTTGCGATCGACGCTCAATCGCCAAATATTACGGAATCCGTATGCGTAGATTTCCGGCTGAGCGCCCTCACGATGAAGAAACGGATTATCCGCCGGAATGGCGTAATTCTTGTCGTCCTGATGGTGATCGACGTCGATGCGGAGCAGAGAGCCCATCCAAGTTTTTAAATTCTGGCCATGGCCCAGCGGATCGTTGCGGCCGCCGCCATCGCCGAGTGCGATGTACAGATATCCGTCGTGCCCAAACGCGATCGAACCACCGTTGTGGTTGGAAAACGGTTGAGGAATCTTCATGACGATCTGTTCGCTGGCCGGGTCAGCTCGATTCGGATCGGCGGCGGATACGTTGAACCGAGAAACGATCGACGTGCGTGGTTCCGCCGACGAACTATAATACACGTAAAACTGGCCATTCTTTTTGTAGTTTGGGTGCAACGCGAACCCAAGCAAACCTTCTTCATTATCTTTGGCAAAGTCCTGAACCCGATCACGAATATCCATGAACAGGGTCGCCAGTTGAGCGCGGGGATCATTCGGGAACACAAAGATGGAACCCCGCTGCGTGGCCACAAAATTCCGATTGCTCCCATCGCCGGCGTGAGTCAACACTAGCGGCCGGAGAGTCGTGAGTTTGCCGTTTTCATCGGCACCCTCGAAACCTTCCCATTTTAAATCAGGAAAAGCAACGACACCCGTCAGAGGTAATTGGCCATCGCTTGGATCGGCGACTCCGCCGTCCTTTGACAGCACGCGAATTTTAAGATTCCGATAGGCCACAGGATCACCGTGGTCCTGCAAGCAGATATGTCCTTTTGTCGCCTTGCCGAACAGTGGAAAAGCCGCGAACTTGCTGGCGGCAACTCGCTCATTCCACTCCTCGTCTCCTTTGTGGAAGTAAAAATAGCTAACGCCATTGATCGCCACTTCACATTGTCGAGGCGAGATTCGGAGGTAGACGTGATTCCATTCCCCGGCTGGTCGAGTGGCATCGTCCATGTCGCTGCCTTTGAATCCGACTTGGTTTTCAAACTGTGTCGCCCAAGCTGGTTTGACAGGCTTGTAGAGTTGATACAACCATCCGGATTTTTGCGGATCGTGGCCATCCACATTGTCCTGAACCTGCAGCTCTGGCCCGCTGTGCCATGGCTGTGGCTGATCTTCGGTCACATGAAACATGATGCCACTGTTGCCGCCTTTCGAGATGCGGTATTCCAATGACAATTCAAAGTTTTCGTACTGTTCCGTGGTGACAATATCACCAGCTGCTTGACTAACGCGTTCGAGCACACCATCCACTGCGGCCCAACCGTCGCTCATTTTTTCAGCGCGATAGCTGCGCCAACCGTGAGTGGTTTTCCCGTCGAACAACAGGCCCCAGCCGCCACGTTTTTCAGCTTCGCTCAGACTGTTGGGCGCCTCGTCAGCAAGGCAGACCGCGCCGGACGTTTGCATCAGGGTTGTGGAGACCAAAACGAAGATAATTCGCGTAAAAAATTTCATCGATTGAACTTTGCGTGGCAGGTGTGTGCGGAAGAACGAGTTCCACCGCGGGACTCGAGACCGACGACGTCGATTGTAATCAGAAGTCGCCTCCTTGTCTTCCTACCGAAAGTCGATTGCATAATTTCAGGTGTTGGCCCAAAACTGCGATTCCTAGGGCGTGAATTTTCGTATCCGAGACATTCGCGTCGGACCTTAGCATTGTCGAATGATTGCAAAGAGACGATAACCTTCGCTGCGACCGTGTTTCATGGTCATGCCACGGAACCTTGGATGATTTACCAGCTTTTGACTCCGATTGAGCATTCGGAGCCCGGAATTATGCCGCTGGACTCGCAGGATTGGCCTTTCTGTTCTTTCACATCACAACTCGTTGCAAATTGCTGGCTGACGAGTACGATTCGATGGTATGTGCAAACCGCACACTTTGTGCATGGTATTGAGCTCAGAAGTAACGCCCAGGGAAGTATTGATGAGTCTGAATCACGTCGAACGAATTGCCGAGTTTTTGCCAAAAATCGTGGCGTCAGATCCCAGCAGCAGTCACGCTGGCACGACGCGTGGCAGTTTCGCCCGCGCGCCAAAAATCGCAGCGGGACGGCAGGGTGCGTTGACGTATTCGTCACCCGACACTCCCGGAATGCCGCTGCCATCGGACAAAACAGCATGGGATTTCATGCCAGTCAATTGGACGTTGCGGGCTGGCTTTGAAGAGAACTATGAACATGCTGGGGCATGGCACGCTCCGGCGGGTTTTGATGCGTGTACACAACTGGAATTCGCGCGGCTCGGAATCATAACACCCGAAATGCACCGGATTGCAGAACGAGAACAGCATTTGACCGCGGAACAAATCCGGGATGAAGTTGCTGCGGGCCGCATGGTGATCCCGGCCAACAAGCAGCACCTCAAGTATCGACTGGAACCGATGTGCATTGGCCGTGCCTCACGCACCAAGATCAACGCCAATATGGGCGCATCACCGGTCTCATCCGGGACTGACGAAGAAGTAGAAAAACTGCAGTGGGCCGAACGTTGGGGCGCAGACACCGTCATGGATCTTTCCACCGGCGGCGACCTGGATGCCTGCCGTGATGCCCTTGTGCGCAACAGTACTGTTCCGATCGGCACGGTCCCCATCTATGCCATGATCATTGGGCGACGCATTGAGAGCCTGACGATGGAAATGGTGCTTGAGACCCTAGAGCATCAGGCGCGGCAGGGTGTTGACTATTTCACCATTCATGCGGGAGTGCTGCATGAACATTTGCAATACGTGCGCGATCGTCTGATCGGCATTGTCAGCCGTGGTGGTTCGCTGCTGGCCAAGTGGATGATTCATCACGACAAACAGAACTTGATGTATACGCATTGGGAAGAGATCTGTGACGTCATGCGGCAGCATGATGTGACGTTCAGTATCGGTGATGGACTGCGACCCGGTGGACTGGCGGATGCGACTGATATCGCGCAACTGGCAGAGTTATCGACCTTGGGAGAACTTACCGAACGCGCATGGCGGAAGGGTGTGCAGGTCATGGTTGAGGGACCGGGGCATGTGCCGTTGGATCAGATTGAATTCAACATGAAGCTGCAGCGAACGCTGTGTCACGGTGCCCCGTTCTATGTGCTCGGGCCGCTAGTGACGGACATGTTTCCGGGCTACGACCATATTACGAGCTGCATCGGCGCTACGAACGCTGCTTGGCATGGAGCCAGCATGCTGTGCTATGTGACACCGAAGGAACATCTGGGCCTGCCAAAGAAAGACGACGTCAAGCAAGGGTGCGTGGCCTACAAGATCGCGGCACATGCAGCCGACGTGGCATTGGGAATTCCCGGAACTCGCGATCGCGATGATGAACTCACCAAAGCTCGCGCGGCGCTCAATTGGCAAAAGCATTTTGATCTGAGTTTTGATCCCGATACGGCTCGTGCGTATCACGACGAAGACCTAGATGTCGATACCGACTTCTGTGCGATGTGCGGTCATGACTGGTGTAGTGTGCGAATCAGCAAGGAGATTCAGGAATTCGCGAGTGGCAAAGCCAAAGAATTCGAATGGGAAAAGGCAAAGGTCACCGCTGCATTGACTGCTGAGCAACAAGAGATTCTGCAAAAACGGGGCGTCTTGTCGCCGGATGAAATTCATCGGCTGGCCAGTAAAACAAAGAAATCTGTCGGTGCCGACGACGGCAAAGGGAACTGTCACAGCGACTACGTCGATGCCGATGCCGCGAAGAATATCCAAGTCGTGCAACTGGAAACTCCGCGGGATTGAGGCATCATGGCTCGTCCGGGCGTCGTCCTGCCGATTCTCCAGAACTGGAGCTGTCATAATTGCGGTGGCTGCTGCCGAGAGCATCAGATCGTCATCACGGCAGAGGAAAAGACGCGGATCGATAAACACCAGTGGACGGCAGCAGATGGAGTTACTGACGACCGGCCATTGATTGTCGTTCATGGCTCAGATTTTCGACTCAATCACCAAGCCGATGGCGCGTGCGTCTTTCTAGATGATCACGGCCTGTGCCGCATTCATTCAAAGTTCGGTGAAGCAGCGAAACCGCTAGCGTGTCGAGCCTATCCGTACGCCGTGCATCCTGCAGGAAATTCGGTGACGGTGAGTCTACGGTTCAGTTGCCCTTCGGTGGTGCAAAATCTCGGAGAGGCGGTCACTCAGCAACGCCAGACCCTCGAGCAACTTGCACGCGAAATTGTCCCATCGAACTACCAAGCACTCATGCCACCGCGGCTTTCCACCCTTAAGCAACTAGTCACTTGGCCGGACGTGATGCTGCTGCTGGCGTTTGTGGAACGTGGACTTTCTGTCGGAAATGTGAGTTTTGTAACTCGGTTACTGCGCGTGCTGACTTGGATTGATCTGCTGGAAAAAGTTCCACCCGAAACAATCATCGGTGACCAACTTAAAAACCTCCTGCCAGTTCTGCATGAGGCATCGGTCCGCGCGCAGCCGGACGATGACTTGCCGCTGGTTCAGCCAACAGGTATTGGAAGCACAATGTTTCGGCAGTTGGTAGCCCAACTCCTACGACACGATACCGACATGACAGCGCGCAGTGGTTTTATGGGCCGCATACGATTGCTGAGTGATGGCATCCGTTTCACCTTGGGACGTGGGCGCATTCCGATCATGGCCGATCCAATCTCGGTGCGGATCGCGTTTTCTCGCCGTTCAGCGATAGTTCCTGAATCTGCTCCGGCAAGTTTGGCTACAATGCCGACGTTCGCCCAACTGGAACATGAGTTCGGCGGACGGAACCCTGAATTCGACGAGTTGTTCGTGCGTTATTTTCGCGTCAAATTGCAAGGCCTGCATTTTTGTGGTCGTGCGTGCTACGACATGCCGTTCATTGATGGATTTCAAAGTCTGGCATTGATGTATCCCGCGACGTTATGGGTCGCACGCATGCGCGCGGCACGCAACGGACGCCAGACCATCTCACTGCCAGATGTTCAGGCTGCACTCGCCACGCTCGACCACAACTTCGGATATTCACCCGCGCTTGGCATGCCTAGTGCCAAAAAACGCGTTCAACAACTCGCCACAATGCAACAGGTCTCGGCGCTATGCAGTTGGTACAGTCGTTAATGAGGAAAGCCCCAGAGCGGACTCTGGGGCTTTCTAGTTCAACAAGGACAAACCAACGGCTATGCTCACAATTGCACATGGCCATCCGCAAGTGGTGCAGAAATCCACCGAATTGGTCGCGGTGAATCAGACTTCGCGTCGTGGGACTCGTCGGCGAGTTTGCTGCTGGAAGCAGCATGCTTTGTGGCTGGCAAAGAACGCGATGCCAAACGCTTTGGTGCAATTACTTCACTTAGGGAACCAGTGCGGGCGATGACGGCATCACGCCCACGGGAAACACTGTTGTCTGGTTTGGAAGTGTCCTCGAAGAATGTCTTTTCATCAATTGGTGTCACGGGACTGCTCTCAATTGGGTCAAGTGCCTTTCCGTCCAGAGGATCGATCATTGGTGGCTTTTGATTTGCCCGTTCCAGTGCCGGATCAACAGTGTCATCAAACATCTTTGTGCCAGCGCCAGGATTCGGCCGTGGGCTGCGGAACTGATCGGTGCGGTCGTCCAGAGCATCCTCAGTCGCTGGGGTCCGAGGAGATACTGCGTCCGAATTGAATTGTCGTGAACGAGTCTCGCCTTCGTAGGCGGGTGACTTCTTGTCTGAGATCGGATCCTGAGACGGTTTTAACGAACCACTGGACGTACTTCCCACACACGAACCTGAACCACACGAACCTGAACCACATGAACCTGACGCACAGCCTGAACTGCATGCATCACAGCAAGACGTTGCACAGCAACCGCCATAAGACGAAAATCCGGAGTTGTACGATCCATAATAGGTTGTGTAGACCGGGGCAGCATACACGGGGCTTCCATAATAGCCCGCGCCCCACCACCCACTCCACGGATTCCAATATTGTGCATTCGCAGAGGTCGCAAACACAGCCGCAGCACACAACGAAAGGCAGATTCGAATAAACAGTTTCATAAGAAAACTCAACTTCTGAGGCGAATGATGACTATGATTTGAATCAGCAATTGACGCAACCCCGTCACGATCTGCTGAACACCGATACTCGATTTCCACGGGATATTCGCACGTGTCCCGCCGGACTTCCTCTTTTACCGTCGCACCCTCCCCGTTGTCAAATAGTCGCATCCCAGAATTATGCGGCTTCCACGTTTCAGCCCTTATAATCGGCCCTAAGAGTCTGTCCCGATACCTCGTCCGACCTGGGAATTACTGTGGCAATGCGCTAAAAACCGCCGCCGCTGCTGTTGCGTTTGATTTTCAGCAGCTTTCGTCAGCCGTTTTTCGCGCGACGTGAAGTCGAGGTCAAGGATGAGTCGACCGTTTCGTGAATGGAATCCGAATCAGATCTGGCTGTTTCCGCCATCGCCGCAGGACTGGCTGCCGGATGGCCATTTGGTTTATTTCTTGATAGATGTGTCGGAGCAGTTGGATCTGTCACCGATCATGGAAAAGTATGACAGCGAGAAGGGCGGCAAACCGCCGTACCATCCACGAATGATGCTCGTGCTGCTGTTGGATTCCTACTGCATTGGCGTGTTTACATCGCGGAAGATCGTAGCGCGATGCGAAACGGACGTGGCCTTCCGAATCATCGTGGGTGACAACATCCCGGACTTTCGCACGATCAGTGAATATCGTCGTCGGCATCTGGCAGAGTTCCAATATTTGTTTGTCGAAGTCCTGCGATTGTGTCGGGAGTCCGGACGACTGAAGGTAGGCCGCCTTGCACTTGACGGTACAAAAATCAAAGCCAACGCATCTCGCCATAAGGCCATGAGCTACGACCGCATGCTGGCCGAAGAAAAACGTCTGCAGGCGGAAATTGATGAACTGCTCAAGCAGGCACAGGTGGCGGAAGATGCAGAACTTGGCCGTGACAATCGAGGTGATGAACTTCCAGACGAACTGAGTCGCAGAGAATCGCGACTGCTGAAAATCCGTGAAGCCAAAGCCGCACTGGAACAACAGGCTCCTGACAAAGCTACGGCTGAGGCGTAGATTGCGACCGGTCGGTTGAAGCATCACGAACGAGTCGCACCCGCTCCGACAGGACGCATTCCCGCGGGGCTGAGCGTGAAGGAAAAGATGGCCCGCAAACTTCGAACGAAGAAAGGGCGAGCCGAATATGCACGCCGCAAAGCGATCGCCGAACCACCGTTCGGCCAGATCAAACACTGCCGCGGCTTCCGGCAGTTTCTTCTCCGCGGCATGAAGAAAATGAAAGCCAAATGGAACTTGGTCACTGCAACTCACAACTTACTGACGTTGTTCCGGAGTGGTGCGGTTGCAACAAACTGAAATGAAGCCGTGAGGGCGATTCTCACCTGAAAAACGACGTCTGAGGGGCCACAAAATCCATGTCCCTATGTCGAATTCATGTGAGCGGCTCTACAGCAATCCGCAGGCCGAAAAAACTTTTCCTCAACTCAATTCAGCGACGTTTGATGACAGGTAGCAGGACAGATTCCTAGTCGCGCCGACCGCCAAGTAGTCCGGCGCGATGGAGATAGTACAACAATGTAAACAGGCTACTGACAAAGGCCGCGACGTATGTCAGGGCTGCTGCATTCAGGACACGATCGACGCCGACTCGTTCGTCCGCATCAATAATTCCAGCTTCGACACAAAGGCGTTTGGCACGCGAGCTGGCATTGAACTCAACCGGCAACGTAATGAGTTGGAATACCACCACCAGCGAAAACGCAATAATTCCGAGCAGCAGCAGCGGTTGCATGTGCAGGAAGAGGCCCAACATCAGCAGGGTGTTGGACAAGGGAGCCCCGAAACTCACAACCGGCACAATTGCCGATCTCAGTCCCAGCGGAACGTAGCCGGAAGCGTGCTGAACCGCATGACCTGCTTCATGACACGCAACACCGATTGCGGCCACAGACTGACTGCCATAAACCTGCTCGGACAATGCCAGCGTCTTCGTCGATGGGTTATAATGATCGCTCAGAAATCCTTGGGTAGGCACGATTTGCACATCATGGATCCCCGCATTGTCCATTAGAATCTTTGCGGCCTGAGCGCCCGTATAGCCTCGTCGAGTTCCAATCTGGGAGTACTTGCTGAATGCCGATTTTACCAGCATGCTTGCAATCCCAGACATGATCAGACCGGGAATCAGAACAATCAGAATATAATTCAGGTCAAAAAACATGGTGATACCTCTGGTTCAGGATGCGGTTCACTGCCCAAACGGCAGCGTTGTCATCCAATCATTGAAGTGCAAGTGCCGTGCCAGTTTGACATCGCGGCTGCACCCGAGATCGCAGATTGAAATCAGCGGCGATCCTCCCGCACGCGGTTGGCATTGGCTGATACAACTACGGGCCGAGTATTAACCGGCGTCCCGCTGTGGGCCCATCTGGCTGAGGCGGTTATAGAGCGTCTTCAAGGCAATCCCAAGTTCTTTTGCGGCTTTAGGTTTGTCGCCTTGGTACTTATCCAGAACTCGAAGAATCATAAATTCCTCAATCTCGCGGAGTGTCTTCGGCTCACTAGTGAACAGAGAAGTTTGAGCGACCATGGCGACTGTCGGCGAATCATGAGGTGCCCCAACAGGGGCCGCTACGTCGCGATTAATACTCCTCGGCAAATCTGCGGGACGGATCGTCAATCCATCCGACAAAATCACTGAATGTTCGAGGACGTTGGCCAATTCACGCACGTTGCCAGACCAGTGATGAGCCTGCAACAACCTCACCGTTTCTGGTGGCAACATGTCGGGGGAAATGCTGTCACGTTTCAAGTGTCGCGCCAGCAGGTGCATTGCCAGCGAGGGAATATCGTCCAGTCGTTCGCGTAATGGCGGCAGATAAATTTCAAATGTGTTGACGCGGAAGTAAAGATCTTCGCGGAAGACACCCGCCGTGACCATCTGCTGCAACTCGCGGTTCGTCGCACAGACGATGCGCACATCTACATGAAATGGCTCATTGTCGCCGACACGTCGGACTTCACCGGATTCCAGAAATCTCAGCAGTTTGACCTGCATGGATTTGTCGAGTTCACCTAATTCGTCCAGAAACAGGGTTCCTCCATTCGCAACTTCAAACAGGCCAGCGCGATTGGAATCAGCCCCGGTAAACGAACCTTTACGATGACCAAAGAATTCGCTCTCCACGAGGTTTTCAGGAATCGCCCCGCAGTTAACGGCGACAAATGGTTCGTTGCGGCGATCGCTTTGTTCGTGGACTCTTCGTGCCACCATTTCTTTGCCAGTGCCGGTTTCACCGAGAATCAACACGGCTGAATTCGTGGGTGCGATTTTATCAATGAGTTTGCGAACCCGCAGCATTGGACCGGACGTGCCGATCAGATCTGAACGACCTTCAACACGTTGCAACCGACTTTCAAGCGCAATCGTCTTGTTCTGGAGTGCTTTTGTTTGGCCAATGCGATCGAGCACATTCATGATTTCAAACAGTGACACGGGCTTCGGCAGGAAGTCGTACGCACCCATCCGAATGGCGCGAATTGCATCGTCGCGATCACCGTGTCCCGTACTAATCACGGAGACTGTCTCCGGAGAATGCTCACGTAGATAGTCAATCACATCCCAGCCACTGCCGCCCGGCATTCTGAGATCGATGATCGCCGCGTCAAACACGTTCTTCTGAATGGCTTCAATGGCAGAACCTGGCGACTGACGAACGGTGGCATTGTGCCCCATTCGCGGCAGTTCAGACCTCATCAAATCTGCAATCGACTGTTCATCATCGACAAACAGTACACGCAGGCTATGTCGTTTCTTGGTGCTCACTGCCGACTCCGTGGCCACCGCTTTCAGCTTCGTGCTGAAGGCTGTTCGTTGAGGAATGCACCTCGCGAAGGAGAGTTTCGCGAGGTCGTGTGCTGCTGATTTCGCAGCAATTCGATGCCCGTTTCGGCATAAACTGCTGCGGAGAGAGGGCTGAGTGATACCAGAAAGCTGGGTTTACAGCAACGCGGAAATTTCCGCAAAAATTCACCAGTTTTGAAGATCCGGAGGCCGTTACGTCCACTTCTCAGGAATCCGCCCTGCCCGTTTCTTGTACTCCAGTTGCCGCCCTGAAATACTGCGGCAGGGCAAACTCCGGTCGGCAGTGCGACAGTAGCCTCGGATCCCCTCGCCGGTTCGGCGGCTGGACTTTGCCGCCGGATCGCACAGGCATACGAAAAAATCATAAACTCCTCACACGGATCGCATCATATCATGCTCTGGGAAGTCGAAATTCTGCCGATCGGCAGCGAAAAGGATTATGAAGGTCAGCGAATTCTGGCAAGTGCTCAAAGTCAGGGCATCAACGGACTCAGCACCGTCATCTCGGCCAAGGCGTTTTTGATTCAGGGTGACCTAACCCGCGAAGACGCTCAACGTGCGGCCGAACAGTTGCTCGTCGACCCAGTTACGGAGCAATTCGATGTGCATGAAATGCCTGCGGCAGAATCTCCAATAGCAAATTTGAAATCTCAAATTCTCCTCAACGTGCTGCTCCACCCGGGTGTTACGGACAGCGTCGCCGAAAATGCTGCGAAGGCTCTGATCCGCCTGAAGCATAGCGTGACGCACGTCGCCACGTGCCGACGCTATTGGCTGACCGGTGACCTAGGGGCGGCCAAAATTGCGCAACTGTCAAAAAAGGTGCTCGCAAATGACGCGATTGAATACGTGCTCATGGGCCCACTCCAAATTAAAGATCTGACGCTCGGCAGCGACTATAAATTCAAACTCACTACCGTCGCCATGGGGGACATGGACGATGCGGCTCTGATGGTGCTGAGTAAGCAAGGCCAGTTGTACCTGAGTATCACCGAGATGAAGACGGTGCAAGATTACTTCCGGTCACTCCAGCGCGATCCCACGGACATCGAACTAGAAACTGTCGCACAAACGTGGAGTGAGCATTGCTCGCACAAGACGCTTGGTGGACGAATTCATTACGTTGAAACCTGCGAAGGCAAGGTCGTGCGGGATATCCATTTCAACAGCATGTTGAAAGAAACGATTTTTGCAGCGACCGTGCAGATCCGTGAATCGCTTGGCAAGGACGATTGGTGCGTGAGCGTGTTCAAGGACAATGCCGGCATCGTCAAGTTCGACGACAAACAGAATGTCTGCATTAAAGTCGAAACTCACAATCATCCGTCCGCCATCGAACCGTACGGTGGAGCCAATACGGGGCTCGGCGGAGTTATTCGCGATCCGCTAGGAACCGGTTTAGGAGCGCGCCCCGTGTGCAGCACTGATGTGTTCTGTTTCGCGCGACCGGATTATCCCGCCGATCAGCTCCCGCCGGGGGTATTGCATCCGCTGGCTGTCATGCAGGGAGTTGTCGCCGGTGTCCGCGATTACGGCAACCGCATGGGGATTCCGACTGTCAACGGAGCCGTCTGTTTCGACGACCGTTATCTGGGCAACCCGCTGGTCTACTGCGGCAACGTGGCGATGATTCCAGTTGATAAGTGCGACAAACTTGTGAGCCCTGGCGACTTAATTGTGGCCGTCGGCGGACGTACGGGCCGAGACGGAATTCACGGTGCAACGTTCTCATCAGTCGAACTCACCGAAGAGAGCGAGCACATTAGCGGTGGATCCGTGCAGATCGGCAATCCGGTCACCGAAAAGATGGTGGCCGATGTGATCCTTGCGGCTCGCGATCTGAACCTTTACTCGGCCATCACCGATTGCGGTGCCGGAGGGTTCAGTAGTGCCGTGGGTGAAATGGGTGAAGGCACCGGAGCCGAAGTATGGCTTGATCGCGCACCATTAAAGTATTCGGGATTGTCGTATACAGAGATCTGGATTTCAGAAGCTCAGGAGCGAATGGTGCTGTCTGTGCCCGATAAAGACTGGGCCCAGTTCGAAGCTCTGTGTGCCTCTGAAGGCGTCGAAGCCACCATCATCGGCAAGTTCACCGACACAAAGCAGCTTGTTCTGAAATACGGCGAACACAAAGTCGGCGAAGTCAGCATGCACTTCCTCCACGACGGCCGTCCGCCAGTGATTCGTGAAGCGGTGTATGACATTAAAAGTAGCCATCTCGCGGAGCGTCATGGCTCCCATAAATCCGACTACACCAACGACCTCAAGCAGATCCTTGGCTCGCTTAACGTTGCTAGCAAAGAATGGATCATCCGCCAGTACGACCACGAAGTCCAAGCTGGCAGCGTCATTAAGCCCCTCGTTGGTGTTAACAACGATGGCCCTTCCGACGCGGCCGTCGTACGTCCTGACCTGACATCCAACCGTGGACTCGTCATTTCCTGCGGCATCAATCCGCACTTCGGAGATCTTGATCCGTACTGGATGGCAGCTTCTGCCATCGACGAAGCGGTGAGGAACTGTGTCGCCGTCGGCGCCGACCCGAACCGCATCGCGATCCTCGACAATTTCTGCTGGGGCAACACCGAAAACCCAGAAACTCTTGGCACACTTGTCCGAGCCGCCGTCGCCTGCCAAGACATTGCGGTAGCTTTCGGTACGCCCTTCGTCAGTGGCAAAGACAGCCTTAACAACGAATTCAGCTACGAAGTCGACTCCAAAGGGGTTTCCCCTCTTCCGTCAACAAGGAAGACGGTCGCCATCCCCTCTACGCTGCTCATCACCGCTCTCGGCCAAGTCGCGGACGTGGAAACGTGCGTCACCATGGACCTCAAAGGACCTGATAATCTCCTGTATCTGATCGGCGAAACCAAAGACGAAATGGGCGGCAGCCACTACAACCTCGTCAACGATCTCACCGGCGGCAAAGTGCCAACGGTTGACAAGGAAATGGCTCCCAAAATCTTTCGAGCGCTGCATCAGGCGATCAAGCAAGGGCTGATCCTCTCCTGCCATGACCTCAGCGAAGGTGGCCTCGCGGTGGCGGCGGCGGAGATGGCGTTTGCGGGTGGAGTTGGGGTGGAGATCGCACTGTCAAACGGCGAGGCTGTGAAATGGCTGTTCTCCGAGTCCAACACACGTTTTCTCATTGAAATCAAGGCGACCAAGGTGGCTCAGTTTGCCATGATTTTTGGTGACCTTTCATCCTGCCGTGTTGGTATCACCACCCCTGAAAGGTGTGTGCGTGTGACGTCAGCTGGAATTACAGTCGTCAACGCTCTGTTGACAGAGCTCAAAGCCTGTTGGCAAATGCCGCTGGATTTGTAGTTGTGAATAGCCGATCGTTCGGGGGGGGTGTGACATCATTTCCCGAATTCGTCCGGCCCTGTTCCCGCTTGACGTCATTCTCCCACCGTACGACATGCTTGAGCACAAGGTGTTTTTACCGAACGACGCGCCCGGAACGTGCTCCGTTCATCAGATCCTCAATCTCTTCGCGTGAGGCGAAGTTGCAGTCGCCGACAACGGAATGGGAGAGACAGGACGCGGCGGTAGCAAATTCAAGCGAGGTCTGCAACGTAAAATCAGGATGCGTCAAGCCGTAGAGCAGACCTGCATCAAATGCATCGCCGCCTCCCACGCGATCCACAATGCTGCGAATTTCGTAGGGCTGATAGCGTCCGTTCTGGAGCGGCGCCCGATACACCGTGTCGCTTTGAACATCCAACAGCATTGCACTCCAGTTGTTATGGCTAGCGGAAATATTCTCCCGAAGCGTCGTAGCAATCATGCGGAGATTTGGAAATGCGGTGGCCATCCGCCGGGCCATCGTGGCCGCTCGATCCGGATCGAGGCCCACAGACGCGGCCGCATTTCCAGCCATGTCAGGTGGGACCACGCCAACAAGTCGAAAATCTTCTTCGCTCGCCATCAGTAAATCGACCTGCGGTATCAGTTCCCGGAGGACGTCGCCAGCCAGTTGCTGCGGCGGTCGAGCTGGATCCCAACGCCAGAGTTTGCT
>Ga0209553_1000091_pt1 | contig 41391 bp, 41 predicted proteins | sample LauGreFBDMM110DN_2_FD_188217 | JGI IMG/M metagenome (GOLD analysis project Ga0209553, IMG submission 188217) | Freshwater lake microbial communities from Lake Michigan, USA - Fa13.BD.MM110.DN (SPAdes) (version 2) | ecosystem: Environmental > Aquatic > Freshwater > Lake | place: Lake Michigan...
AATTTATCACCTGTGAGGAACGCTTCACGACCTATGAAACAGCCGAACTGGTGATGCCGCGCATCATCAAACAGAATGGCATTCGCGAACCCTTCAATGAAGACAAGCTAATGGCTGGCCTCACCAAGGCGCTGGAGAAACGACCGGTCGGTATTGAGAAAGTCGAGGAAGCGATCAGTCGTATCAAGGCGCACCTGCGCGCTACCGGCGAACGTGAGATCCCCTCGCGCACGGTTGGTGAACAGGTGATGAAGGAATTGCGCGTACTCGATGAGGTAGCCTTCGTGCGCTTCGCCTCAGTGTACAGAAGCTTCAAGGACCTGAACGAATTTCGTCAGGAAATTGATCGTCTCGCCAAGGACAACTCCAAAAACTCATAAGGTTGTTCTGCCCCCAGCTGCTTATGCAAGTTTATTCCAACAGTGCGCTCAGCGCAGAGATTGTTGACTGGCCAGTTCATATGCGCCAGGCCCTGGCGCTTGCGCGCACGGTAATTACCGCAGCTCCCAATCCCAGAGTGGGCTGCGTGATCGTGAAGGATCGTAAGCTGGTGGGCGAGGGCTGGCACGCCGCTGCCGGTCAGGCCCATGCCGAAGTTGCCGCCCTGCGTCAGGCTGGTGCCGCTGCGCGTGCGGCCACTGCATTCGTGACGCTGGAGCCCTGCGCACATACTGGGCGTACTGGTCCATGTGTCGAGGCATTATTGGCGGCGGGCATCGAACGCGTGGTGCTTGCCAGCATCGATCCGAATCCGAGTGTATCTGGCAAAGGCATTACAGTATTGGAAGCTGCAGGAGTCCAGGTATATCACCTGAAAGATTTTGAACAAGACGCCATGGATTTGAATCGCGGTTACTTTCGGCGGCACCAGCAGGGCTTGCCCTATGTCCGTCTCAAACTCGCGATGAGTCTCGATGGCCGCACCGCGCTCGCCAATGGCGACAGCAAGTGGATAACCGGCCCGGCGGCACGCGCCGATGGCCAATTATTACGCGCCCACAGCTGCGCGATCGTCACCGGTATCGGCACCGTGTTGGCTGATGATCCCGCGCTCACCGTCCGCAGCGCCGAATTGGCCCTGTCCCAGTCTGCACTGCAGGCGAATGCGCTGGCCCTGTCACGGCAACCATTGCGGGTTATCCTCGATTCGGGGCGGCGCACACCGCCCACGGCCAGAATTCTGCGGGAGCAGGGTAGTGTCGTGATTTTCAGTACCAGCTCTAATACGACCGACAGCAGCGCATATCCGGGCAATGTCACGCTCAAGGCGCTGCCGGGGGCCGGGTCCGGGCTGGCGCTGCGTTCTGTGCTAGAATCCCTCGCCGCCGATTTCGAGTGCAATGAAATCCTGGTGGAAGCCGGTGCCATACTCAGTACGGCGTTCATTGAGGCCGGCCTGGTGGATGAGTTACTGCTGTATATCGCACCGAAGCTGCTGGGGAAGGACGGGCGCGCACTGGTGGAATTCACCGGCCTGCAAACCCTGGCGGACAGCATCGAATTCGACATAATAGATGTAGCAATAGTGGGTGAGGCCGGGCACGGTGACATCCGCGTGACCCTGCAGCCGCGCACAGCGGCCGGTGCATGACATGTTTACTGGCATTATCGAGGCTACAGGTACGGTCACCAGTCTGCGGCAAGCTGCCGGCGCAGATTGGCGCATCACCATCACCAGCCAGCAGCTGGATTTTGGTGATGTGAACATTGGCGACAGTATCGCGGTGAGTGGTTGCTGTCTCACCGTGGTGGCGCTGGAGCCGAATTCTTTCAGTGCCGATGTGTCCAACGAATCGCTGGCCTGCACCACCCTGGGTAAGCTCAAGTCGGGCTCGCGCGTGAATCTCGAGAAGGCGCTGCTTGCGACTGCGCGACTCGGTGGCCATATGGTGAGCGGCCATGTCGATGGCGTTGGCAAATTGCTGGAGTCGGTAGCGGATGGCAACAGTGTGCGCATGCGCTTTGAGGTACCGGCTGCGCTGGCGCGCTATGTCGCAGGCAAGGGCTCCATCTGCATCGACGGCACCAGCCTGACGGTGAATGAAACAAAAGGCGCCACGTTCACCGTGAATGTGATTCCACATACCCGGCATGAAACAATAATCAACGATTACGCGCCTGGGCAACAGGTGAATCTGGAAGTGGATGTTATCGCACGTTATCTGGAACGCTTGCTGCTCAAAGATACCAGCAGAGACTAGAATGGAACTGAATTCGATAGAAGAAATCATCGACGATATTCGCCAGGGCAAGATGGTGATATTGATGGATGATGAAGACCGCGAAAACGAAGGCGATCTGATCATTGCCGCCGAGCGCGTGCGCACAGAAGACATAAATTTCATGGCGACCAATGCGCGCGGCCTGATCTGCCTGACGCTTACCAGGGATCGTTGTGAATTTCTGAAGTTGCCTTTGATGGTGAATGAGAACAACACACCCTATAACACCAATTTTACTGTTTCCATCGAAGCGGCCACCGGAGTAACCACCGGTATTTCTGCCGCCGATCGCGCCCGCACCATTCAGGTTGCTGTCGCTCGTGATTCTGTGGCGCGCGATATCGTGCAGCCAGGTCATATTTTTCCGATCATGGCGCAGCCTGGTGGCGTGCTGCGCCGCGCCGGTCACACCGAATCCGGCTGTGATCTGGCACGCATGGCGGGCTACGCGCCAGCGGCCGCAATCGTGGAGATCATGAATGAAGATGGCAGCATGGCGCGCCGTCCTGACCTGGAAAAATTCGCGAAGAAACACGGCTTGAAAATCGGCACGATCGTGGATCTGATTCATTATCGCATCGCCAATGAGCGCACCATTACCCGACTCGAATCGAACCCAATGCAAACGAAGTATGGCGAGTTCACGGTGCACAGATATCTCGACTCCATCAGTGGCAGCACCCATATCGCATTTTCCATGGGCAAGATTGTGGCTGATGATCCGGTGCTGGTGCGGGTGCATATACCGAATACGCTGCGTGATATTTGCGACGTGTATACGGCTGAGCGTACGAGTTGGTCATTCAGCGGTGCGCTGGAGCAAATCGCCAGGGAACGCAAGGGCGTGGCTGTGCTATTATCCGGCGACGATTATGGGCAGGATCTGGAACAAACCATCGCCGCCGCCTTAGCCAATGGCCACGGTACCAGTCGCAGCAATATTCCGCGCAATGATCTGACCATCGGTACCGGCTCGCAAATATTGCGCGATCTCGGTGTCGGCAAGATGCGGCTGTTGAGCTATCCGGCGAAATTCAATGCCATCTCCGGTTTCGATCTTGAAGTTGTCGACTTCGTCCAGTTCAGGCAGTGACTGGAACCAGCAAAACTCGATCCAGCAGAGCAAAACCGATTAGCAGGAATTCACCATGAGTACGATCAAGACCATTGAAGGCAATTACCAGATTGTGCCTGCCCGCTTTGCCATTGCCGCCGCGCGTTTTAACAGCTTTATTGTTGACCGTCTGCTGGATGGCGCCCTCGCTGAATTGAAGAAGCATGGTGTACAGGACAAGGACATTACCATTGTCAAAGTGCCAGGTGCCTTCGAATTGCCACTGGCGGTGCAAAGTCTGGCAAACAGCGATGATTTCGATGGCATCATTGCCTTGGGTGCTGTCATCCGGGGCGGTACACCACATTTTGAATATGTTGCGGGCGAGTGCGCGCGGGGCATCAGTCAGGTCAGCCTGCAATCTGGCAAACCGGTAGCCTTCGGCGTGCTGACGGTAGACAACATCGAGCAAGCCACCGAACGCGCTGGCCCCAAAGCAGGCAACAAAGGTGCTGAAGCGGCGCTTACTGCCATAGAAATGGTCAGCTTGCTGCGCCAACTGGAGCACTAGGTGGCACCTAACGAATCCCAGTCAACCACTTCGGCGCGGCCACGCTTGTCGCTGGCGCACCGACGCAAGGCGCGACGTCTGTTAATGCAGGCTTTGTACCAATGGCTGATCGCCGATAGTGAAGCCCTGGACATCATCAAGCAATTCCGCGAAGAAAACCCCAGTAACAAGATTGACTGGGAATATTTTGAGGAAGTGCTCACGGCCGTGCCGAAGGAAGCCGCAACGCTTGATGCGTACCTTGTCCCGCTGCTTGACCGTGCTCTCACCGCACTTGATCCAATAGAACATGCGTTGCTTTATCTGGGTACCTATGAATTGGCGCATCGTATTGACGTGCCATACCGGGTTGTTATCAATGAGGCGGTGGAGTTGGCCAAGATGTTTGGCGCTACCGACAGCCACAAGTACATCAACGGCGTACTGGACAAACTGGCGCCAGTGTTGCGGCCTTTGGAGTTGAAGCAGAAGCGGGGCTGAAGCGGGGCCATGATTCCTTCAGAGTTCGAAATTATTCGGCGTTATTTTGCTGAGTCTGGTCTGCAATTTCCCCGTGCCGGTGTCACACTCGGTATAGGGGATGATGGCGCGCTATTGAATGTGCCGGCGGACAAACTGCTGGTCATGTCGATGGATGTGCTGGTGGAAGGCATTCATTTTCCGCCACAGGCGGACCCGGCATTGGTCGCGCAGCGCGCACTCGCGGTGAATCTCAGCGACCTGGCGGCGATGGCAGCCGAACCCTTTTGTTTTACCCTCGGTCTCACCCTGCCTGCTGCGAATAATGCATGGTTAGCCGGCTTCAGTAGCGGCTTGCTGCAACTGGCGCGGGCATTTAATTGCCCGTTGGTGGGCGGCGATATCTCCCGCGGACTACTCAATATTGCGATCCAGGTACAAGGCCTGGTAGCACCCGACCGGGTAATGCGCAGAAGCGGAGCCAAAGTCGGCGATCAAATCTATGTCAGCGGCAGTCTCGGTGATGGTGCCATCGCTCTGGCCAGCCTGGGACTAGCGACCCAATTCGGCGACTCGATGCAACTGCAACCTGGCGCAGCTACTCCGCAACATCTGTTATACCTGCATGCAGCCTTCTATCAACCGGAACCGCGCATCGCGCTCGCGCAGGCACTGGCGCCCTATGTCAGCAGTGGTATCGATATCTCCGATGGCCTGGCCGGCGATCTGGGTCATATATTGCGGGCGAACGGAGTAGGTGGCTTGCTACAGCTGTCAGCGCTGCCTTTTTCCGATGCCGCCCGCGCCTGCATGTCCGTCAGCAATTGCCAGCGCGCCGCTCTTTATGGGGGCGATGACTACGAACTTTGTGTTACCGTGGCGCTTGCACAGTGCGCCGCGGCGGAGGCCGCCGCAGCGGCCACCGGAATAGCGTTTACCCGCATCGGAGCTATTGTGGCTGGCACCGCACTGCATGGTGTCGATGCCGATGGCTCGACGCGCGCGATCGAGCCGGCAGCGTTCCGGCATTTTTAAGCAATGGCAAATACATGACAGCAATACCACGATCAATCTGGCGCAACCCGATTCACTTTCTCGCCTTCGGATTCGGCAGTGGTGCGGTGCCGAAGGGCCCGGGTACTGCTGGCACGCTCGTCGCCATGCTTATATACCTGTTGTTGTCGCCGCTCGGTTTCTGGATGCATGTGGGCTTGATTGGAGTGAGTTTCCTGTTGGGCATCTGGCTGTGTGGCAAGACCGCAACAGATATTGGAGTACATGATCATGGCGGCATCGTGTGGGACGAATTCGTCGGCTACTGGATAACCATGTTCATGGCACCGTTGGCCTGGTTCTGGCCAATCGTGGGATTTGTCCTGTTCCGCCTGCTGGACATATTCAAGCCCTGGCCCATTAAATGGGCCGATGAAAAGGTTAAAGGTGGCTTCGGCATCATGCTTGATGATGTGTTAGCAGGTATAATGGCCGCCCTGTGCATACAGGCTGTGGTCGTGTTGATCGCCTGATGCTCTTGTTTTGGAAATAGGTGTTTTGGAAATAGGTGTTTTGGAAATAGGTATTTTAGAAATAGGTGTTTTAGAAACGAGGATTTGCTGTTGACAGTCAATTTTGTAGCTTCCGCGGTATTACCGACGCAGTGGGGACAATTCACGATCTATGGTTTCGAAGACGTAGAGACTGGCAAGGAACACGTGGCTCTTGCGCTGGGTGATCTGGAACATGGCGGACCATTGTTGTGCCGCATTCATTCCGAGTGTCTCACCGGTGATTCCCTGTTCAGTCTGCGCTGTGATTGCGGCCCGCAATTGCAGAGTGCGATGGAGAGTGTCGCGGCCGCCGGTCGTGGTCTCATTCTGTATCTGCGGCAGGAAGGTCGCGGCATCGGCCTGCTGAACAAGATCAAGGCGTACGCCTTGCAGGACTCCGGTGCCGACACGGTGGAAGCAAATGTGCAACTGGGTTTCGAGCCAGACAGTCGTGAATACCAGATCTGCAAACCCATGCTGGACTACTTCAACGTCAAACAGGTACGTCTGCTCACCAACAATCCGCGCAAGGTCGACGCGCTGAAAGACATGGGCATTGATGTTACCGAGATCGTACCGATTCACACCGCTGCCAATCCCCATAACGAAAGTTATCTGTCGGTAAAAGTCATGAAAATGGGGCATATCAAGTAGCTGCTGTATTGCAGCCTTAACCCGACGCCCTGAACCTTGAGCCCTCTGCGTGCAACCGGCCACTCCAAAGCAAATAACCATTGATCTGTTGCGCCACGGCGAACCCGAGGGCGGCGACGTGCTGCGCGGGCGGGTCGATCACTGCCTCACGGAATTGGGCTGGCAGCAGATGCGTAATGCGATTACACACGTTGCAGGCCGTGATCAGAAAAACCTGTGGACGCATGTCGTGACTTCGCCACTGCAGAGATGCAGTGCTTTCGCTCGCTTCATTGCACAGGATCTTGGGCTGGCACTGCGTGAGGAAGCCAGCTGGCAAGAAATAGACTACGGTGACTGGGACGGCATGCCCTTGCAGTATTGGCGTGAGCAGGCAGCGCCGATGTTTCGGGAGTTTCGCCAGGACATGTCACGACTGGTGCCGCCGAACGGAGAAGACTTCATCAGCTTCAAGGATCGGGTCTTGCAGGCTTGGCAGAATTTGTCCGCGTTACCCGATGGCAGTCATGTATTACTGGTGACACATGGTGGTGTGCTGCGGGTGATTCTGCCGACGGTGCTGGGCATGCCGCTGAATCGCAGTCAGCCACTGCATATTCCGTTTGCCAGTTTTAGTCGCATTCGCCTGACGGCAGATTCCGACCGTACCTATGCCAGCCTGGTGTTTCACCATACGATCGCCTGAGTCCGACAGCCTCCTAGTTGGCGAGCGAGGCGCGCGCCAGAGCAATCTGCTCACACATCATCTGCGCGCCGAGCAATGCCCGCGGTGTATGCCGCTGTAATAATTCCGGCGGCACGAAAAACAAATTATTGTTGCTGACCGCAGTAATAGCGGGCCAGCGGGTCCAGTCATCCAGCCATTCCGGCCGTTCGATATCCATGCCACTGGCGATAATCGCCGAGGGATTGCGCGCGAGCACTGCCTCGATGCTGACTTTCGGTGCGACCAGTGCGATGTCGGCAAAAATATTGCGGCCACCGCACAGTGTGATGATGTCATTGATCAATTCGCTACCGCCTGCAGAAATCAGCGGCTGGTCCCACACCTGATAAAACACGCTCACCGGTGCCGTGTCCCGGTACGTCGCTGTGAGTGTCGCCAGCGTACGTCGAAAATTCGAGGCCGCCTGATCTCCAATTATGCTGGTACCAGTGAGTGCTGCGAGACGTTCTATGTGTGACGGAATGGACTCCAGTTGCTTTGGTTCGGCGATGTACACGGTGAGTCCCAATGCGCGCAAGCGTGCTACGGAGGCACGGGGATTGCCGGACTGCCAGGCGACGATGAGGTCCGGGTCCAGTTGCAGGATGCGCTCCATGTCCAGTAAATCATGCCGCCCAACAATCTGGATCGCGTTCGCCGCGGCGGGATAGTCGCTGTAATTTACCACCCCGACGATGTGCTCACCGGCGCCAGCCGCAAACAGAATCTCGGTCAGCGACGGTGCCAGTGAAATAATCCGGGTGGCGGGTTGGGACAATTCGATCAGGGTGCCTTCGTCATCGCTGCTGGAGACCGCAGCGCCAAGGCTGTGCGTGCCCAACAGCAAGCTGCTGCAAACCGTAAGCGCCGCGAGCAGACTTTTATTAGGTAGAAGGTATGCCATGGTTCAGTAATCGATGCCCTTCTGCACCTTCACGCCATCATAGAAAGCGTGTTTGGTTTCTTCGAGTTCGGTAACGGTGTCAGCCAGTTCGATAAGTTCCTTCGAGGCATTGCGGCCGGTGATGATGACGTGTTGTCCGGGTGGGCGGTTTTTGAGAGCGGTGAGCACCATTTCCTTGTCCAGATAACCATAGGTCAGCATGTAGGTGAGTTCGTCGAGAATCACCACATTGATGGATGCGTCAGCGAGCATGGCGCTCGCCTTGTCCCAGGTGCTCAAGGCGGCGGCGATGTCCTTGTCCCGATCCTGTGTGTCCCAGGTAAAGCCGGTGTTCATCACGTGAAACTCAACCAGTGGATGCCCACCAAATAACATCTGTTCGCCGCATTGCCATTGGCCCTTGATGAACTGGATGACGCCGCAGCGCAGGCCATGACCCACGCTGCGTGCCAGCATGCCAAATGCCGAGGAACTCTTGCCCTTGCCGTTGCCGGTGAGGACCACGAGCAGACCCTTGTCGATAGTTGCCGCCGCGATGTTGGCATCGATATGCGCCTTCTTGCGCTGCATTGCTTTTTTGTGGCGGGCGTTGCGGGCGGACTTGTCGGACTCAGGTTCAGTCACTGCATGCTCCAGGAAGTATTGTCAGATCAATTGCTCGGTAGTTTACCGGCTACTGCGGCAGATGCATGCAGGTTTGGATGCAGTTTTGGAAATAAAGTGTGTGCAAGTATTTCCAGACTGTCTACCAAACGCGGCCCAGGCCGGCTGAAATAGGCGTTGCCGTCGGTATAGTAGACCCGTCCCTGCTGCACGCAAGGCAATGCTTCCCAGCCTGGTATCTTTTTCAGCAATGGCAGATCCTCGGCGGTGCGCGTCATGTCGAAACCACACAGCGCGATAAATACCACGTCCGGATTGGAATCAATCAGGTCTTTGGCTGCTATCTGACGCGAGGGTTGATTGGCATTGCCAAGGCAATCGATACCTCCTGCCATCGACACCAGTTCCGGTGTCCAGTGTCCGGCATTGAACAGCGGCTCTATCCATTCCAGCATCGCGACTCGTGGTCTTTCAGTTACCGGAATGGAAGCGGTGCGGGAAGTAACAGCAGCAACTCGCCCCTGTAATAACTGTAATACGCGATCCGCCTGTTGCTGCCGCTGGGTTGCTGTCCCCAATAGCGCAATCGTCTCGAATACTTGAGCCAGGCTCATGGGTTCCAGGTTGATCACTTTGGGTTGACCCGGCAGTCGACAGGCCACGCTGTTTACTTCCTCAGCCGATACCGCGCAGACATCACACAGCGCCTGGGTGACGATAAACTCCGGCTTTAATTCAGCGAGAATTTCTTCATTCAAGTGATACAGCGCAGCCTGGGTCTGCAATAACTCGCGCACTGTGTTGTCGATCGTCAGGCTGTCGAGACCCTTGGGTATGGCCGTGCGGGTGACTCTGGGCAGCGTTTCAACGCCGATCGGAAAATCACATTCGTGGCTCACGCCGACAAGATGTTCCTGCAGGCCCAGCGCACAGACAATCTCGGTAGCACTGGGCAGCAGGGAGACGATGCGCAGATCAGGAACGGGCAAGCTTTTGGTCTCCAGACATTTTGCGATTCATGAGTTCCCAGCAGCCGAAGAACAACAATCCATACATGGCGTTGCCCAGCAAGGTGCGGAACAGATAGGGCAGACCGGCGACGTAACATTCAATTACGCCGGCCACCGTATGTGGCTGATAGACCCACCAGTTGCCAATATTGGAAACCAGATAGAAACCGAACGACGCAGCAAGAATGCCCAGTAGCAATCGAGATGGCAGTTTGCGTCTATCTACCAGATAACGTCCGCACAGCGACGACAGTAAATGCCCGCCATAGACAAACGTCATGATCAACAGGCTATAGACACCCACAGTCGCAAGATCAGCGATCAATGCAGCAATTGCCGGCAACAACAAAAATACGCGCTGGCGCATATAAGCCCCGGCAAACAATCCCAGCGCACCAATTGGCGTGACATTGTCCGGATGGGGTAGCACGGCGCTCAAAACCACCAGACCAAGCAGAAACAAAACTTCCCGGTGCGGCCGAATTTTATGCATGATCATGGTCGCCTCCTAAAAACTATAGTCGAAAGACAGTTGCGCGGTGCGGCCATAGGTATTAAAGCCGTCGACGATCTGATAGTCCCGGTCAAACAAATTGCCGATCCGCAGACGCAGGTTCATAGCATTGCTTATTCGGTAACCGGCCACTAGATTGGCTAGTGCATAGCCGCCGACAGTGGAACTGCCGAAGGTCACTGGATTCAAATCCGCGTGCTCGCTTTGTGCCAGCAGATTCAATCCGACATCAAAATTGCCAAAATCCCGCGCTATATTCAGCGCAAGCGTCTCGTCAGGTCGACGCAACAAGGGATTGCCGGTATTGCGGTTTTCATGTTCGAGGGCGGTCAGCGCCAGGCTCAGCTGCCACTCGGCAACTTCTGTCGCTATGCTCGCCTCGATCCCATTGATGCGGGCCTCCTGCACATTGGCCAGGGTGGTAAAGGTCGCGTCGGAGGTAATCAGGTCTTCGATTTCATTACGAAACACATTCAGTTGCCATTGCACTCCTGCCGCGGCTCCCTGCAAGCCCAGTTCCAGGTTTTTGGACGTCTCCGGCTCCAGGTCAGGATTGGCAAAATAGAAAAACGACGGAAAATCCACATACAGATCGATCAGATTCGGCGCCTTGAATGCGGTGCCATAACTAAGCCATGCGCGCAAATCTTCGGTGAAGTCGCGTCCCAGCGCAATGCTGCCGGTGGCCTGATTACCGAATCGCTCATTGTCATCGTTGCGCAGCGAAACCGTCAGGTCTGCGACCGCTCCTTCATGCAAAAGCACACCGTAAATACCGTTATTGTCACGTGAAGTATCCGTCTGTACCGCACCAAAGCTGGAGTACTCCAGTTTCTGTTCTTGCAGATCCACGCCGAAAGCCAGCGTATTGGCGAGATTCAGTGCGAGAGTGTTGCGCCAACTGAACTCACTGTTCTCGGAATGACTGTTGGTGGTCCCGAAAGCACCCACATCATCATTGTCTTCGGTGAATCGCTCGACATTCAGGCTGCTGCGCCAGTTTTCTGTCAGTAAAAAATCGAGTCCGAGCGCAAATTGGTGACTTTCGCCATCGACTTCGCCGTTATCGTAATCTGACTTGGTATCAAAAGCGGAATAGCTCGCTGTGAAGCCGATGGTGTCGCTGAAACCATGGGTCATCGATAAAGCCATCGAATCATTTTCATAGCCGTCGTCATCTGGATTGCCGGTGTTGGTCGCGCTGATGCCATCTGTTTGTCGACTCGAAGCGTCCAGCGCCAGACTGGTGTTACCCGTCCTGCCGCTGATCCCGAAATTGGCATTGCTGCTGTTTTCAGTGCCGGCCATCAAGGACATATTGCCGGCGAAATCCTGCTCTACAGTCGCAGTGGTAATGATATTCATCACCCCGCCAATCGCTTCCGAACCGTAAATACTGGATCGAGGTCCACGTACGATCTCGATGCGCTGGATTTGGTCCAGCGGTATGAACTCAAGACGCCCGGCCGCGCCGGTACTGGTGCTGACCTGCACGCCGTCAATGAGAATCAGGGTATGGTCGGAGTCGGTGCCGCGCAGGAACAGGCTGGTCTGTGCGCCCAGTCCGCCCGATGGTGCGAGCTGCATGCCAGGCAGACCGGACAACAGTTCCACCAGATTCTGTGCCAGCGACCGGCGAATGGTTTCGCGATCAATAACCGTCGTGGCGGCCATGATGACATTGGCTGGTTGCGGAACCCGATTGGCGGTCACCAGAATTTCCTGGCTGCTGGTCTGGCTGAAACCTGAGGTTGAACAGAGGGCAAAACTCGCTACAAACAGCGATAAAGGAAAAGACTTCATTGTAAAAATCCTCGATGAAAAAGTTTTCATGAGGGAGAGACAGGATAGTAGCGGGTAGATTGCCAAAGCAAGGAATCCGACTACCGATGAGCCCTCCGCTGCATCGTTGATGTCATTGCCAGGCAATGACGTAGCTTGTTCCAGGCCGGTGTCGGGCTCATCAGGTCGAGCAATGAAAACTCGAAGTGACTTACCGTTGCGGGGGCAGCGCCGGTCTGATGTTGATTAAAACACTCACCGGACTTCCCGTTTAACCAGTTCTGCATCGCTGCAGAGACTGGCACCTGTTACAGATGGGCGAACTGTAGACAATCTGGCTTGAGGATTCAAGCAAAGGATCTTTTGCCGCGCGGATCCCGATAATTCATTACACCGCTTCGCTGCGTATTTTGCAGGCTTTGAGTTTGGCCTTGATGGCACTGATGATGTGATCTCTGTCCAGAGACACCGCAGCGAGCATTTCCGAGACTTTGCCCTGGTCGAGGAAGCGGTCGGGGAGGCCGAGATTCAATACCGGAATGTGGTAATTGGATTGCAGCAGGAATTCGTTGACGGCAGAACCAGCGCCGCCCATCACTGCATTTTCTTCAATCGTGACGATGAGTTGGTGACTGGCCGCCATGTCGCCGATGAGATCTTCATCGAGCGGCTTTACGAAACGCATGTCGATTACACTGGCGTTTAGAATCTCGGCTGCCTGCATGGCCGGAGCAACCATGCTACCGAAGGCAAGAATGGCAACGGATTTGCCCTGGCGGCGGGAGACAGCCTTGCCAATAGTCACTGGCTCCAGGCTCAGGTCGATTGCAACTCCCGGGCCTTTGCCGCGGGGATAGCGTACCGCAGTCGGGCCGACATGGCGGTAGCCGGTGTTTAATAACTTGCGAGTCTCGTTCTCGTCGCTCGGGGTCATAACAATCATATTCGGGATGCAGCGCAGGTAACTGAGATCAAAACTGCCGGCATGGGTGGGGCCGTCTTCGCCCACCAGGCCGGCGCGATCGATCGCGAACAACACGTCGAGATTCTGCAGGGCCACATCGTGAATGAGCTGGTCGTAGGCCCGTTGCAGGAATGTAGAGTAAATAGCGACGATGGGTTTGAGGCCATCGCAGGCCATGCCGGCGGCGAAGGTTACCGAGTGCTGCTCGGCAATGGCGACATCGTGAAAACGATCAGGAAATATTTCGGCGAAGCGCTTCATGCCGGAGCCATCACCCATAGCGGGTGTTATGCCAACCAGGAGTGCATCCTGTTGCGCCATGTCACAGAGCCAGTCGCCAAAGACCTGTGAATAGGTTGGAGCTGTGAGCTGGGAGGCCTCCGGCTTGGCGCTGCCCGTTGCCTCCGCGCCTTTCATTTTCGGAGCCGGACTGATCTTGTTGATGGCATGCATGCCGTAGGGATCATTTTCCGAGGCGGCGTAGCCCTTGCCTTTCTGAGTGACGATGTGCAGCAGCTGCGGACCGCGCAGAGTCTTGATGTTCTTCAGGATGTCAACCAGACCCAGCGTGTTATGGCCATCGATCACACCGATGTAGTTGAAACCAATTTCTTCGAAAAGAGTGCCAGGTGACACCATGCCCTTCATATATTCCTCGGCACGATGGGCCGCCTTCAATGCCGGTGGAATCTTCGACAGCATGCGCTTGCTGCCGGTGCGAATGAAGTTGTAGGGCTTGCTGGCCCATATGCGGGCGAAATAACTGGAGAGGCCACCGACATTGTTGGAGATCGACATATTATTATCGTTGAGTATGACGAGGATGTTGTCATCCAGATGTCCGGCGTGATTCAGCGCCTCAAAGGCCATACCCGCGGTCATGGCGCCATCACCGATCACGGCAATGGTATGGTGCTTGCGACCCTGTAAATGTGCGGCCCGCATCATGCCGAGTGCGGCGCTGATCGAGGTACTGGAATGGCCAACGCCGAAGGCATCGTAGGCGCTTTCCTTGCGACTGGGGAAGGCAGCGAGGCCACCGGATTGGCGCATGGTTAACATGCGGTCGCGGCGACCGGTAAGTATTTTGTGGGGATAGGCCTGGTGCCCGACGTCCCACACCAGGCGATCATCCGGGGCGTTAAATACGTAGTGCAGGGCGATGGTCAGCTCCACCACGCCGAGGCCGGCGCCCAGATGCCCGCCGGTCTGGCCGACGGCATAGAGCAGAAACAGGCGCAATTCATCTGCCAACTGCGTGAGCTGTGCCAGCTCCAGCTGCTTCAAAGCAGCCGGACTGTCGATGGCATCCAGCAATGGTGTGCTGGGCCGGGTTAGGGGTATTTCTTCAAGCATCGGACTATTTCAACTCCAGAGTTGGCGAATGGTAAACCAACGGCAGCGTAATTCCGAGTTTGTGCGGAAATCGACTTGGGATAGTTCGGGGTTAATGCAAGCGGCTGACTATATAGGAAGCAAGAGTGCGTAAATGGTTGGCCGCTGCCGGAAACTTTTCCAGGGCCGCAATTGCCGCCTGGGCCAGGGCTGTGGCCTTGTCGCGGGCACCGGCAACGCCCAGCAAAGTCACGTAAGTCGGCTTGTTCGAGGCGCGATCCGAGCCTTGTGGCTTGCCCAGAGTCAGGGTATCGCTGGTCTCATCGAGAATGTCGTCCCGCACCTGAAACGCCAGGCCGATGTTGTTGGCATACAGTTCCAGCGCTGACAATTGGGCCGGGCTGGTACCGGCGTGACTCAAGCCTCCCAGCAAGACGCTGGCGCGAATCAAGGCCCCGGTCTTGAGCATGTGCATGGTTTCCAGTTGCGCCAGGGTCGCGCTTTTACCCATGGCCTCGAAATCCAGTGCCTGCCCGCCCACCATGCCCAGCGCGCCTGCGGCATCACTCAAAATGTTGATCATCTGCAGTTGCACAGCCGACTGCATGCCTGCGTCCGGCTTACTCAATAAGTTGAAAGCGAGTGCTTGCAGGCCATCTCCCACCAAAATTGCCGTGGCCTCATCGAAAGCTTTATGCACCGTGGGCTGACCCCGTCGCAGCGCATCGTCATCCATGGCCGGCAAGTCATCGTGCACCAGTGAGTAACTGTGAATGAGCTCCACCGCCGCGGCCGCTCGATCTGCAGCGACATTAAGCTGGCCGCCCACCGCCAGGGCACTGCCGTACACCAGCACCGGTCGAATCCGCTTGCCGCCGCCCAAGCTTGCATACGCCATGGCCTGGCCCAGGCGCAGGCTGGGGGCCGCAGTTGCAAACTGGTCTGCGAGTAGCTGTTGCACACGTTGCTGACTTTCAATCAGAAATTGTTCGAAGGCCTGGGAGGGATTAGCGCTCATAGGTTGCTTGTGGCTTGGTTTATTGGCGGATTTCAAGCGTCGGAAACGTCGATATCGAGCGGTTCGGTATCACCATTTTCGTTGATCAGGACCTGTACCTTCTGTTCTGCCTGCTTTAATGCGGTCTGGCATTCGCGGGTCAGCTTGATGCCTTTTTCGAATGCCCGCAGCGATTCTTCCAGGCTGAGCTCACCGGCTTCCATCGCAGTGACCAGCGCCTCCAGTTGTTCCAGCGCATTCTCAAAATCGAAGCCGGTGGTTTTTTTCTTTGCCATGTTGGTAAAAGCTCGCTTGCAAGGTAAGGCGGGATTATACGTGATGTGCCCGCAATTTCACGACGAAATCATGGACAATAGATGGGGCGGGATTCATTTCACTTTGGGTTATTTGATGTGGCTGGATTGCGATGGTTAATTTGATGCGGCTGGATCGCTTAGGTTAAATTGATGTGGCTGAATCGTGTTGGTTTGTGTGATGTGGCTGGATCGCGCCGGGTTAGGGGTTTGTGTCCGCTCGGCAGCTTGCCCCCCTCCGGGGTGCCCTCCCTCGGTCGGAAGCCCTGTAAGGCGGTCTTCCTCGGTCAGTCGGTGCTGCGCTTTGATCGCCGAGCCAACACAATCCCCTAACCCTGCGCTCGCAGTTCCCACCAGGCAATTTGAAAAGTAAAAATCGAACGCGAAATACCAAATTCGAAACTCGAATAACTCACCGTTCGAAGCCACCTGATAATTCATATGTGCTCGATCGACTAGCACTACGGACTGACAGCGGAGACCACGTCAAAGGCGCAACGCCGAGTGAGAAAAAAGACCGCCTTACAGGGCTTTTTTCGCAGCGAGGACAGCCCTGGTCTTGAAATAAAGAGGGCCGGCGCCAGTGGTTGGAGCTGGCAGTCCGTAGTGCGACTCGAAGGATTAGATCCAATGGTTAAAGCCGGCAGTTCGCAGGATTACTCGAAGTAGACCATTGCCAAGGCTTCGACTACTATCAATCCCCACTAGTAGCACATCGAACTGCGCTTTCTGAGAGCGCCATGATTGAGGAATTCCGGCTTGCAGCGGATCGAACTACCCAAACTACCGAGTGACTGGCGCATTATATTTGGCCTGATACTCACCTTCCTGTGGTTCGTCTTTCTGGGCATCTACATCGCCCGCAATGTGGGTTGGGGCTCATTCATTGATTTGTCGATACAGGAAATGGGTACCTTCCTCGAAGGCGCCTTCGCCTTTCTCGCATTCCTCTGGCTGGTCATCGGCTTGTTTATCCAGCAGTCAGTGTTGGCCCAGAACAATGAGGAATTGCGCCGCAATAACCTGAACTCGGAAAAACAGACCCAGGCGATAGCAGCCACAGAACTCAATGCGCGTCAGGAGACGTTCTTCAAGATAGCCGACGGCACCCGCCGCCAGCTTGGAGCGATTTCGGGTCTGCTGTTTATTTCCAGTCAGGGTCCGGTAGGTAATAAAAACTACAACTCGGAGCAATTGGGCGATATGTGGAAGCAGTTTGCCAGCGGCGATTTTGAGGTTTTTTCCCGTATGTTTCTCGCTATGCAAACGACACTCAATGCTGAGCAGATGAAAGAGCTGTTTTATGGCACGGAGATCAGACAGCGACATTCGGAAAATTTTGTCGTGGGTTTTGATCGCATTCTGAAATTGGCGAAGGAGTGTGACATGGACAATATCATCACAGATTCCCTGTTATATTCCGCGCACGGTTTGCTTAACATACGTATGCGGGATATGCATTCTTCAATCAAATTCCCGCGCATAGAGTCGACCAACTCGCAGGAATATCTGTCACGCATTAATGAAACGAAGTAAAAAATAATGAAGTAAAAAATAATGCAGTAGAAAAGAACTAATAAACCTTATCTGCACACGATTTTGTGCGCTCAATGAGATCCGCTACACAATTACAACCAGGGGGAATTAAAATGGAATTGGTCGCATTAGTAATCACAGTGGCATTGATTGAATATATGGTGTTTACTGGCTTTGTCGGTTGGGCACGAGGCAAGTTTGGAGTCGCCGCTCCCGCCGTATCGGGCAATGCGGATTTCGAGCGCTATTATCGCGTGCAGATGAACACGCTGGAACAATTGGCGATTTTCATTCCGGCGATACTGATCTTCGGTTATTACTCCAGCCCCAGCTGGGCTGCCGGAATTGGTGTGCTGTTTCTGGTTGGGCGTCCGCTGTATTTCCTGGCCTATGTAAAAGACGCTGCCAAGCGCGGACCGGGATTTATGCTGGGGTTCGTCGCCAATGTAATTCTGGTGCTCGGCTCACTGTTTCACGTCGTTCGCACACTCACCTAAGCCAGCAATGGCCCTCTGCCAGTCCTTCGGTTGTTGCAGGCAGGGGGCTAAGGTATCCTCGATTTTGTTGTAGAGATGGATCGCCATGATCGAAAACGGTACGCCAATTGCGGACAGGAACGATAACTTCACGCGTTCAGCGGGCAAGCAGCTCGCGGTCTATGCGCTGTATGCCGTAGTGACGCTTGCTGTGGTGGTTTACCTGTTGGCTATCGCCGCCGGTCAGACTGGCAGCAATGGCGCTGACATGGGCATTAATGTTGCCAACAATTCGATCACCATTGCATTGCGCGAAGAGCCGCCGCAGCTTGACACGGGCCGCTCTACCGACGGTGCCAGCATTATCGTCCTGTCCCATGCCTTCGAAGGGCTCATTGCCTATGACGAGGAAGCACAGTTAACGCCCGGCGTGGCTGAGCGTTGGGAGATTCGCACCGACGGCGCCACATTCTGGCTGCGCGAGGATGCACGCTGGAGTGATGGGCAACCGGTTACCGCGCACGATTTCGAATTCGCCTGGAAACGCGCCATTGATCCTGCCACTGCCTCTGAATATTCCTTCATCTTTTATTCCATCAAAAATGCCGAAGCGATCAATACCGGACGCCTACCGAAAGAGACGCTCGGCGTGCGGGCGGTCAATGATCGATTACTGGAAGTGGAATTCGAACAGGCGACACCGTATTTCGACAAGCTGGTTGCGTTCGTAACCTATTTCCCGGTGCGTGAAGATTTCTATGAGAGCACCGACGGTCGCTATGGCGCCGATGCCGATGAGCTGCTCTATAACGGTCCTTACATGATTACCGAATGGGTGCATAGCGCCTCGATGATCTGGAAGAAGAACCCGTACTACTGGAACGACAAGCGCGGCTTTCTGGATGAGATTCGCGTGGCGTACATCACTGCTGATACGAACGCGAAACTGAACCTGTTCAAGGATGGACAGATTGCCGACACGCATCTGGAGTCACCGATGTTGCCGAGTGCCATGGCCGCGCGCTGGCAGATCGATCGGGCGATGGATGGCACCGTGTTTTTTGTGGTGTTCAATCACCGGCCAGGAAGGGTCACTGACAACCTGAATCTGCGCAAGGCAATGCTCTATGCGCAGGATCCTGTCGAACTCGTTAACAAGGCATTGAAGGATGCTGCTTTCCTGCCGGCAGCGAGCCTGTTTCCGGTTTGGGTGGGCGGTGTTAAAGAGAAATTCCGTGAAGAATATCCGGCCCCCAAACACCAGATGGATCTGGAGAAGGCGCGCCATCATCTGGAGCTGGCGAAGCAGGAACTGGGCCTTGCTGCCATTCCGCCGCTGGTGTTGCTCGTCGATGCGCAGCCAGTATCACAACTGGCGGCGACCTATTATCAGGAACTGTATCGCCAGCGGCTCGGATTGGAGATTCGTATCGATTCACAGATCTTCAAACAGCGGCTCGCGAAAATGACCGCAGGCGATTTTGACATTACCGTCGCTGGCTGGTCGCCGGACTATGACGATGCGCTCACTTATGGCGAATTCTTCGCGTCCTGGAATTTGCAGAATCGCGGACGCTACGCGAGCGCCGACATGGATGCTGATGTACGAATTGCCCAGACCTCGCTCGACCAGAAGGAGCGCATGGATGCCTTCGGCAGAATTCAACAGCTCGTCCACGATGACGTAACGATGATTCCCATGTATGAACGGGGCTGGTCATTCGTGGTCGATCCGCGTCTGAAGGGATTTCGGCGGCGTTCGGTTGGACCGGAAATAGACTATAACTATGCGTACATTGATGTTTCGTCTGACTAACGAATACGCCAAATCGCAATGCAGTAACTGAGCGAGTCAGACATCATGTTGTGGTATATCGGCAAGCGCTTGATTCAGGGATTGATCACGGTCTGGTTTATAGCCACCGCCACGTTCTTCGCCATGCACAATGTGCCCGGTGATCCCCTGTTAAATGAGCGTGCCACGACTCCCACTATTCGCGCCAACCTCGAGGCCAAATACGGCCTCGACCAACCGGTCACTACCCAGTACTTCATCTATCTGAAAAATATTGTTCGCGGTGATTTTGGTATCTCCTTCGCGCAGGAAAATCGCCAGGTCAATGACATCATTCGCGAGCATTTTCCGGTGTCGGCCATTCTCGGCGTGCTCGCGGTGATCATCGCCGCTGTGGGTGGCATTCTGTGGGGATCCTTAACGGCCTTGTATCGCAATCGTCTGCCCGATTACCTGATCATGTTTCTGGTGATACTCGGCATCTCGGTGCCAAGTTTCGTGATTGCCGCGATCAGCCAGCTTGGCATCGTGACTCTTAACAACCTGGCGGGAACTACAGTCCTGCCAGTGGCCGGTTGGGGAACCATTTTTCATATGTTAGTGCCGGCACTCGTGTTGGGGCTATCGACCATGGCATATCTCACGCGTCTGATGCGTTCTTCCATGCTGGAGATCGTCAACTCCGATTTCGTACGCACGGCGAAATCGAAGGGGGTACCGCCGGCGCGGATATTCGCCAGGCATCAACTGCGTAATGCGGTACTGCCGGTGATTACCGTGCTCGGACCGTCCATCGCCGCCATTACCACTGGTGGTTTCGTGGTCGAGATTGTGTTCGCCATTCCCGGTCTCGGTCGCTTCTTCGTCGAGGCGGTGCAACAGCTGGATTACACGGTGATTATGGGTACTACGGTGTTTTACGGGACTTTCCTCGTCTTTATGGTAATTCTGGTTGACGTGATCTACGGCTTCATCGATCCCCGCGTGAGGATGAGCTGATGACCGGAATTGCCGCTGCTGAATTTGCCCGCCAGGCCAGCACTGAACACGCCCAGACCCTGTCGCGACCGTCGCTGTCCTATTGGCAGGACGCGTGGATTCGATTGCAGTCCAACCGGCGCGCGTTGGTTTCACTCTTTATTGTCATCAGCTTGTTGATTCTCACGCTGCTGGGTCCGGTGCTGTGGTCAGTGAATCCAGCGGCACAAGATCTGGATCAGATCAGTGTGCCACCGGGACGGGATCGCAGTGCGCTGGTGGTTGCAGAGTACACACCCTGGGTTATCCCCGCCGGAACAGTTGCCGAGCTGCAGTTGGCAGACACAGCCACAACGCAATCGGTGCGCCTGCAATGGGCGGCGCTGCCAGGTGCGTATGGACATCGGGTGTATCGCAATCTGTATCCAGTGGGACCCGAGCGCGCCTATGGTATTCCGCTGGGTGAATTTTTTGATAACAGCACTCTCAATTTCGAGGATCGTCTCGACCTGCGGCCTGGCACGTATTACTACTCGGTCGTGGCACTGGCTGAAAATGGTCGCCCGGGCACCGTAGCGGAAACGCTGCGGGTTGATGTACGTCGCACCACTACTGTAAATGAGGCTGTCGCCCAGGGCCTCGTGGGCAGTGCAGCGGATATCGCGGTGGGGGATAGTTTGCAGGTCGCGCTGCATCCGCTGGGCACCGACTATCTCGGGCGCGACATGCTCGCGCGTTTGATGGAAGGCGCCAGAGTGTCGTTGTTCATCGGTATTATTGCGCCATTTATTTATGTGCTGATGGGCGTCGTGTACGGTGCCGTCTCCGGTTTCGCCGGCGGCAAGGTCGATCAGGTGATGATGCGGTTTGCGGATTTCGTCGTCGCCCTGCCATTCCTGTTATTCATGATCCTGTTCAAGATCGCCTTCGGCATCGGCCCTGGGGAGAGCGGCATATTTCCGATGCTGATAGCCATGATCGTGCTGTTGTGGCCGGCCACCGCGCGCCTGGTACGCGGGCAGATTCTACAGATTCGCGAACAGGGTTACGTCGAAGCATCCAAGTTACTCGGGGCCAAATCATCTTATTTGATCTTCCGGCATATGTTGCCTAACACTCTCGGTGTGGTATTGGTGACATTGACCTTCGAGATTCCAAGGGCAATTTTCACAGAGGCATTCCTGTCTTTCATCGGCATGGGTGTAGCGCCGCCGACTCCTTCATGGGGCTCGATGTCCAATGAGGGCATCAAGACCATGTTGAACACCCCCCATGAATTGATCTTTCCGGCACTGCTGATCAGCATTACCGTGCTTGCCTTCAATCTGCTCGGCGACGGCTTGCGCGACGCACTGGATGCGCGCATGAGGAATACTGAATGACAGGTGTGATGACATCCCCGCAGACAAATCCGGCGCTACTGGAGGTGCGCGACCTCGCCGTCGAGTTTGCCACTTATGGCGGCACGGTGCAGGCCGTGCGCGGCGTAAGTTTCTCGGTAGAGAAGGGCAAGACGCTGGCGATTGTCGGTGAGTCCGGCTGTGGTAAATCAGTGACTGTACAGAGCCTGATGGGTCTCATCCCCATGCCTCCCGGAAGAATTACGGCTGGCTCTGCCCGCCTCAATGGCGTCGAAGTATTAGGGCGCAATGTCATCAATGGCAAAGACATACGCGGTTCGCAGATAGGCATGATCTTCCAGGACCCGATGACGTCGCTGAATCCGACCATGCGCATCGGTGACCAGATTGCAGAACCCTTGCAAGTGCATCGGGGTTATAGCCACAAGCGGGCATTCAGTGAGGCGATCAACTTGCTGTCGCTCAGTAAAATTCCAGAGGCGGCGAAGCGTGCGCGGCAATATCCGTTCGAGTTTTCCGGCGGCATGCTGCAGCGCGCGATGATAGCCATGGCGATTGCCTGCAAGCCATCGATCCTGATTGCCGATGAACCCACTACTGCGCTCGACGTGACGATTCAGGCCCAAATTCTGGATTTGTTGCAGGATCTACAGGCTGAGACTGGCATGGCCATAGTACTGATTACCCATGACCTTGGCGTGGTGGCGCGCGTGGCTGACGAGGTCGCGGTAATGTATGCCGGCAAGATCGTCGAGCAGGGCAGCGTGGATGATATTTTTTATCGCTCTGCACATCCGTATACGCTCGGACTGAAGCTGGCGATGCCAACGAATGATCCGGACAAGCAGCATAAACTCAATCCTATCGATGGTTCGCCGCCGGACTTGTTCGCGCCGCCACCCGGTTGCGGATACTGCCAGCGCTGTCCTTTCTCGATGAAAATCTGTGACTCCCGGCCCCCGGAAAATTTCGAGGTCGCGGCGCAACATTTCAGCCGCTGCTGGTTGCATCATCCGCAAGCCCGCATCAGTCCAGCTGCGCCATCGATTCCACGAGAGTTATATGTAGGGGAGCGGGCGTAGTGGCGGCGCTGGTAGAAACAATTAATTTGACGCGCTACTTTGATATTGGTCGCGGACAGCGCGTGCATGCTGTCGATGATGTCTCGCTGACCATAGGTGAAAAAGAGATCGTCGGTCTGGTGGGCGAGAGCGGTTCAGGCAAGTCCACCTTTGGCAAAACGGTGGTTGGCCTGCACGGGAAAACGTCCGGGTCAGTCAAGTTTCGCGGCGAAACCCTGCCACAGTCGTACAGACCAGCGGATTTTCAGCGCCTCGCATCGAAGATGCAAATGATATTCCAGGATCCATATTCGTCGCTAAACCCAAGAATGACTGTGGGTGAAATTATTGCAGAGGGTTTGCGCCTGCATTCAACGCTCGACCGCAAGCAGGTGCAGGCCCGGGTCGAGGAATGGCTGGTCAGGGTGGGATTGCAGGCGGGGCACATGTCGCGTTATCCCCATGAATTCTCGGGTGGCCAGCGCCAACGCATCGGCATCGCGCGCGCGTTGATTCTCGAGCCAGAGTTCGTCGTATGTGATGAGCCCATATCGGCGCTGGATGTTTCAGTACAGGCGCAGGTTATCAATCTGTTGGGTGAACTGAAGGAGACTCTGGGGCTGACTTTGTTGTTCATCGCCCATGATCTTTCCATGGTGCGCTATGTAAGTGATCGCATGGCGGTAATGTACCTTGGTTCACTGGTTGAGATCGGCAAGGCAGATGCCGTATATTTCGATCCCAAGCACCCTTATACCGAAGTGTTGGTAGGATCCAATCCCGAGCCTGATCCGGAACTGGAGCGCAGGCGGCCTTCGACGGCGATAGTGGGTGAAATTCCGTCGCCGGTAAATGTGCCCCAAGGTTGCCGCTTTGCCAATCGCTGCCCGAAAGTGCTGGAACAGTGCCGTAGCGTTACACCGCAACTCATCACCCTTAAAGACAGCGAGCGTCAGGTCGCCTGTCATCTGTATAATTGATCCTGAGCGCCGACGTCGGCCCCAATTTTATGACCAGGGTGCATGTTGAAGCACGTTAGCGAACAAACTTGTGAAGCTGGATTTTATGCTGAAACACTTTAATACTTTCTGGCTCGGCCTGGTCATTGTTGTAATGTGCCTGCTGTGGTTTAACTCAGACTGGCTAAGCCGCGAAGCTATTGCTGTATTTCTGAATTCACTGGGAGCATTTGCTTTTGTGGGGTACGTGGCATTATCGCTGGGTCGTGCCTTGTTCCTGATTCCCTGCACGCCATTCGTGCTGGCAGGCGCGATGAGCTTCCCGCAGTGGCCCGGTCTCGTGTTCGCAGTCTCGATCACCGGTATTGTGGTTGGTGCCCTACTGGTATACAGTTTCCCCACTTTTGGTGGCTATGACAGATTTCTTGAAGGGAAATACCCGCAAGTAATCGCGACACTAAAAGACAAATTGCACGGCAAATACGCATTTTGGATAGTTACCAGCTGGTCTTTCTTTCCTTTGGTACCGACTGATGCCGTGTGTTATGTGGCAGGAATGGTCAAGATGCCACTTCTTAAATTGATAATCGCAGTTGTCCTTGGTGAGTTGCCACTGGTTACAGCGTATGTGTTTCTCGGAGCCGGAATCGGCGAGTGGCTTAGGGCATGAAAACGCGATTTAAATTCAGTGATTCAATCAAGCTCATAAAAAGCATTAGAACCAGCGGCACTATTACTCCCAGTTCCAGCGTTCTGGTAAAGCGACTGCTTGCTCCAATTGACTTCGAGGCGGCCCGCTGCGTTATCGAGTTGGGACCGGGCAATGGCTGTGTGACACGCGCATTGCTCGCGCGAATGCGCCCAAATTGCCGACTGATATGTCTCGAAGTGAACAACGACTTCATCGCCGAATTAAATGATCTGGATGATTCAAGATTGCATGTGTATAACGCCTGCGCTTCATCCATTCGTGCCATCCTTGATCAGCTATCGATTCAACAGGTAGACCACGTTGTCTCCAGTCTGCCACTCGCGCTGCTCGATGATGCAATGGTGCAAAACATTCTGCGGGTTGTTGGCATGAATTTGCGTGATGGCGGCAAATTCCTGCAGTACCAGTACAGCCTGAAGAATTACAGTGAATTAAAACCGCTGTTCAGCAATGTAAAACTGAAATTCACCTTGCGCAATATGCCCCCTGCATTCGTTTACGAGTGCATCAAGTAAGTCAGCATCAGCCTTGGGCGAATGCCGCAGCTATTGATGAGCTTCCAGCTTATTTCAATTCCAGTCGATTATCCGGATCCGGCCTGTAGATCAGATAGCTAATATCTGAATCCAGCGAACTGAACCAATGTGGCGTGTGTCCAGGAATAATCACGACATCGCCGGCCTTGATACGCCGACTGACACCACCCTCAATCCCCGCGCCCCGAATGCTGAGACTAGCACCAGGCGCCGGTTGCGGATCAGTCATCGTGCCGCCGGTGACAAGCACCGCGCTGCCTTCCAGCATGTAATAAATTTCCGTGGTATTCACCGGGTGCAGGTTGCTGCCACCGGGAAACTGTTGCGGCCGAAATACACCGAACACTCCGATACGATAATTGCCGGTTACCTCGACCGTCCTGATCGGCAGATCACTGACGCGATCACGGGGCAGGTTGGCGATAAACGCTTGAATTTCTTCAGCCGTAATATCTGTAGCCACTGGTGGTATGGCAGGCGCTGGGGTTTGCGCCAGTGTGCAGACCGGTAACAGCATGACCAGCATGAACGCAGTAATGATTTTCATAGGTATATTTCCCGAGTGATTGCAGTTGGTGCACCAGAGCATAGCCAGTAGTGCCTATGCATGCAATCCAGAACCAAGTGGCTCTTAAACATGCACTGCATGGAGCCATCTGTGTAGAGCCTTGCCGCGCAAACCAATGGTATCTAACATCTGAATTCGAAAGCTGGGCCATGCCAACGTCAGCAACGAGCTGTTACCCTTGATATGGGATAAACTCCATGCAAATAAGCTCGAAATCCCGTATCCTCAAATGGACCTTCATCTGCGATCAGCAGCTGCCAGGCAGGATGCCAAACACTTTGACTCGGACGATTACGAAGCAAACAACTGCAGCGAAGCAAAACAAAACAACCAAGCTTCCGATCTGATATTCAAACCAAGTGAGTTCATTGCATGAAAATTGCCATTCTGTCGCGCAATCCCAAGCTCTATTCAACAAAACGCCTGATAGAAGCGGCAAAAGCGCGTGGTCATGAGGTACGCACTCTCGATGTATTGCGTTGTTATATGAATATCACTTCGCACCGTCCCTCCATTCACTACAAGGGCGAGGATCTGAGCGGATTTGATGCAATCATTCCCCGCATCGGCGCATCAGTCACTTTTTACGGCACCGCTGTGTTGCGTCAGTTTGAAATGATGGGTGTATATCCATTGAATGAATCGGTAGCAATTTCCCGTTCCCGTGACAAATTGCGCGCCTGTCAGTTGCTGTCACGCAAAGGCATCGGTTTGCCCATCACAGGCTTCGCCAACAAGCCGGATGATATTCAGGATTTGATCAAGATGGTTGGCGGGGCACCACTCGTCATTAAATTATTGGAAGGCACACAAGGAATCGGCGTGGTATTGGCTGAAACGCGCAAGGCGGCCGAAAGCGTCATCGAGTCGTTTCTTGGGCTGAATATTTCCGTGCTTGTGCAGGAATATATCGCAGAGGCCGGCGGTTCAGATTTGCGCTGTTTCGTCATCGGCGACAAGGTAGTAGCAGCCATGAAGCGGCAAGGTGCGGAAGGCGAGTTTCGTTCCAATTTGCACCGCGGCGGCACCGCATCCCTGATTCGTATTACACCGGAAGAGCGTTCCACTGCTGTAAGAGCAGCCAAGACCATGGGCCTCAATGTCTGCGGTGTCGATATTCTGCGTTCAAACCATGGACCAGTTGTGATGGAAGTAAACTCTTCTCCCGGTCTGGAAGGAATCGAAACAGCTACCAAGAAAGACATTGCGACCCAGATAATCACCTTTCTCGAAGCGAATGTGGAAAAGGGTAACACCAAGACCAAGGGAGAAGGGTGAGGGCTCATAGGTGCGCGAAGCATTCACAATCGGCGGTGTAACAATCAAGGCTGGCAATCAAGCCCAAGTTGATCTTCCAATACCGAATCTTTATACCCACGATCCCATGTCTTGCCCGGTGTATGTCATACATGGCAAGCACCCGGGACCGGTGTTATTTCTGTCCGGCGCTATTCACGGCGACGAAATCAATGGCGTGGAAATCATCCGGCGCGTACTGAAGCGCAAGGCGGTACATCAAATTCACGGCACACTGGTTGCCGTCCCGGTCGTGAATATTTTTGGCTTCATCTCGAAAACGCGCTATCTGCCGGACCGGCGTGATCTCAATCGTTCCTTTCCCGGTTCCGAGACTGGCTCACTGGCAGCGCGTATCGCCAATATTTTTCTCACTGAAGTAGTGAGCAGGTGTACGCACGGAATTGACCTGCACACAGCCGCAATTCATCGTGACAATTTTCCGCAGATTCGCGCAGTCCTGGGCAATCCGGAAGTGGCGCGCATGGCGCGAGCATTTAATTCGCCGGTAATTCTGAACACGGCCATTGTCGACGGTACCTTGCGCAAATCCGCTGAGAAACTCGGCATTCAGGTAATCGTATATGAGGCAGGCGAAGCCTTGCGCTTCGATGAGGTGGCAATTCGCGTGGGTGTGAAGGGCATTATTGCAGTCATGCGCGAACTCAATATGTTGCCGAAGCTGACCCGCTCAGCGGGGACTCGTGATGCTTTCGAAGCGACTTCCAGCACCTGGGTGAGAGCACATAAGAGCGGTATTCTGCGAGCGAGCAAGACTCTGGGCATGCGTGTGGCGAAGGGTGAATCTCTTGGCGTAATTTCTGATCCATTCGGTGGGGATGAAGAGATCGTCAGTGCAAGCGTGGAAGGCATCATTATCGGCAGGACCAATATCCCGCTGGTGAATGAAGGCGAGGCCTTGTTCCATCTTGCCCGGTTTGCGAATTCTGACGAAGTAGTAGCAGGACAGGTTGAGGAACTGCAAAACCCGATGGATCCGGGAACAGACCTGAATCCGGCAGCCGAATTACCCAATGACCAGGTGCTGAACCGGTAAAATTCCGCGGACCTTTCGAGACGGGGATTTTTTGGTACCACCCAGCAGAAATGACGCACTGCTCTGCACCAGAAACCGGTTCGCCAACACATTGCGGCCCAGCAACATCCTGAACACCATCGAATCACGATCAGTCAGCGTAATCTCGGCATCGAACTGCAATCCGCCAAACATGAAACCGGATTTCACCACGTAACGCATCTCCTGGTGACCGCCTGAATCACGCACCATGCGCTGATCGACCACCGGCGTATGACATTCCACAACAGTGTCGGTGTCGCGCTGGATGGGGTGAAACAGGAATTTGACCATACGAACACCGTTAGCTTCATACGGCTCTATGAAGAACGCGTGCAGCGCCGAAGTCTTTGCGCCGGTATCGATTTTCGCCTTGATTGGCGTGGCGGACAAACCCGGCAGAGAAACCCATTCGCGCCAGCCGATCAAAATCAGATCGCCGGCGCCATGCTGCGCAGCATTATTCTCCGCCATGCCTGGCCTCTCGCTGGCTCACGACATGAGTAACCAGTTTAGTTGCGATCACGGTAACGCAAACGCAAGCAGTTCCGGATCATGCAAGCGGTCGCCAATCGCCACGACAATATACTGCTTGCCGTTGTGCAAATAACTGATCGGTGCGCCTGCAGATCCAGCTTCCAACTGAGTCTCCCAGATGATGTCGCCGGTTGCCTTGTCATAGGCGCGGAACATGAAGCCGCCGCTATTGGTAGCAATCTCGACTGGCATATCAGCTGGTATACGGCCGCCGCCGCGTTGATTGGTCTGACCCTCGCCAACGAATAACAAGGTCTTTGTCAGCAGTGGCGATGGCCGTCCGGGAACTCCCAGTTTGCCAAGATTCAAGTGGGCAATGGCCGGGTTATCGCGCGGGCCATCACCATTAGGCACCATCCACACATGCTCGCCAGTATTCATATTAATCGCCGTGATGCGACCGTAGGGCGGCTTGAACAGAGGCAGTCCCTGCGGCCCCGCAATCCAGCGACGTGAACCCTTCTGGTACGCGAGATCGGTGACTGCCGGATCGCCAGCCACCAGATCGGCGACAAACGGCGCGGTGATGGACGGTATATACAGATAACCGGTTTCCGGATCGAATGCAGCGCCTTGCACGTCGGCACCACCTTGCGAGCCGGGTAACTGGATAGTGCCTTGGGTGCCAGCTGGATCATCACTGGCTATCGATGGTGGAGTAAATAATGGACCGGTGACGAAATGGCTGAAAATCTCAAGTGCCTGGGCGCGCAGCTCTGGGGTGAAATCGATGAGGTTATCAACGGTAGCACCCTGGCGCTCAAATGGCGCTGGTTTGGTCGGGAACGGCTGCGTGGGCGATGTGACTTCACCGGGTACAGTTGATTGGGGAACAGGGCGTTCGACGATATCCCACACCGGAATTCCGGTTGCACGGTCGAGCACATAGGCGAAGCCCTGTTTGGTAATCTGCGTAACAGCCTTTATAGGGACGTCTGCTACGACAATATCCATCAGGATTGGCGCCGCTGGTGGATCATAGTCCCAGAGATCATGATGAGACATCTGGTAATGCCACACGCGATCTCCGGTTTCGGCATTCACCGCGACGATGCTCTGGGAGAACAGGTTGTCACCTATACGATGCCCGCCGTACATGTCATTGGTGGATGACGAAATCGGCATGTAGATCAGGCCGAGTTCCTCATCAGCGCTGAACAAGGCCCAGACCGGTGCATGTCCGGCAATTGCCCAGGAGCGGTCCTGCCAGGTGTCCGTACCGAACTGACCTTCCTGGGGAATGACGTTAAACGTCCAGCGCAGTGCCCCGGTGCGCACATCGAATGCGTGCACGTCACCGCGATGCGCTTGTTTCTGTTCGAAGGAGTCGGACATCGACTGGCCGATTACGACCACATCGCGCACCACCATAGGCACACCGCCCCAGCGAAAGCGTTCGAAATCTTCCGGCATGAGTTGCAGATCCACGCGGCCATCGACACCGAAGTCGCTGTATAAGGCACCGGTTTCCGCATTCAGCGCATACAGGTGGGTGTTGCGTTGCACCAGAATGCGGGCGTCATCGCCATCAGTCCAGTAAGCAACCCCGCGTGTGACTGCGCCAGGGAGGTCATCCACACCACCGAATGGCTCTTGCACCCAGATCGTTGCGCCCGTGGCAGGATCAAAGGCTTCAACCAGGCCGACGCCATTGGGAATGTAGCCAACGCCATTGCGCATGATTGGAGTGGCAATATAGGCACTGGAATAATTTTGTTGCGGGTTCATTGCCAGGTAATGCGCATCCAGCGCTGGCCGGCGCCAGGCAATTTCCAGCGCGTTGACATTATCGGCATTGATCTGATCGAGGCTGCTGTACTTGATACTGCCGTTGGTGGCGCCGTAGACCGGCCATTCGCCTACCGCTACTGAGGGTTGCTCCGGCTGGCTGCAAGCGCTTAGAACAAGCAGAGCGCAGAGGCTGATCAAACTTTGAGTGCGGTTGCTGCAATTTTTTATTGGTCTTCTCATGGTAGGTTCTCCGCTGCGCGTCATTTGGTACTTTGCGCGAGTCGCCCGATTCTAAACAAATTTCACTGGTATAAAAATCTATTCCGCCGGTTGCAGGCCAAGCCGGTTGAAAGTTTGGGCTTGTAGGCATAGTCTTCCTTGCAATCGCATTGAGGATGTCGTTATGCCAATTACTCCCCAGTCTTTAAACCAACTGCCTTTTAACCAACAGCCTTTAAACCAACTGCCTTTAAACCCCAGCCTCACCCGGCGCCAATATCTAGCTGCCATGGCTGCCATGACCCTGCCGTTGGCCAGTGTGCACGCGGCCATGGCAAATCGCATCCGTGGCGCCTTAATGATTCTGACCACACCGTACACAATTACCGGTGAAGTGGATTATGAGGATCTGGCCCGTGAGGTTGAATTTCTGGATCGCTGTGGCGTGCAGGGCATGGTGTGGCCACAAAATTCCAGCGAACAACGTTATCTGAGCGAAGCCGAGCGCATCCGCGGCTTCGAGGTGATTGCGGAAGCCAATAAGGGACGCGACATGGTGCTGATTTTTGGCGTGCAGGCGGATGACACTGCCGGCATGCTGAGGTATGCCCATGCGGCTGAGGCATTGGCGCCGGACGGCATGATCGCCATTCCCCCCACCACGGCCAATTCCCTCGAGGAGATTCGGGCGTATTACCGTGCTCTCTGTGAAATTACGGCACGACCGGTATTTGTGCAGACCAGTGGTGGGCCCGACATCGAATTGACCATAGAGTTTCTGGTAGATATGGCGCGTGAATTACCCCAGTGCGGTTATATCAAGGAAGAGTATGGCAATGTGCATGAGCGCATGCTGGCGCTCAGCGCGTACCGGCCTGATCCTATCCGCAGTATCTTCGGTGCCGAATTAGGTCGGGGCTGGCTGTATGAGATGCGCATCGGTACTGATGGCGTGATGACTGGTGGCGCCATGTATGGGGATGTGTATGCCCGCATGTGGCAGCTCCATAATGAAGGCAGGGCGGAGGAGCTGCGTGACTGCTACAGTGCACTGCTCCTGATTCAGAACCTGGACGAGCAGATTCCCGGCGTGCGCCTGTATGTGCTGCAACGGCGGGGTATATTCAAAACCACAAAATCCCGCCGCGGTGACTATCAGTTTTCGCCGCAGCAGATCGCTGAAATCGAATACCGTCTCCAAGCCTTGCAGCCGTATATGCTGCCTGGCTGACAAATAAAAAAATTAATGCACCAAAGTAGTGATCTGACCGCGCAGACCCCGCGTACAAGCTTGTATGTACAATTTGTACTTACAGGTAGATCGGTTTAGCATAGGTTTCATGGTCCATCCAGAAACTCAGCCTCCCGCCAATCCCAAATTAGCCCTCCTTGCCCTCCGCGAGTCAGCCAGCGATGAAGAGCTGTTGATCGCCGTGGGCAATCAGCAGAGCCGGATCGCTTTCAATACCCTGTTCAATCGCTTTTCCAATCGCATCTTTGCCATGGGCATGAAACTGACTCGCAACGAACAGCTTGCCAAAGACCTGGTGCAGGAAGCGATGTTGATGGTGTGGCAAAAGGCACCGCTGTATGACCTGGACCGGGGCAATGCACAAGGTTGGATATTTGCCCTGACCCGCAATCGCTGTTTCGATCTGCTGCGCAAGATCAAGCGCCAGCCAGCCTGTGTCAGTGCCGACGATATCTGGCCCAATGACGGAGATTATCGCGACTTGGTGGAATCTGTTGATACCGGATTCATGTCGGTCGAGTTGGAGCAAGTGCGGGCCTGCTATGCGCAGCTACCGACGGCACAGCTGGCTGTGATTGAACAAATTTATGTACATGATCGTACACACGAAGAAGCGGCGGCTGAATTGAATATCCCTTTGGGAACTCTCAAGTCAAGGCTCCGGCTGGGTATGGAAAAACTGAGAACTCTGGTTGAGGCTCAATGATGATAGCGGTCAGTAATAAAGTGAATCTGCATCCACCCCAGGAGCAGATGCAAAAATTTGTGGCGGGAGAGCTGAGCACTGGGTTGAGCGTGGCTGTGTCCGCGCATATTGAGTATTGCGCGGCCTGCCAGCAAGCGAGTGCAAAGCTGGAACAAGCATTGTCAGCCGACTGGGACGCAGCGGCCACTGCAATTGCAGAATCTGAATTCAACTCCATACTGGATCATATCGCTGCACAGCCGCAGTCGGTGGCGGCGGCAACTGTCGACGCGGTGCCGCGTGCAATTGTCGTCAATAACAAATCTGTGTCGCTACCCAGAGTCCTGGCCAAAATAGCTGCCGCAGGCCTTGAATGGCAGCACTTGCGCGGCGGCATCAGCCAGGCGCTGGTGAAACTGGACGATCATACCAGGTGCGAATTTATCTACATGAAGCCAGGTAGCAAGGCGCCAGCTCATACACATAGCGGCAATGAAGTCATGATCGTACTGGACGGCAGTTTCTGCGACGAGCTTGGTGAATACCAGGCGGCCGATTTTGTCATGCGTGATCCAAGTTACCGACACCAGCCGCGCACAGTAGAGGGCTGTCTGTGTTTCTCCGTGCTGGATTCTCCGCTGCTATTTACCGAAGGCATGCGGCGCCTGCTAAACCCGCTCAACCGGTTGCTGTTTTTACATAGGTAACAGCACCCGCCACGCCAGCAAATCCGACTATCTTCCTGCGCTTTGCTGATTTATTGACATCCTCAGCTAATAATCCTTGCAGGGATTAGTAACCAATGACTGCAAGTAGTGAAATCGGCCTAAAAATGTCTGCCATGTGTCATTTTTGTTTCGATTGTGACTATCTGTTTCATTCTGCCCGCTGTATAGTTCGAGATACGTAACCCAGAAGTCTTGGGCTACAAATTTCAATAAATATCAGGCAAACCGGCCCTTACGGGGACGGGTATGCTTGTTTTTTTATAAATCGTAAGGGGGAACATTAAATGTTCAAACTAAACAAAAAGGCTTCTGCCTGGTCGATGGCTTTTGCTGCGATCGCAGGTGCTGGCGCTTTAGGCGCGGCTCCCAATGCGTCTGCTCAAGATCAAGTAGTTGAAGAAGTGGTTGTTACCGGATCTCGTATTCGTCGTCCCGGCCTCACCTCCTCAAGTCCAATCACCACGGTAAGTCTGGAAGCTATCGAGCTTCAGCAAGAAGTCGAAGTTGAGAAAATTCTTCGTTCTCTGCCTTCCACAACAGCCGGTGACGGTGAAAACACTAACAATGGTAGTGCCGGTGCTTCAACTGTTAGTCTGCGGGCACTTGGCGGGTCAAGAACCCTCGTTTTGTTAAACGGTCGTCGCATGACCCCCTATAACTATAATGGTCTGGTCGATGTATCCACTATTCCAGCGGCTCTGATCGAGCGCATCGATCTAGTCACCGGTGGTGCCTCAGCGGTATACGGATCTGACGCCGTCGCTGGAGCGGTCAATATTGTTCTGAAGAATAATTTTGAAGGCTTCGATCTTTTGGTCAATAACACCACTTCAGAGCAAAGCGACACCGACCGTGACAATGTATCCCTCACGCTGGGTTCTGCATTGGATGGGGGTCGCGGCAATGTTGCGATAAACCTGAGCTGGTCGGAAAGGGAACCTTTATTGCTGGGACAGCGCGATCTTGGCCAGCTCGGTATCGACACAGCCAGCGGTGCCAACTATAGCAACTTCCTGGCAGGTGTGAGCCCAACCCCACCGACGGTAGCTGGTTGTGGCGGACCCAACTCAGTTATAGCTGGCGGTTCTACCACAGGTATACCGACGCGAGCGCAAGTTGCTGGCGCAGGCAGCGTTGGTCAGTTTCTGAATGATCGCTCTCTCTATACCGGGAATCGTAATGGTTGTAGCGTATTTAACTTCAACCCCTATAACTTCTATCGCACACCACAGGAACGCTATAATGCGTTCTTCATGGGTAACTTCGAATTCAACGAAAATTTCGAAGCCTACACTACTGTGGAATACAGCAACATCACTGTAAACGCGCAAGTCGCACCTTCCGGAACCTTTGGAACGCAATTTAACGTACCTCTGGCGAATCCATTCTTCTCCACCCAGGCCCGTAACGAAATCATGAGCTTCACCAATGCTCGAGCGGCGGCTGGTTTTATCAAGCCGGGTGCGCAGGGCTCCAACTGGTGGGACGCGAATACCAACGGCGTGGTCGACGCTCCAGATTATCTGAAGATGCAGCTGCGTCGTCGTACTGAAGAGCTCGGACCTCGCGATGAAAACTTTGACACCGAGCATTTCATGTTACTTGCCGGTGCTCGCGGTGAGTTGTTGGGTGATTGGAAGTACGACGCCTCTTTCCAGTATGGTGAATCCAACCGCACCACCGTGCGCGGCGGTTACACCAATCTGACCAATATCCAGAACGCTTTGGATTCGGTTGATGGCAAGACCTGTAAGAACGGTGACCCTACCTGTGTGCCTATCGATCTGTTCGGTGGTTTTGGCACGATCACTCCGGCCATGGCTGGTTACGCGCGCGCTGATGCGCTGCAGCAGCAGAAATATGACCAGGCGATTGGTCAGATCGTGCTGGATGGACCGGTTAATTTCGTACAGGTGCCCACAGCCTCTACGCCAATGGCGTTGAGCGTAGGCTTTGAGACTCGCGATGAATTCGGTTCGCTGACTCCTGATGAGTGTCTGAAACTCGCGCCCGCGAGCTGTCAGGGTGGTGCGGGCGGAAATGTCCTGCCGATCGCTGGTGGATTCCGCGTTAACGAATTCTTCGTCGAAGGTTTCCTGCCGCTGGTAGATGGCATGAATCTAGTTGATTCGCTGAACTTCGAATTTGGCTATCGCGATTCCGACTACAATACAGTCGGTAATGTCGATACCTGGAAAACCGGCCTGAACTGGAGAATCAATGACCAGATTTTGCTGCGCGTCATGCAACAGGAAGCGACGCGTGCGCCAAACGTGGGTGAGTTGTTCGCGCCTGTGACCACCGGCCTCGCTAATGCAAACCTGGATCCTTGTTCCGTTGCGAATGCAGCGAATATCACCACGACCTTGCGTGCCCTGTGCGTCTCTACCGGTATGTTGGCTCCCCAGGTTGGCGTTCTGCAAGACATCGTGTCTGGCCAGATCAATATTTTCGGAGGTAGTAATCCAACCACACCGCCAGATGCTGAATCGGCCGATACCTTTACCGCCGGATTTGTCTGGACTCCGCAAATCGACTTCTTTGAAAATGTCAGCGTGTCTCTGGACTACTATGACATCGACATCTCAGACGTGATCGGTACCTTCTCCGCGCAGCAGATGCTGGATCAATGTTATATAGTTGGCCTTGCCTCTGCCTGTGCAAAAATCAAGCGAATTAGTGGTGATATCAGTACCCCTGGTTCGGGTATCCAGCTCTATACCACCAACTTGTCTTACGCGCGCTCTGAAGGTTACGAGCTGGGCTTTAACGTCGACTACAACCTCGGTCAATGGGGTGACCTGCAGTTCTCCGGTATGGTCAACAAGTACCTGACCCAGGAATCAAAGAGCGATGCCTTGACTCCGGTGATTGATTGTTCCGGTTTCTATGGCACCAGCTGTGATCCTGTATCAGATCTGCGTTGGCTTCAGCGTGCTACCTGGAACTGGAACGACATCACAGCCTCCTTGTCATGGAACCATATCGGTTCGGTTGATATTGAGCGTCCGGAAATGGATAATTCCTTCGCCGCCTTCAGAAGCATCGATGACTACGACTATCTCGATATCTATGCCAGCTACAACTTGTGGGACGATCGTATCCGCTTGAGTCTGGGTATCGAAAATATCACCGGTGAAGAGCCTCCTGTAGTCGGCAACGAGTCAGGTAGTACCTCTTCAAACAGTGGTAATACCTACCCAAGCCATTACGACGTGTATGGTCGTATGTATACTGCGGGTTTCCGTTTGACCTTCTAAATATTAAGGTTGAACGATTGAGAAAAGGCGGACTTCGGTCTGCCTTTTTTTGCTTGCGATTTGGTATTAAGGGAATTCCGGATACACTGAAAATCGGGGTGAATCAGGTTGCACAGACCAACCTTGCGCGGCTATAGTCGATAGCAACCAGAACTCGACGCGCTACGGGGTGAGACCATGTCTGCACAGGATGACCACTGCGAAAAAACCGATTCAGTTGTTCAATATCTCGACCCCAGGGCACAATCCCGCCGTGATTTTCTGCAACACACCGGCACTGCCGTGGTGGCTTCCGCCGCGCTCGGCAGTGTCAGTATGCAAGCTTCCCAGGCAGTTCCCCTTGACGTTGCAGCCAGTGCACTTACCCAATTAAATCTGACCGTCAATGGCCGCGCCCAGCAACTGCTGGTAGACCCGCGCTGGACCCTGGTGGAAGTGTTGCGTGATCAACTGGATTTAACCGGCACCAAGATTGGTTGCAATCGCAGCGAGTGTGGTGCCTGCACGGTACTCCTGAATGGCCAACCGGTGTATGCCTGCAGTCAGCTGGCAGTTTGGGCCGATGGCATGGAGGTACAAACGGTAGAAGGACTGGCGCAGAACGGGCGCCTGTCACCACTACAACAGGCCTTCGTTGACCACAATGGTCCGCAATGTGGCTTCTGTACTTCGGGTCAGCTGATGTCAGCGACCGCGTTGTTGCGGAATAATCCATCCCCGGACGCCGCCCAGGTTCGTATGGCCCTGGTTGGCAATCTCTGTCGCTGCTCCAATTATATGGCGATTGTTGAGGCTGTGGTTGCTACCGGAGCAAACGCATGAGCGAAGCCTTCGAACCAGTAACTCCTCTGCAAACAATTGGCCATGCTACTGCGCGCGTTGATGCGATAGAGCGCGTCAACGGCAGCGCCAAATATTCCCGCGACATCAAACTGCCTGGCATGCTGTACGCCAGAGTCTTGCGCAGCCCTCATCCCCATGCGCGCATTCTCAGTATCGACACGAGTGCCGCATCGGCACTCCCTGGAGTACGTGCGGTAATCACTCATGAGAATGCGCAAATTGTGTGGGGCTCCGGCTCTATCTCCGGTGGTCGTCAATACAGTGACCCGAGCAAGGACGCCACCTTACACCGGCGTTATATCTTCAATAATCCGGCGCGTCATGTGGGTGACTCAATCGCAGCAGTAGCCGCAGTCGATCGTCACACCGCCGAGCACGCGCTGAGCTTGATCAAGGTTGCGTACGAACAATTACCTTTCGTGCTGGAGCCCGAAGCAGCGCTCGCGGATGCCGCTCCCAAAGTGTGGCCAGAAGGCAACGTGTGTCCGGACTTTCGGAATAATCTGGAACCCATGGTATCGAACGCAGGCGACATCGACGCGGGTTTCGCCGCCGCCGATGAGGTATTCGAGGGACGTTACGACACCGCATTTATTCACAACGCACAAATGGAACCGCGCTGCGCGTTGGCACACTGGGAAGGCGACAAGCTGACCTTGTACACACCATCACAGGGCATCTCCAATTGTCGCCACGACACCGCGCGCGATCTTGGCCTTGAAGATCACCAAGTGCGTATCGTGTGCAATTACATGGGCGGTGGCTTCGGCAACAAGAATCAGAATCAGGACACCGACCTCATCGCCGCTACGCTGTCGAAGCGAGCTAACGCGCCAGTGATGCTGGAAATGTCGCGCCGCGAAGACTGGCTCGGCGTGCATGGTCGCTGGCCCACCGTGCAATATTACAAGATTGGTGTGAAGCAGGACGGCACTCTGACTGCGATGCAGATGCGCGCCTATAGCGGCATGGGGCCGTACCGGAAAAATTCCGGAGGGCTGAGTGGCATGGAGGCGTATGCCTGCGAGCATCGCGCACGCGCGATTTTCCCGGTGTATACCAATCGCACGACTTCCGGCAATTTTCGCGGACCCTCTGAGCCCCATGGTTTCTTCGGTATCGAATCCATGATGGATGATGTCGCCTTCCGCATCGGCATGGACCCGGTGCAATTCACGCTCAAGAACATGCTGCGCCCTACCGACGCGCAACCGTTCACCAACTATTCATTGGAAGACTGTATTGTGCGCGGCGCCGAACTTTTCGACTGGTCAACCAGAAGGCAAGCTACACCGGGTTCTGATCCAGGTGCCATCAAGCGCGGCGCCGGTTTTGCCTTCATGATGTTCCGCGCCGGCGTCGGCTCCAGCAGTGCCATCGTGCGCGTGGACAGTAAAGGTCATTACACTTTGTTTGTGGGCGTTACCGATATTGGTCCTGGCGCGAAGACCACGATGGGCATGATCGCGGCCGAGGCGCTCGGTGTACCGCTGGCACAAGTGGATGTCGTCGCCGGTGATACGGATCGCTGCCCCTATTCCGTGGGCGAGTCGGGTAGTCGAACCACCATCATGACTGGCTACGCAGTCGTCGAAGCCGCAAAGGATCTCAAGCAACAGCTCGCGACCCAGGGCATGCCCATCGGCAATGCTGTGTTAATCGCCTCGGCCACACCACAACCAACTACCGACGGCAAGTCGCGTCAGTGTTTCGGCGCGCATTTCGTCGAGGTGGAGGTGGATACCCAACTCGGCACCACGCGCATCAGCAAATATGTAGCGGTGCATGAGTCTGGCCGCATAATTAATCCACAGACTACGCGCGACCAGATTCGTGGCGCCATTATCCAGGGCATCGGTCAGGCGTTGTATGAAGACCTGCACTATGATCCTGCCAGCGGCCAACCACTCACGCCCGGCTATTATCGCGCGCGGCATTTAACCCATGCGGATATTCCACCCATTGAAGTGGACTTCATCGAGGTCGATGACGGCTATGGTCCGTTTGGCGCGAAGACTGCAGGCGAGGCTGGCATCATCATGGCGCCGGCAGCCGTAGCCAACGCCATCTTCAATGCCACCGGCAAGCGCATGACGTCACTGCCAATCACTCGCAATAAAATCCTGGAGGCTCACGCATGAGAGCGCTCTCGAATATCAACGCACGCTCTATCGCGGAAGCAGTTGCCGCTGCCCGGCAGGCAAACGACGCGGGTCAGGCATTTGCCTTTTCCGGTGGTGGTACTGACCTGCTGCAACAAATCAAGGATGGTACTGCGGCAGTTGATGTAATCATCAATCTGCGGCCGGTTACCGATGCGGGCCAGATCACCAGCAACCAAACAGAAACTGTTATAGGCGGACTCATCACGCTGACTGACCTGGCAGCAGATGCGACGCTCGCACAGCGCATGCGCGTGCTCACAGAAGCTGCTGCGAGTGTTGCGACACCACAAATACGCAACGTCGCGACCTTGGCGGGGAATGTAACGCAGCGACCCTGGTGCTGGTATTACCGCAATGGCTTCCAGTGCTTCAAGGCGGGTGGCGATCAATGCTATTCCGTAAATGGCGAGAATCAACAACACGCGATCTTTGGTGGCGGCCCCAGCTTTATCGTGCATCCATCGGATATGGCGCCAGCGCTGGTAGCATTGCGTGCGGCCTTCGATGTGGCCGGTCCTTCCGGTAATCGTACGCTCAGTGCCGAGGAATTCTTTGTACTGCCGAGCCAGAATCCGGCGCGGGAAAACAGCATGCTGAATACCGAATTACTGGTCGGCGTGCGCCTGCCGACGCCGGCAGCGAATGCCGTGAGCACCTATTTCAAGGTAATGGACCGGGAAGCCTGGACCCATGCCGAGGTCAGTGTTGCCGTGGTATTGGAGATGAGCGCGGCAACTATTACCAGCGCCAGCATCGTGCTGGGAGGCGTCGCACCAATTCCATGGCGAAGCCTGGAAGTCGAACGTTTTCTTACCGGCAAGACACTCGACGCCGCCACTGCGCAACAAGCCGGTGCCATGGCAATTGCCAATGCGCAGCCACTGGCGAAGAACCGGCACAAATTGCCCATGACCAGCGCCGCCGTCGAGCGTGCCTTGCTGCGCTTGGTACCGGCCTGATGTTTCCCAATCATATGTTTCTCAATCTTTTGAAATAGAAAAAACCCAGATGAACCGGCGCGATTTTCTTTTATTCCGCACAGATGGTCCCGATCGTGTGGTCGACCTGTCATGCCAGAAATTATTTGTGCATTATCTCGATCTGAATTCGGGTTTTGCCCAAGGTAGTCCTGAGTCGGGCATGCTGGAGAATGCCGACTGGTGGGCGGGTGAGCCGCCATTGGCGATTAGCACTACGGCGCCTGAGGAGTTTTTTCGCAGCGTGCAGAAGGAGATACTGAAGGCCGACCAGTTGCGTATCGTCGACATGGAATGGATGGCACAGGGTGATTTTCGCATTCGCGTAGAAACGCTGATAGCGGCATTCCGTGCCGCAGGTGGCGAGATAATCTACGGAGCTACAGAAGAATCACAGGCAGCCTTATGAATAAGCCGAAAATCATGCACAAGAAAATATTGTTGCTCACCGCACTGTCGTTGTCAGGCATGTTATTGGTCAGGTGCAGCGAAGCAACGCCGCCGGTGCCGGTAATAACCGACAGCGATATACAGGCGCAAATAGCCACGCTGCTGTCCAGTCAGCCAGACCTGCCAACAGGATTGCAAGTGGCAGTCGTTAGCGGACGCGTTACCATCAGCGGCAGTCTCGTCTGTAAAGACTGCGCCGGCCAGGAGACCCCGGGCTCATACGGCTCAGTGCAACAGAGCGTAGGAGCAGTCGCTCGTGCCGTTCCCGGTGTGGCAGAGGTTGTATTTGCACTAACGACCCAACCTTGATCAACTGTTATGAAGAAGCACCATTCAGCGTGTTGACAACAAGCAAGTTCACTTCACTCTGATAATACATAACCAGGGAAAGCCTGAAACCTCATGGGATTGCTCGCAACACTCAAACAATTATTCAAGATTGAAGCAGCGCCGCAGCCAGCTATAAGTGCGGTAGATGAATCCGATACCGGCCTGGAGCTTGCTGGTGCACACTGGGGCAAGCGCGCTCAGGAGCTAGAGGCACAGCATACACCC